>Ga0302320_10001915_pt1 | contig 49624 bp, 37 predicted proteins | sample Bog_T0_3_FD_202130 | JGI IMG/M metagenome (GOLD analysis project Ga0302320, IMG submission 202130) | Peat permafrost microbial communities from Stordalen Mire near Abisko, Sweden - Bog_T0_3 | ecosystem: Environmental > Terrestrial > Soil > Wetlands > Peat | place: Sweden: Abisko, Stordalen Mire... | reverse complement strand
TCCGGGTGCTGCAGACGCCGGTGACCTCTGCGCCGAACGACTTGGCGATCTGCACGGCGAAGGTGCCCACGCCTCCGGCTGCGCCGTTGATGAGGACTTTTTGGCCGGGCTGAATGTTGCCTTTGTCGCGCAGGCCCTGCAAGGCGGTGAATGCGGCGATGGGCACCGCGGCGGCCTGCTCGAAGGTGAGGCCGGCGGGCTTCAAGGCCACTGTGGACTCGGCGGCGCAGGCGTACTCGGCAAAGGCTCCCTTGCAGCAGCCGAAGACCTCGTCGCCCGGCTTGAAGCGGGCTACTTTGCCGCCGACGGCTTCAACCTGGCCGGCCACGTCTACGCCGGTGCGCTTGTCCTTTGGCCTGACCGGCCCGGCGACCAGGCGCACGAAGTGGGGCGAGCCGCGCATCATGTGCCAGTCGAGCGGGTTGACGGATGCTGCGCGGACTTTGATGAGGACTTCGCCTTCGCCCGGGGTTGGCTTCTGGACTTCTTCGAGCTTAAGGACAGCGGGCGGGCCGTAGCTTGGACAGAGAATGGCTTTCATGCGGAGATCCTTTGGTGCAGATGTGATTCCCGAGGATTCTGAAATATCTCTACGCTCCGGCGCAGGGTGAAGTTCCGCGGCGAGGCTTGCTGCGGGGAGAAAACGCGCTATCATTCCGGCGTGAGCACTCCATCTATTTCCGCACTTATGAATCAGCCGCCGCTCGAACATGAGCGGTTTGCCGCCCACCGCGAACTGGAAGCGCGCCTGAAAGCTGCGCTGCGGGGCGAGGTGCGCTTTGACATGGGATTCCGCGCGCTGTATGCGGCGGACTCTTCCAATTATCGGCAACTGCCGGTGGGGGTGATTCTGCCGCGCGATGCGGCGGATGTGGAGGCGGCGCTGGCAGAGTGCCGCGCGACGGCAGCGGCGGTGCTGGCGCGCGGGGCGGGGACCAGCCTGGCGGGGCAGTGCGCGAATGTGGCCGTGGTGTTTGACTACTCGCGGTATATGCACAGGCTGATCTCGATTGACGCGGCGGCCAAACTGGCTGTGGTTGAGCCCGGGATTGTGCTGGATACGCTGCGGGCGGCGGCGGAGAAACACCACCTGACCTATGCGCCCGATCCGGCGACCCATAACCGCTGCACGCTGGGCGGCATGATCGGCAACAACAGTTGCGGCGTGCATGGGCTGATGGGCGGCAAGGTGGTGGACAACGTTGAGTCGATGGATCTGATTCTGTATGACGGGACGCGGCTGACGGTGGGCCGGACCAGCGAGACGGAGTTGGAGGCGCTGATTGAGCAGGGCGGCCGGGTGGGCAAGCTGTATGCGGGGATGAAGGGGCTGCGGGAGCGCTTCGCGCCGATGATTCGGGAGAGATTTCCGAAGATACCGAGGCGCGTTTCTGGCTACAACCTGGACGAGCTGCTGCCGGAGAACGGGTTCAATGTGGCGCGGGCGCTGGTGGGCTCGGAGGGCACCTGCGCGACGCTGCTTTCGGCGACGCTGAATTTGACCAACAGCCCGCCGTATCGCGTGCTGACGGCGTTGGGATTTGCTGACGCGTTTGTGACTGCCGACGCGGTGCCGCGGGCGCTGGAGCATGGGCCGATTGGGCTGGAAGGCTTTGACGGCATGCTGGTGGACTTTATGCGGCGCAAGGGGCTGGCCGCGGGCGACCTGCCGATGCTGCCGGAGGGGAATGGATTCTTGCTGGTGGAGATGGGCGCTTGGAGCGCCGAAGAGGCGCAGGCCAAGGCGGAGGAACTGGCGCGGGCTTCGCAGGCTTGGCCGGAGAGGCCAACGGCGCGCATCTATAACGCGGAGCAGGCGGAGCGGGTTTGGCATGTGCGCGAGTCGGCGCTGGGGGCGACGGTGTTTGTGCCCGGCGAGCCGGAGGGCTGGGAGGGCTGGGACGATGCGGCGGTCCCGCCGGCGATGCTGGGGGCTTATCTGCGCAAGCTCTCGGCGTTGATGAAGGAGTATGGATATCGCAGCCCGCTCTATGGGCACTACGGGCAGGGGTGCGTGCATATGCGCATCAACTTCGATTTCCGCAGCGAGGAGGGGCTGAGGAAGTTCCGCGAATTTATCGGCCGGGCGGCGGACCTGGTGTTGAGTTTTGGGGGATCGCTGAGCGGGGAGCATGGCGATGGGCAGGCGCGGGCGGCGCTGCTGCCGAAGATGTTTGGCCCCGGGTTGATGGGGGCGTTTCGCGAGTTCAAGGCGCTGTGGGACCCGGACAACCGGATGAATCCCGGTAAGCTGGTGGATGCGGTGCGGGTTTACGATCCGGTGGAGAATCTGCGCCATGGGCTGGCGGCGACGCCGGGCGCGGCGCACCGGCATACGGAACTGGAGACGCACTTTGTGTTTGCAGCGGACCAGGGTTCGCTGGAACGGGCCACGGAGCGGTGCGTCGGGGTGGGCGCGTGCAGGAAGACCGAGGGCGGGGTGATGTGCCCCAGCTACCGGGCGACGGGCGAGGAGCAGCACTCGACGCGGGGGCGGGCGCGGCTGCTGTGGGAGATGCTGGCCGGGGCGCTCAGAGACGAAGGCTTTCAGAGCGAGGCCGTGCATCAGGCGATGGATTTGTGCCTGAGCTGCAAGGCCTGCAAGACGGAGTGCCCGGTGCAGGTGGATATGACCGCCTACAAATCGGAGTACCTGGCGCAGCGATACAAGGGGCGGCTGCATCCGCTGCATCACTATGTCTTTGGCTTTGCGGATCAATGGGCGCGGTTGGGGTCGATGATGCCGTGGCTGACGAACTCCGTGCTGGGCGGGCGGCTGACCAGCCCGCTGATCAAAGCTGTTGTGGGCGTGGCGCAGCAGCGGAAGATGCCGATGCTGGCGGCGAAAAGCTATACGCGGACGGGAGTGACGACCGAGCCGCACGAGAAGTTGCCGCCCTACACGCCGGAGATGGTAGACGGCAAACTGGCGGGGCCTGCGCCGGCGCCGCCGCCTCCGCGGACCCTGGTGGTTTTGTGGGCGGATACGTGGAACAACTACTATCATCCGCAGACGCTGGTTGCCGCGGAGAAGGTGCTGACCGCAGCTGGTTTCCGGGTGCAGGTTCCGCGGGGGCACATCTGCTGTGGGCGGCCGCTGTATGACTTTGGCCTGCTGGGCGCGGCGCGGGTTTACCTGGCCAAGGTGCTGGATCGCGTTGCGCCGCAGATTGAGGCGGGATTGCCGTTCATTTTTCTGGAGCCGAGCTGCGCCAGCGTCTTCAAGGACGAACTGCTGGAACTGTTCCCTTGCGACGAGCGGGCGCAGAAGTTGAGCAAGCTGGTTTGGCTGTTGGCTGACTGGCTGGCGGCCAAGGCGCCGGAGTTTGCCACAGGGCGGTTGGAGGGAGCGCATGTTCTGGTCCACGGGCACTGCCACCATAAGGCGGTGTTTGGCGGGCCGGGGAACGAGATTGCGCTGTTGCGGCAGGCGGGGGCGACGGTTGAGCCGATCCAGTCAGGCTGTTGCGGGATGGCGGGGCCGTTCGGGTTTGAGGCGGACAAGTTTGAGGTGTCAAAGGCGATTGCGCGGGACGGGTTGCTGCCGGCTGTGGAGGCGGCGGGGCCGTTGACCGTGGTGGTGGCCGACGGATTCAGTTGCCGGGAACAGATCAGCCAGTTGGGGCACCGGGAGGCGATGCATTTTGCGGAGGTTCTGGCGCGCAGTTGCGGATGCGGAGGCGGGCAAATGAAGTGACTCTTTCCGGGAAGAAACAAGTTCGTAAGTTGTTGAAAAAACATAAAAGTGCCGAGGTTCGTGGCGTCCCACCCTACATCGGTTCCCGAATTCACGTGGCCTCTTCGATGCAGCGAAAAGTGGCATTTTCATGAGGAAAATGCCACTCGACAGGGACGGGTTCGGTTTACGCCAATTCGGGAACCGATGTAGCAGCAAAAACAAAGACGCCGCGAGGGTGGGGCACCCAGAGTTTCATTGAACCGCGGGTCGGCGAAGCCGGTGGGAGACTAAAAAGGGGCCTGACGGCCTTGGCTGTATAAAAAGGAACAAGCCGGGGGCCGCGAATTGGCGTATTCTCTTGAAAAGAACCGCTTCCTCAGCCGGAGTTGCAACCGAGTGGTCAGGGTTTGCGTCCAATGCGGAGTGGTAGCCGGCAAAGCCGTCGAATTTGCGGCGTAGTGGGTAATTTGATACGCTCAGGCATCCTTCGGGGCTGAGCGAAAGGAGTGTTTCGTCATGGCAGAGGACTATAAGATACACGGCCTGGCATGGTTCCTGGCTGGATTGGGCGTGGGCGCGGTAGTGGGCATTTTGTATGCCCCCAAGAGCGGCCGCGAAACTCGAGAGGATCTCGCGGTCGGAGCGCGCGAGGGGACGGAATTTCTGCGTGCGCGCACCCGGCAGGCCGCCGAAGAAGTGAGCGCCCTGGTGGACAAGAGCAAGGAGCAGGTGGGCGAGTATGTGGAGCGCGGTCGCGAAGCGGTAGACCGCGGGCGGGCGCAGTGGGAAGAGTTTGTGGAGCGGGGCAAGAGCCTGGTGAACGAGCAGACCGGGCGCGTGACCGCGGCCGTGGACGCGGGACGCCAGGCCTACAAAACCACCTCCGGCTCGAGCAATACACAGTAGCGTTGAGCCAGGGCTTTTCCGGGCCGGGCTGCCGGCCTGGAGTTGTCTGGGGTTCGACGATCCTTCCCGGGGACAGGTGCGGGCGTGGCTGGACGCGGGCGCGTGCTCAGTCTCCAGAGTCGGTCTTCAGGCTCAATCCTTCCGCATGCCACGGGGAGGCGTTGTGAACAGGTTCCGGCAAGAGCAGAATCACGATTCCCGTACCCTGAAAAGCTGTGACAGGGTGTTGATTTCTTAAGGAAATCAGTACCCTGCCGTGGTGGCCTTGGGTGCACCTATCGCGATTCTGCTATAGTCCGCAGCAGCACTGCGCGAGATGATTCCGATGCCTAAATTGGATAATGACACTATTCTGCTGGCCTTTGTGGGCGTAACCGCGCTGGCCATCGTGTTTCAGACCATCATTCTGCTGGCCGTTTTCATAGCGGTTCGCAAGGCTGCCCGTGCCGTCAAGGAAGAGGCAGAAGATCTGCGCTCCGCGATGATGCCCATCATCTACAACTCGCGGGATTTGTATGCCCGGATTGCGCCGAAGGTTGAGGCGACGGTAGACGATCTGGCGCAGATTGCGCATGGGTTGCGGGTGCAGACGGCAGCGGTTGAGAGCTCGGCCATTGAGATCATGGACAGGCTGCACCGGCAGACCAACCGGCTGGACGTGATGTTCACCACGGTTCTGGACGCGATTGACCGGGCGGGCGGGTTTGTGGCCGAGACGGTGAGCCGGCCGGTGCGGCAGATTTCAGGGCTGCTGGCGTCGATCAGGGCGATTATCGAGTCGCTGCGCACCCCTGGGAGTGAGGCGCGAGAGCCGCACGAGCCGAGCGACAAGGATATGTTCGTTTAGCAAGTAGAAAATGAAGAGTGAAGCAACGCAGGCAAGTTTGCGATGCGCGCTGGCAGAGAATTGGGCGATGCGGGCGCGATGGAGTTGCGCACTGATTGAGCCGAGCCGGGGTTTGCCGGATCTTCTGACAAGGGCGAAGACGGAGGCATAAGCGGTGGCTGACGGACGAGGATGGAATAAGCTGCGCGGCAAGCTCTTTTTCCGGTTGCGCGAGCGCTGGAACACGCTGGTTCTGCGACCGTTGCGAGTGGCCTGGTGGGCCGCGCAGGGGATGACGATCGGCCAGGGGACGGGCTTTTCAAAACTGCATGTGACCTGGCCGCACCAGGTGCAGATTGGGCGGGGATGCCGGCTGGAGCACGATATCTACTTTCACTTCGATGGCATCTATCAGTCTGGACCGAGCATTCTCATCGGAGACGGGTGCTTTCTGGGATCGAATTGCGAGTTCAATATCACGAACCGGATCGAGATTGGTAACCACTGCCAGATCGCCAGCGGGAGCCGCTTTGTGGATCACAACCATGGCATGGAGCCGGGGAAACTGATTGGCGGTCAAGCACAGACGAGTGCGCCGATCGTGCTTGGCGAGGATGTGTGGATTGGCGCCAATGCGGTGATTCTGGAAGGCGTGACGATCGGCTCGGGAGCGGTGGTGGGTGCGGGGGCGGTGGTGACGCGCCCGGTTGCTGCCAACACGGTGGTAGGCGGAGTGCCGGCAAGGGTGATTCGAGAGCGGTCTGGCGGCGAACCGGTTTGACCGGAAGGTGGCGCGGAGAGGTTGCAAAACGGCCGGTCTGAGTTCAAGAAAGTGCGAGGTCAATGAAATGAAAGCAGGATTTTGGTGGGTGCTGGCCGTTTATGCCGGCGCATCGGCTGGCTGGGTGTGCGCCCAAACGACACCGAAGGTGGCGCTGCTGGCGCTCTCAAAGCAGGACCACACGCTGGCGATTGTTGACCCGGCCAGCTTGCAGGTGCTGGCGCAGATTCCGGTGGGCGACGATCCGCACGAGGTGGTTGCCTCGGCCGACGGCAAGACGGCTTATGTTTCGAACTATGGATTCGGGGCCTTTCACACTCTCACGATGATTGACCTGGTGGGGCAGAAGCCGGCGGGCGTGATTGACCTGGGAGCGCTGAGGGGGCCGCACGGGCTGGACTTCGAGGCGGGCAAGGTGTGGTTCACGGCCGAGGCGGCCAAGGCGATAGGCAGTTACGATCCGGCGGCGGGCAAGATTGACTGGGTGATGGGAACGGGGCAGAACCGGACGCACATGGTGTATGTTTTCCCCGATGCCAAGCGGATTTTGACGACGAATGTGAGTTCGGGGACGGTGACGATTCTGGATCACGTGGAGGGGCGCGCGGGTGGGCCTCCGCCGGGAATGCCGCCGCCGGGAGCCGGGCCGGGAGGGCCACCGCCAGGACCGATGCCGACACCGCCGGGCGGAGATTGGCTGGAGACGGTGATTCCGGTGGGCCGCGGCGCAGAGGGGTTTGATGTGTCGCCGGATGGGAAAGAGGCGTGGGTGGCGAACGCGCAGGACGGGACGGTTTCGATCATCGATCTAGCCGCGAAAAAAGTGACTGCGACTCTGGCGGCGAATGTTCCGGGGGCGAACCGGCTGAAGTTTACGCCGGATGGGAAGCTGGCGCTGGTGACGCCGGGGTCGGCGCTGGTGATTCTGGACGCTGCGACCCACAAGGAAGTGAAGCGGCTGGCAAGCGTGCATGGATCGGGCGGCATCCAGATGCAGCCGGACGGGGCGCGCGCGTATGTGGCCTGCGGCCGGGATGGATTTGTGGCCGTGATCGACCTGAAGACGCTGGAGCTAGTGGGGAAGATTCCGGTGGGCGGGCCGGATGGGCTGGCCTGGGCGGTGCGGGAGTAGGTCAGACGATCCAGCCGCCGCCGACTACTTCGTCGTTGTCGTAGAAAACGGCGGATTGGCCGGGGGTGACGGCGCGCTGGGGTTCGTCGAAGGTGGCGAGGACTTCCTGGTTTGGGGAGATCTTCGAATCCCCGGTCTCAGAGTCGAGACCGGGGGCACCTGGCGAAGCCGGCTCGAGAGTGGCCCAGGCGGGCTCGTGGCGGTGGCGGATTTTGATCTGGACGCGCATGGGGCCGGTGAGCGAGGGAATGCTGATCCAGTTGAGGCGGCGGGCGCGGAGAGTGCGGGTGGCGAGTTCTTCATCGGCGCCTACGGTGACGCGGTGGCTCGCCGGGTCAATGTTGAGCACATAGAGCGGCGAGGGGGAGCTGACGCCGAGGCCCTTGCGCTGGCCTACGGTGAAGTTGAAGATGCCGTCGTGATGGCCGATCACATGCCCGTCTGAAGCGACGAGGTCGCCCGCGGTCTCGGGGATCTGGCGGCCCTGCTCTTCAAGGTAGGCGGTGAGGAACTGCTTGTAGTCACCGCCGGGAATGAAGCAGATCTCCTGCGAGTCGGGCTTTTCGGAGAGGGCGAGGCCGGCAGTGCGCGCGGCGGCCCGCACTGCCGGCTTGGTGATCGATCCCAGCGGAAAAAGGGTGTGCGCGAGCTGTTCCTGGGTGAGGCCGAAGAGGAAGTAGGTCTGATCCTTGGCGCGGTCGGCGGGGCGCTTGAGAATCCAGCGATTGCGAGCGGGGTCGAACTCGTTGATGGCGTAGTGGCCGGTGGCGATGCGGGTGGCGCCAATGGAGCGGGCGGTCTGGAGAAGCTGGTCGAACTTGAGGTGGTTGTTGCAGAGCGAGCACGGAATGGGCGTCCGGCCGGCGAGGTACTCGTCGACAAAGGGCTGGACGACATCGCGCTCGAACCGGGCCTGCTGGTTGACAACGTAGTAGGGGATGCCGAGGTGCTCGGCGACGCGGCGAGCGTCGTAGACGTCATCCAGGGAGCAGCAGCGGCCGGCTTTGGGAGCGTCCGGAATTCCGTTCTTGCCGGCAAGGCGGGTCTGGTCCCACAACTGAAGCGTCAATCCGACGACGGGGTTGCCGGATTGGGCGAGCATGGCCGCCACCGTCGAGGAGTCAACTCCTCCGGACATGGCTACGGCGATGGTTTCGGGTTGGGTCATCGGTACCAGCAAGTTGGCAAGTTGGCTTTAGCCTAGCGTTCCGGCTACTTCAGGGGAAAGGGCGCGGAGGTGTTCCACGGCTTCGGGAACGACCTTCAGTACATAGTCTACGTCGGCTTCGGTGGCGGTTTTGAGCAGGCTGAAGCGGAGGCTGGCGCGGGCGCGGGTTTTGTTGAGACCCATGGCCATGAGCACGTGGCTGGGCTCGGTTGCGCCGGAGTGGCAGGCTGAGCCGCCGGAGACGGCTACGCCTTTGAGATCGAGGGCGATGACTAGGGCTTCGCCTTCGAGCTGATCGAACCAGATGTTGGTGGTGTTGGCGACGCGGGGGATGGCGGCACCGTCTTCGCAGCTTCCGTTCAGGCCGGTGCCGGGGATCTGGAGGATGCCGGCTTCTAGGCGGTCGCGGAGTTGGGCGAGCCTGCCGATTGTGCCGTCTTCGAGGGATTGGGTGGCCAGTTCGATGGCCTTGGCGAGGCCGACGATGCCGGGGACGTTTTCAGTTCCGGCGCGGCGGCGGCGCTCGTGATTGCCGCCTACGAGCAGCGGGTCGAGGGGAGTTCCGCGGCGGACGAACATGGTGCCGATGCCCTTGGGACCGTGGACTTTGTGGGCGCTGATGGAGCAGAGATGGCAGCCGAAGCGGCGGACGTCGAAGGGGACCTTGCCTGCGCCCTGAACGGCATCGATATGAAAGAACGTGCCTGCGGTGCGGGCGATGTCTGCGATTGTTTCAACCGGTTGGAGGACGCCGGTTTCGTTGTTGGCGAGCATGACGCTGATCAGGCGGGTGTTGGGTTGGAGGGCCTGGCGGATGGCTTCAGGGTCAATGAGGCCGGTGGGCTGGGGAGCGATGTGAGTGACTTCGACGCCCCGGCCAGCCAGGCGCTCGGCAGCCTGCAAGACCGCGGAGTGCTCGATGGCGGTGGTGACCAGGTGGTCGCCGGGGCGGAGCAGGCCGAAGAGGGCGGTGTTGTCGCCCTCGGTGCCGCCGGAGTTGAAGACGACTTCGGCGGCGTGGCAGTTGAAGAAGTCGGCCAGGGTCTCGCGGGCACGGTTGACGGCGGCATGGGCCTGCTGGCCGTGGAGATGGATGGAAGAGGCGTTGCCGAAGTGCTCCATCCAGTAGGGGCGCATGGCCTCGACCACCTCCGGCAGTAGCGGGGTGGTGGCGTTGGCGTCCATGTAGACACGGAGCATGGGGAGGTTTCACCTACCTCTCGATTGTACCGGGAAGCGAATTCCTGGGGCGGCTTCGCAGGGGTGAAGACAGGATTCACAGGGGTGAGGTGTCGGAAGGCAGCGCCTGTCTGGTAGATTCTCTTCGGGTGGCCAAGGCCGCCCATGGAGGTTTTTGATGCGAATGATTGCGAGAATTGCGAGCTGCTTTGCGGGTTGTTGTCTGCTGGCAGGGGCATCGACGTTTGTTTTGGCGCAGGCTGCCGCCCCGGCCAAGCCGGCTGTGGGATCGCTGGTTGCCCCGGCGCAGGTGTTTGGCAAACTGCTGAGCAATGTGGAGAAGGAGATTGTCTCCGCGGCCGAGGCGATGCCGGAAGAGAAATACGATTTTGTTCCGGCCCAGGGAGAGTTCAAAGGCGTGAACAGCTTCGGCAAGCAGGTGAGGCATGTGGCGGAGGCGAACGACCACTACTTTCACGACCCGGGCAAGCCGACGGTGGACGACAGCGCCGACTTTGAAAAGCTGAAGAGCAAGGCGGAGATTGTGAAGGCGCTGAAGGACTCGTTTGCGCTGGCGCACGCCTATGTGGACGGCATGACCGCGGAAAATGCCTTTGTGATGACAGAGCACGGCACTCGCGCGGGACAAGCGGCCGGCGGCATTGCGCACATGATGGACCATTACGGCCAGATGGTGGAGTACCTGCGTTTGAACGGCATTATTCCGCCCGCCAGCCGCTGAACAGAGTGACGAATCAAGAGGGAAGCCCTGGGCCGGCGCAGGCGGGAAGCATTGTGCCGGCTGGGGGTCTGTTGAAGCGGGCGCCGCATGTGTGCGCCGAGGGGGCGTTGGTCGAGTATGCGGCTCACCCCGGCGGCCGGAAAGAAGAGGAAAAAGCGTCCGTTGGGGGTAGCGCAGCGGTGTTTTTTTCTGACCGGATGAAAGAGGGTGCTTGCAGACGGTGGAGGGGGAGAAAAGTTGAGTAACCTGTGTGGGCTAAGTCGATTCCAGCCGTTCGAGTGTACTTTGGTAATTGCGAATTTCCATCCGGAATGCAAGTGCTCAGTTGGGTAAAGACATGCGGGCTGATACACTGGTTTAGCCGGCCGGTTTAGAAGCAGGCGGGAAGTGAATCTCAACGGGGACGAAATCGTGCACATTCCTGTGGAGATTTCTGAACGAAGCAAGTGATGTTTGGCCGAGTGGAAGCGCGTTTTGAAATACCCCACCCAAGTGAGGATGGCGAAGCCTTGCAAGAATGCGACCCCAGGCAAGGCCCGCAGGCTCTAAAGGCTCAAGTGGGGATCCTGGCGGACCAGCATTCCCGCCTGAACTGGTACGCGGTCTACACGACGTCGCGGCACGAAAAGCGGGTAGCCGAGCACTTCAGCCATCGCCAGATCGACTACTACCTTCCCCTTTACCGGACGAAACGCAAGTGGAAAGACGGCTCCCTGGTAACACTGCAACTTCCGCTGTTTCCGGGTTACATCTTTGTTCACATTCGCAGGACCGAGCGGGTGAGGGTATTGAGCGTTCCGGGCGCGCTGGCCATTGTGGGCGGCACCGGCGGCGCGCCGGCTCCGCTGCCGGACACTGCAATTGACGCGCTGCGCCGCGGGCTTGAGGTGCGTCAGGCCGAGCCGCACCCGTTGCTCACGGTGGGGCAGCGCGCGCGCATCCGCTCCGGGGCGTTCGAGGGGATGGAAGGCGTTGTGGTGAAGAAGAAGAACAGCTTTCGCGTGGTGCTTACATTGGAACAGATCATGCAAAGCATCGCTGTGGAAGTGGACCAAGGCGACCTTGAGCCTCTCCCCGAGGCAATTCCAGTTTCGAGCCGCATCCCAGTTCTGTAGCCGGGAGTTCTCCCGGCAGAAGGCATTCGATTGACAGCAGATTCCAGTCTCCGAAAGGGCAACGCGGAGGAGCGCATCCTGGCCGCCGCTGCCGGCCTGTTTGCCACTTTTGGATACAACGGAGTGAGCACCCGCGACATTGCCACAGGGGCGGGTGTGAATGAAGTGACCATCTACCGGCATCACCCGCGCAAGCGCGATCTTTACATGGCGGTGGTGGAGGCGGAATTGCGCCAGGTCAGCCTGCCCGGCGATCTGCTGACCGATCTGGCCCAGGCCGGCGACGCGCGGACGGTGATGGCGCGGACGTTCCAACTGCTTACGGCGACTTTGACGAACCGGCCCGATCTGCTGCGCCTTGTGCAGTACAGCGTGCTGGAACTGGGCGAAGAACTGGATCCGCTGATCCGCAAGAACCTGGGCGAACTGGTTGAGGTGGTTGCGCGCTATCTTGAGCCGTGGGCCGGGAGCGGGGAACTGCGCGGCAGCAATACCAAATCGGTAGTTCTGGCGCTGATCGCCATCGTGGTCAACTACAACGCCCTGCACCGGCTGTTCTTCAACGGAGCGTCGGGGCCGGAGACAATCTTCAACGCCTACACGGATTTTTGCAATATTCTGATCGACCGGAATGAAGGTTATTATGGCGCGCGGGGAACGCCGGCGGCAGGATCAACGCAGACCTAGGCCAGGCGAAGCTCACGCGAAGCCAGGCGCGGTCAATTCTTTTCATAGGCTGACTTTTTTCATTGCATATTCTGCACATTATCGCGAGTCTCTCCCCGGCGGCCGGTGGCCCTCCGGAGGCGGTGCGGCACCTGGTCACGGCCTACCTGGCTGCCGGCGCGGGCATTGAGGTGGTTTGCCTCGATTCTCCCAGCGCCCCTTTCCTGGCGGGCATGCCGTGCCCGGTTCATGCGCTCAACCAGTCTTACCTGGGGCGGTTTGCATTGTCGCCGCGGCTGTGGAACTGGCTTCACCAGAATGTAGGCCGCTTTGACGGGATTGTGGTCAATGGGATCTGGACGTTTCCAGGGGTAGCTGCCCGGTTTGCCGCGCGCAAAGCCAAAAGGCCCTACGGCATCTTTGTGCATGGCGCGCTTGACCCATGGTTCAACCGGGAGTACCCGCTGAAATACCTCAAGAAGCTCATCTACTGGCGGATACAGCATGCCGTTCTGCGCGATGCGCACGCGGTCTTTTTTACCGCGGAGGCGGAGCGGGAGCTGGCCCTGACCAGCTTCAGGCCCAGCCACTGGAACAGCGTGGTGGTCCCCTACGGTATCAACGATCCGGAGGATGCCGGTTGGGATGCGGTAAAGCAGATCGAGGCGTTCTACGGGAGATTTCCGCAGTTGCGCGGGCGACGCTACCTGCTGTTCCTGGCCCGCATCCACGAGAAGAAGGGCTGCGATCTGCTGATCGGAGCGTTTGCCAAGGTAGCCGCGTTGGTGCCGGATCTGGACCTGGTAATTGCCGGTCCCGACCAGGTTGGGTTGCGGGCCAGCCTCGAGCGTCAGGCAGAAAAGCTCAAGATCACCGCCCGTGTGCACTGGCCGGGCCTGTTGGGCGGCGACCTGAAATGGGGCGCCATCCGGGCCTGCGAGGCCTTTGTTTTGCCCTCTCACCAGGAGAATTTTGGCATCGCGGTGGTGGAGGCCCTGGCGGTAGGGCGGCCGGTTCTTATCTCAAACCAGGTGAATATCTGGGCACAGATCGATGAGGACAAGGTGGGCCTGATTGAAGAAGATACGGGCGAAGGCACGGAGAGGCTTTTGCGCCGCTGGTTTGCCCTGCCCGCCGCAGACCGCGAAGCGATGGCGGCCAGGGCGCGGCCCAGCTTTATCCGGCGCTATGCAATGAACCGGGCGGCGGTGGTGATCAACAACGTCTTTCGATCTGCAAAGGACATGCGGGCGGCCGATCCGGCCATCGGGTTTTGAATTCAAGCTTGGAAGCAGCGGTCTGTTGACCGGGGAATTTCCCCCGAATAGCATAGACGAAGGGGATTCACTGGAACTGGCCTTAGCAAGAACCTCGATGATCGGAGAGCATCTGCGCTGCACTCGAAACCGGGCCGGCCGCCAGCGGACATGGGTCCGTGTCACGGATTAGACTGCCGGCAGTCATTCTCGAAGCCGTCAAGCTGCTCCGCAGGGTGCTGCAGTGCAGTTGTTTCTGCAGGTACTCATTTCATCGCATCCGTTCGCCTCAAACCCAGCGTATTGGCTGGAAGCCACAGCCGCCGAAACCATAAGCAATCCGGAATGGCACGGCGATACCCGTCATGAACCGGTTCCAAGGAAAACCAGGAGCATCCATGTCAATTGAACCGCAGCCAGAACCGCAAACCGGCCAGACAACTCACAATCAGATGACCGTCGTTTCGGCGGGAGAGCACCTGTCGCTGATGGAAATCTGGCGGACCGCGGTCAAGCAGCGTTTCCTCATTCTGATTGTGACCGTCATTTGTTTTGCCGGGTCGGCTTACTACGCATTCCATACCAAGCCGGTGTATGAGAGCGTTTCGCGCATTGAAATCAATCCCAATAATGAGCCCAAGGTGGGGCTCATGATGGAAGAAGCCAGCCATGGGAGCGATGCCGGAACAACCTTGCTGCAGACGGAAATCCTGGTGTTGCAGAGCAACTCGGTGATTCTGGAGACGGCACAGAGCCTGAATCTGATGAACAGGCTGCGCGACCCCAATCAAAAAAAGAGCATGGCCAGTGTGCCCGTTTCTTCCGCCGAGCTATCGCCGAGGGACCGTATTGCCCTGATCAATTCCATCAAGGGCGGGCTGGCGGTGAAGGCGGTGCTCGGCACGCAGATGGTTGATATCCGCTTCCGCAACCAGGATCCCCGATTTGCCACCGAGGTAGTGAACAGACTGGTGGAAACCTACATCGACATGGATCTGCGGTCGAAGTTCGACCGCACCATGCACGTGTCGGCCTGGCTGCAGAAACAGCTCGAGGATTTGCAAAAGCAGGCTGCCGATGCGCAGCAGCGTCTTGCCGACTACCAGCGCGAGCACAACATTGTAGGAACCGACGAGACCTCGAATCTTACGATGCAGACCCTGGGCCAGATCAGCGGGGACCTGGAGGCGGCCGAGGCAGACCGGATCGTCAAAGAGGCGCGGATGCGGGATTTTGGCGCACAGGACGCGGATCTTGTCTCTCTGACGGGCGACGATCCCGAAGTTGCGTCAACCCGGGCACAGTTGAAGGAACTGCAGACCCAGCGCGCGGAACTTTCTTTGAAGTTTGGCGAACGGCATCCCCGGATGCAGGAACTCAATGAGCAGATCGAAAAGGTGCAGGCCCGGCTCAACAGTGAAGTCAGCCTTGCCCGGCGGCAGATTCGCAGCGAGTACGATAGCTCGCTGCAGTTGGAAACGCAACTCCGCCACCGCCTGGATGCACAGAAGGAAGAAGCCTACCGCCTGAACGAAGACGTGGCCCAATATGCAATTCTGCGCCACGAGGCGGAGTTGAATCGCGATCTTTACGACGCGCTGCAGATGCGGCTGAAGGAAGCCAGCGTAACGGCCGGGCTGTCGGCTACCGATATCACGGTCATCGACCCGGCACAGGTTCCCTTCACCCCGGTGGCGCCGAAAAAGACGGCAAGCATGCTGATTGGGCTGATCGGCGGGTTGCTTGCCGGCTTTCTGGTTGCGTTCATGATCGAATCAATCGACGACCGGGTGCAGACCTCGGATGAGGTTGAGAGTGCCTCGCTTCTGGCGTCCCTGGCCACCATTCCGCATATCGCGGACGCGCCGGGCAAGCACAAAGAGGAAGAGGACAGCGCCTTCATTTCAACACCAGCGCGCATGCGCCAGCTGATCTCGTTGCACAGCCCCAAGTCGCTTGCCGGCGAGGCCTACCGCGGCTTGCGCAGTTCGCTGCTGTTGTCATCGATTGACAGGCCGCCGCGGGTGATCGTGATTACCAGCGCATTCCCGGGCGAGGGCAAGACGACCACCGCCGTGAACTGCGCAATCACGCTCGCACAGCGCGGCGAGCGGGTTCTGCTGGTGGACGCCGATCTTCGCCGCGGAAGCCTTGACCGGGTGTTTGGATTGGAGGACAGGAGTTTCGGTCTGTCTACCGTGCTGTCGCGCCCCAACGAGCTCAACGCGATCGCGTCTCCGGTGCCGGAACTGCCAAATCTGTTTATATTGCCCACCGGGCCGCGCCCCCCCAACCCGGCTGAAATGCTCTCTTCCCATCGCATGGAGGAGCAGTTGCGGCAGTGGATGCAGGATTACGACCGGGTTGTTCTGGACACCGCTCCTGTGCTTGCCGTGTCCGACACGCAGGCCATGGCATCGCTTGCGGATACGGTGGTTCTGGTGGTTCGCGCAGGGTTCACGCGCAAGCGCGCGCTGATCCGCGCACGCGACCTGCTCTGGCGCATCAATGCGCCTGTTGCCGGCGTGGTCGTCAACGATGTCGATATGCGAATGGAGAACTTCTACACCTACCGCTATGGCATGTACGGCTACCACTACGGATATGGATACCCATATGCCCAGCCCTATTCAACCAAGGCCGATGAACCCGGGGACGAGGAAAAGGGAGAGTAATATGGCGAAGACTTTTATGCTTGCGGCGGCAATCGGGACTTTGATTCTGGCACATGCGGTGACCGGAGCTGCGCAAGAAGCCGCCAGCCCCGCGACCTTTGTGGCTGCGCCGCTCAGAATCGGCTCCGGAGACCTGATCGAATTGACGGTTTACGATAACCCTGATCTGACTGGCCACTTTCGTGTGGACGAAAAGGGAGACGTCACCATACCCCTTCTCGGTCCGGTGCATGTGGAGGGCGAGACGGCTGCCGAGGCGGGCACGACGATTGAGCAGCAGTATGTGGCAGCACAAATCCTGAAGGCGCCCACGGCGCACGCCACAGTCTTCATCTCCGAGTATGCGACTCAGGGAATTCTGGTCAATGGAGAGGCGAGGAATCCAGGTCTCTATCCCGCCCTGGGTGTGCGGACGTTGAACGACGTGATCACCGCCGCCGGCGGAGTGTTGCCAACCGCCAGTTCAAAGGTGATCATCACCCGCAAAACCGATCCGGCCAACCCCATAACAGTCGAGTACAACCCCGATGCTCTCAGCCCGGTGGTGCCGCGCGTTCAGATCTTTCCCGGAGACACGATTACGATACCCGTGGCCGGATCGGTTTATGTGCTTGGCGGCGTGTCAAAGCCCGGCATCTATATTCTCGAGGGGCTCCACACGCTGACGGTTGAGAAGGCCATGGCGTTGGCAGGGGGCAGCACACACGGAGCCACCCCCAACCACGCGCACATTGTGCGCACCTTGGACAATGGCAAGAAGGAGGATATTCTCTTCAACGTGGGCGAGATATACAAAGGCAGAGCTTCTGACCTCGCCCTGAAGGACGGGGATATCCTCTATATCCCGATCAGCAATGCCAAGCTCGCGATCGAACAGGGCATTGCGTCCGCCATTGGCATGGGCACCACCGTCGCGACCTACAGGCTGGCTTACCGCTAGCTTTTTGCGCGGCGCGCGTGGGACTGGTCCCGAGGGGGGCGCGGCTGAGCCGGCATCGGGCACGCTCGAACGGGCTAAGATCTGCCGCAGGCTAGTAGACTGACCGCGTAGATTTGTGGTTTCCCCGGTCCCAAAGGCGGGACCGGGGGCGCCCAAATTCATGGGAAGGGTTACAAAATCACGTGGTCGCGGTACTAGGGGGCAAGCTCAGGCAAGTTTGCCGAGTCGCGGAAGTCGGATCAAAGGGGTTTCTATTGATGAAGCACTCGGTCGCCATTCCATCGTTCCGCCGTCCGGCGGATCTGCGGCGCGCGCTGGAGGGACTCACAAGACAGGAGCGCCCCGCCCATGAGGTGATGGTGGTGGCGCGCAAGGACGACCTGGAGACGCATGCTGTTGTGCATGAGTTTGCCAGTGCGTTGCCGATCGGGTTGCAACTGGTGGAGAAGCCCGGAGTGATTGAGGCTTACAACTGCGCGCTCGACCGGACCACCGGCGATATTCTCTCCTTTCTTGACGACGATGCGGTGCCGCACTCTGACTGGATAAGAAAGATTGCTGAGATCTTTGCGGAAGATACGGAACTGACGGGCCTGGGCGGCAGGGATCACCTCTTTATTGAAGGCGCGTGGCTTGAGGGCGAGGAACCGGTTGTCGGGATTGTGCTGTGGTGGGGACGCGTCATTGGAAACAACCACCTGGGGGTCGGGCCGAGGCGCGACGTGGATGGACTGAAGGCCGTCAACATGTCGCTCCGCATGAAGCATGTGGGCCCGTTGCGCATGGATCGGCGCCTTCGCGGAAATGGCGCGCAATGGCACTGCGAATTGAAGTTGTGCCTTGACCTGCGTGCTCAAGGGAAACGCCTGGCCTATGATCCGTCGCTGGTGGTGGATCACTTTATCGCTCAGCGCCACGACGAAGATCAGCGGGGCCGCTTCAATGCCCTGGCCTACGAAAATGAGATTCATAACCTGACGCTTGCGGTGTTCGGATACCTGCGGCCGGCCGGCCGCGCGGTTTTGCTGCCCTATGCGCTGCTTGTGGGCGTCGGCAGCAGCTATTTTGGACTCATGCAGGCGGTGCGCTATTGGCCGCGAATTGGCAACCAGACGTGGCGCCGTGTTGCCGCTTCGGCGCGCGGCCTCTTCGCCGGGCTGAAGACCTGGCAGGAGGGCAGAAAGCTGCAGGCTTAGAATGGTCACAGCCAGCGAAGTCAGTTTGTGTCCTGGGCACTGCCAACCGCTCAATCCGCTTCCCCGCGGAACCCTTCAGGAAATGCAATTGCGCGCATCGCAACGGTGGGGTCGGGAATGCCCCGAAATCCAGCCAGGCGTGAGCTTGCTCAACTGCCCGCCGCGGAGAACAGACGGGTGACGATGACCTCCACTTCCGGCCCGGCTTCCGTCCTGATGTCCCATCCAACGGGAAATCAAAATGTTCGCAATGCGCTGCAAGGGCTGGCAGAGCACGGCCTGCTTGCCGAGTTCTGGACGTCCATCGCCTGGAATCCGGAGTCCGCGTGGAATCGATTTCTGCCCTCATCGCTGCGCGGCCAGTTGATGAGGCGGGTTTTTCAAGGAGTAGCCCGGGAGAAGGTTCACAGCGTTCCCTTGCGAGAGACGGTGCGGCTGGGCGCCAGGGGCTCGCTGGTCGAGGGGCTGCTCTGTTCAGGCGAGCGAACCTTCTCGGTGATCGGCATGTACCGGCACTTCGATGGCCGGGTGGCGAGACGCCTGCGGCAGATCGAGGTAGATGCCGTTTACGCCTACGAGGGCGGGGCGCTCGAGACCTTTCGCGAGGCAAGAAGGCGAGGCGTCGCCACTCTTTATGATCTGCCCAGCGGCCATTGGCGCTGGGAACGCGATCTCATGCGCGAAGAGGAGACGCGCAGTCCGGAACTGGCAGCCGTCATTCCCAAGTTGCTTGACTCTGAAGCGCACCTGCGCGAAAAGGACGAAGAGCTTCGTCTGGCCGATCTGGTCTTGGTTGCGAGCCACCACGTGCGCAGAACCCTGGCGGGTGTGGTTGCAGATGAAAAGATTGTGGTTGTGCCGTACGGGGCTCCTCCGGTCCGCACCCGGCCGCAACGCCGAGCCGAACCACGCCGCCCGCTGCAGGTTCTTTTCGCCGGCATTCTGCACCAACGCAAGGGAATCGGCTATCTGCTGAAGGCCATCGAGATGCTGGGACCGGATGTGGAACTCACGCTGATTGGGCAGCGTCTGGCCCCGAACGCAATTGTCGATAAGGCCTGCCAGCGTTGGCGATGGTTTGAGTCGGTTCCACACCAACAGGTGTTGGACCTGATGATGCAGTCAGACGTGCTGGTCCTCCCCTCCCTCAGCGAGGGATTTGGCCTGGTTGTGACTGAGGCGTTGGCCTGCGGACTGCCTGTCATCGTAACTCCGAATGTAGGCGCCAGCGATCTGGTTCAAGACGGGCGCGAGGGTTTTGTGGTCCCTATCTGCTCCTCTGAGGCCATTGCCGGCCGGCTGGACGCGTTGGGCCGTGACCGCGAGTTGCTGGAGCAAATGTCTGAAAACGCCCAAATGGCCGCGGCCGGCCAGCCCTGGGAAAATTACCGCGAAGCGCTGGTGAAAGCGTTGGGAGTTGCACTATGGCAACGATGAGATTCTGGCGACCATCGAGTACTGGCCCGCGGATGCCGCGCCTGAAGAAGCTCATCTGGGCGTACTTCCTGCTGCTGATATTTGAAGGCGCGCTCCGCAAATGGATCCTGCCGCAGCTTTCGGCGCCGCTGCTGGTGATTCGCGTACCCATCGCGGTGGCGATTATATGGGAAGCCTTTCGCACCCACAAATGGCCCAAACAATGGTCGGTCGTCATCGGTCCTCTTGGCCTCTTGATGCTTGCTCTTTGCATCGCTCAGGCGATCTTTGCCGGGAATCCATGGTTCGCATCGATATTCGGACTGATCGCCTACGCGCTGCCTTTCCCCGTCGCGTTCATCATTGGAGATGTTCTAGACGCAGAGGACCTGCACAAGTTCGGAATATGTACGCTGCTGCTTCTCTTGCCGATTACACTTTTGGAGGTGGCGCAGTACTATGCACCGGCCCACTCGTTTCTGAACGCAGCATCCTACGAAGGCCTTATCCACCAGGATTCTGCAGGCGGGCACATCAGGGCTTCCGGAACCTTCAGCGACGTGAAGGGGCCCACGTACTTTCTCCCCATGGCGGCGGCGTTCATTTTCTATGGTCTGGCCAACGCGAGATTCGCGAAACGATGGCTGCTCTGGGCGGCCTCCATCGCGCTGGTGGTTGCGATTCCGGTCTCCGGTTCCCGCACGCTGCTGGTCCTGATGGCGTCCGTTGTGGGTTGCGTGGCAGTAGCTGCGCTAGCGGGCCAGTCGCAGCTGATGGGTACGCTCAAGGTGATTCTTGCCTTCTCGCTGGTTGCAGCCGTGGTTTCCCAGTTGCCTGTCTTTTCAGAGGCAACCAACACGATGCAGGAGCGCCTTACCGCTGCTGACGAAGCTGAAGGAGGGGCGACTGGAACGGTTGACCGGCGCGTCCTTGGTCCGATCCTTGGTGCGCTCGACCCCGAATCATCCAGCGCTCCCTGGTACGGCTTGGGCCTGGGCCTGGGCAGTAACCCGATTGCGGTGCTGACCACCGGGACCGCGCAGTTTCTTGCCGGCGAAGATGAAATCACGCGGGTTGTCAACGAATTCGGTGCGCCATTCGGATTGCCCTTCATGGCATTCCGGGTTGTGCTCGCAATTGCCATCGCGTTCACTGCTCTGGCCAGAGTGCGCTCTCGCGGGCCGCTGGCGTGGTTTCTGGCTCCCGCCATGTTCACCGCATTGTTTAGCGGCACCCTGGAACAGTTGACCATTAACGGATTCATGGTCATCCTGGTCGGTTTCACTCTTGCGGCGTTTCGTAAAACTCCTGCGCTGACCCCGCCGGCGTCGGACCCTGTGAGCAGACAATGGATGCGTCGCAGGAAAATCCCGGTGCACGGCAGCGGCTCTGCGCTATGAGGCAAAACAGAGCCGCATCCTTTGTCTCCCGGCTACTCCCGAAGATTGATATTCACGGCGTGTAAGCTGCTTCTGAACTAGCGGCTCGCGGGATCAAATTGCCGCCGGTCTTTCCTTGTCCGCCCGGGTCATGATCGCCGGCCCGATGGACCCAAATTGTTGCAGGTGTCCGCTGCCATTCCCGGCTGTTGCGTCAACAGGAGGCAAGCACGTGCCCATCGCCGACCCAGGGGCCAAGACGTCCGGGCAAGTTTTCCGCAAGCCGCCAACCACATTCCGTCGTGCCGTCATCTTGCTGGCTGCTTTGCTGGCGATGCTGGGAACAATGGAGTGTGCACTGCGCTTCGGACTGGGGTTGGGCAATCCAGTTCTGATTGTGGCGGACCCGGCCTGCATGTACACCCTTAAGCCCGACCAGGACATCTTCCGCTTCTTTGCCCATACGCATGTGAACCACTTGGGAATGCGCTCCGACGAGGTTCCATCGCGGCGCACCCCGGGGACGTTGCGCATTCTTTTTGTCGGCGACTCGATCGCCTATGGCACCAGCCGTGTCGACCAGCGGCAATTATTCACGGAAATTCTGCACCGCGAACTTCCGTCGATCGTGCACAGGCCTGTTGAAGTGTTGAATGCCTCCGCCGGCGGCTGGGCAATCGACAACGAGTATTCCTATGTGCGCAGCCGCGGCGCCTTTCAGTCCGATCTGGTTTTGCTTGTGCTCAACAGCGGAGATCTTCCGCAGCGCCGGTCAACCATGGCTGAAGTAGGTTCCGAACTCTGGCAGCGGCGCCCCTCGACCGCGGTCGAGGAACTTTATCTGCGCTACATCAAGCCCCGCCTGTTCCACACAACCATCGCTGTCGATGCGGGAGACGTTGCCGATAAGAGCGCCGCGAGCACGATTCGCGACAACCTCGCAGAACTCGATAGCTTCAAGGCGCTTGTTGCCAGCCAGGGTTCCCGGCTTGTGATTGTGTACGTGCCCTTCCGGATGGAAGTTCCCGATGGGAGCGCATATTGGCTCTCGCTTCTCCAGGCATGGACGGCCTCCCGCCATGTCCCGCTCCTCGACCTTACCCCTGCCGAGGCCCCGTATTCAGCGGAGGAAATCACTCTCGATCACGGGGTCCACCTCAATGCCCGCGGGCACTTGGCAGTTGCGCGAGAAATGGAAAAGCAGTGGCCGATAGCGATTGGCCGGGAATAGAAACTTGTGCGCTTCATAAGGAGATTTCAAGTGAAGAGTCTGCTCGTTACTGGATCATCCGGCTTGATTGGTTCCGAAGTTTGCTTGTACTTCGCCGAGCGGGGATGGGCAATCCACGGCGTTGACAATAACCAGCGCGCCATCTTTTTCGGTCCCAAGGGGGACACTCGCTGGAACCAGCGCCGGCTGGCGGAGTTGATCAAGGGCTTTCATCACCATGAGCACGATATTCGCGACCGGCAGGCCATGGCCGATCTGCTGGCGCAGGTAAAGCCGGATGCGATTGTGCATACGGCGGCCCAGCCCAGCCACGATCTGGCTGCGTCGATTCCGTATGCGGACTTTGACACGAATGCGGTGGGCACGCTGAATCTGCTGGAGGCCGCGCGCCAGGCTGTCCCGGAGTCGCCCTTTGTCGGGATGTCAACCAACAAGGTGTACGGCGATGCGCCGAACGAGCTGGAACTGGTGGAGTTGGAGACGCGGTGGGAATACGCGGACAAGGCCTATTTCACGGGGATTCCGGAGAGCTTCAGGATCGATCAGTCGAAGCACTCGATTTTTGGAGCGTCGAAGGTTGCGGCCGACGTGATGGTGCAGGAATATGGGCGCTATTTCGGCATGCCCACCTGCGCCCTGCGCGGAGGCTGCCTGACCGGGCCGAGCCACTCAGGCGTGGAGTTGCACGGTTTTCTCAGCTACCTGATCAAGTGCAATGTGACTGAAACCAAGTACAACGTCTTCGGCTACAAGGGCAAGCAGGTCCGGGACAACATTCACTCTCTGGACGTGGCGCGCTTCATTGCCGCCTTTATCGAAGCACCGCGCGCGGGGCAGGTCTACAACCTGGGCGGAGGCCGCGGCAACAGTTGCTCCATCCTTGAAGCGTTCAGCAGGATCGAAGCCCTCTCCGGCAAGAAGATGGTTTATGAGTATGTCGATCAGAACCGGTCTGGAGATCACATCTGCTACATCAGTGATCTGCGCAAGATGAAAGCTCACTATCCAGCCTGGGATATTACTAAGTCTCTGGATGATATCTTCGGCGAGATCTATGCATCCTGGATGTCGCGGGCTGACGATCCCCGGTAGACGAGGCTTGTGCCGGTAAACCTCTCAACGCTGCCTTTACCTGGTAACGGCTGGGTCAGGAGTAGGGCTTCAATGGCTGACGTGCGAATTGCACTCTTTACACCATTCAATCCGGGCACTGGCGGCGGAGGGGTAATCTTCCGCAGCCTTATTCCCTATTTGAAGGGCGCAGAGGTGCGGTGGTTCTACCTTGCGAAGTCCGCTAGCCACCTTGCCGGCACTTCGCGCCTTGGCCCCTTGATTCTGGGAGGCCCGTTCGCGGCAGACGGGATGGCGAGTGTACGGCTCTTCGTTCTGCGCAGCCATGCCGGCATTGACGAGCATGTGAAAACGATCCTCGACTGGGCTCCGGACGTTGCGTGGGTCAACGCGATGAACGAAGGCCTTTTGCTGGGGACCAAGCTGCGCGATCGCGGAGTCAAGCGCCTTCACGTATCGGTGCACGACGATCCTGCCGGCCTGGCGCACAAGTCCAGGCGTTATCGGTTCTTCGCTCCTTTCATTGATCGCTGCACGCGCGCGCTGCTCAAGCGGGCCGATACTGTCGATGTGGTTTGCGACGCAATGCGCAGCTACTATAGCGACCGGTTCGGAATCGAATCAGGGGTGGTCTTCCGCTACATCCACGAGCTTGGTTTTCCGCCGCTGGAAGATGTGGATGACCCCGCTGTAACCATCGGCCACGTGGGCAGTGCCTATAGCGCGCCGGAGGTCTTTGCCCTGCTGGGCGCCCTGCGAAGCATCAGCCGCACGGATGGAACGCGGTTTCGCCTCATCAACTTCGGCGTCTCGCCGGCCATGACCGCGGCCGAGCGTGAGTTTCCCAACATCGTGGAGAATGCGGGCGATGTCGCTGAGCCGGAAGTCGTGAGGCGGCTCCAGAAGTGCAGGTTTCTCTACTCCATGTACTCGTTCAACCCGCGCCACCGCGTGTTTCGCGAGACCAGTCAGCCCACCAAGATGAGCACCTATCTAATGGCGGCAAAACCCATCCTCGCTCATTGTCCCGAGGGCAGCAGCACGCAAGACATGCTGTCGCGATTCAAGCTGGGACTGTGCGTGAACTCCATGGAATCGTCGGAGATCGTGAACGGAGTCCGCGGTATGCTGAACTTCAGATTGGATAGGGATGAGGTTCGCAGGGCAGCCGAATACTATTGCGGAAAGCAGAATCTTGAACGCCTGGGTGCATTTCTTGGTCTGAGCTTGCCTTGACCGTGCCGCCGGACGGAAGAAGCCGGAGGTTAATGCGTGGAAGGAATTGAAAGTCGAGTGTACCTAGCATGACGGCTTCAGGCGCGAGACAGAAGTCAGGCTATCTCCCAACCCTGGACGGGTGGAGGGCAATAGCGATCCTTTCTGTTGTGTTCTATCATGACAGCCTTCATTCCATGGGGCCTTTGAGCACAGGTTGGCTGTTTCGGAACGGGTACTGCGGAGTGGATCTGTTTTTTGCGATCAGCGGTCTCCTCATCTGTTGGAGGCTGCTTGAGGAAGAAAAGGCATTTGGCGAAATATCGCTTCGAGGCTTCTACATCCGCCGGGCGTTTCGGATTTTACCCCCCGCCTTTGCGTGTCTTGGGGGAATTGCTCTTCTCACTCTGGCCGGTGTATTCCACGTCACGTTAAGGCAGTTGCTCGGCGCTGCCTTTTTCTTCCGCAACTACACATTCCTGCTGGGAACCATGGGGGCGGATAAGTATTTCACCGAGCATTTCTGGTCACTTGCCGTTGAAGAGCACTTTTACTTTATTCTGCCCGGGTTGCTGGTTCTTACGCGCAGACGCTGGCGCTTGCAGGTTTTGCTCGGATTGTGCCTGATCATTGAGATCCACCGTGCACAGGTACTTGAATCCCGGCCGTGGGCGCACGTTCTTTTCCATTCGGATATGCGGATGGATGCGCTGCTGGTTCCGGCCACTCTCGCGGTTCTTGCGCAATCAGCCGCTATCAGGCAAAAGCTGAAGCAATGGCTGCGGGTGTGGCCGTTGCTGCTCATTCTGGTTCTCATTGTGGTCTCGAATTGGGAGGGCACATTCTGGGGGGAAACTCTCGTCGTACTGCTCATGCCCCTGACCGTTCTGGGATCCCTGTTAAATCCCGGGGGGCTTTTGGCGAGGCCGTTGGAGTGGGCGCCGCTGAGGTATGTCGGCCGCTTATCGTATAGCCTCTACCTTTGGCAGCAGCTTTTCTTTACGGGCCATTTCTTCTATTCCCAACCACTCGGGGTTCTGCAAGGAACGTGGCTCCGTTTTGTTGTGGCCCCCGCTTGCGCGATCGCCAGCTACCACCTTTTGGAGCGCCCATTCATCAAATTGGGACACAAACTTGCTCCGCCGGCAACCCCAGGGAGGGAGGATCTGGTCGCCAGCGCCCCGGGGAATACTCAGGTAGCCACCCAGCCAACCGGTCAATCTGGCGGGTGACCAGGCGAACTCCATGTCGCTGGCGCAGTTGACAGCCTGGTGCGACTAGAGTGGTTCCCGGATTCACGTGGCCTCTTCGATGCAGCGGAAGTTGGCTCGCCGCGGCGAGTCACTCGACGGTGACGGCTTCGGTTTACACCAATTCGGGAGCCGCTGTAAGGTTTCCGGAACGCCGGCAGTGCGTTGGTTGAAAAATCGGCAGGCAGAGAGCGGCGGATGAGAGCGCACCATGGGAAGGTCTGCGGATGAAGGTTCTGATCTTAGGCATTAATTATTGGCCAGAAGTGACCGGGATCGGCGCCTTCACCATCTCGCGCGCGGAGCATCTTGCCGCGGCGGGCCACGATGTGGAGGTCTGCACTACGTTCCCCTACTATCCGGAGTGGAAGGTGCCGGCAGAGTATGCGGGCAAGTTTGCGGCCAGCGAAGAACGCAATGGAGTGCGCATCCTTCGCAGTTATGCTTATATTCCCAGCCGCGTAACGTCGTTGAAGAGGGTTCTGCATGAGGCGACCTTCATCGCAACCAGCCTGATCCGCGCCCTCGGCCGCCGCCGGCCTGACGTGCTGCTGGTGGTTTCTCCGCCGCTGGGACTGGCGGTAAGCGCTATTTTTCTAAGCTGGCTTTGGCAGATTCCTTACGTGTTCGATGTGGAAGACCTGCAGCCCGATTCGGCGGCGGACCTGGGCATGCTTCCGCCGCGGGTGCTGAAGCTGATGTACCGGGTTGAGGCCGCGGCCTATCGCTGCGCCGCGCTGGTTAGCACCATCACCAACGGCATGAAGAGCAGGATTTTGAACAAGGGCGTTCCACCCGGGAAGGTCACATTGTTTGAGGCGCGCCTTGATGACTCTCTGCTTGATCTCGCCCCCGGGGAGGGCGCGGCTTTTCGTCAGCGGTATGGGCTTGGCGACAAGTTCCTGGTAACCCACAGCGGCAACATGGGCGTGAAGCAGGGGCTGGATGTGATTGTGGATGCCGCGGCGTTGAACCGGGCAGATGGCTCAACGCTGTTTCTGCTGGTTGGCGGTGGCGCAGTGCGCGAGAGGATTCAGAACCGGGTGGCGGACTTGGGCCTTGAGAATGTGCGCCTCTTGCCGCTGCTTGAAGAAGAGGACTTTCGAGGCCTGCTGGCGGCGAGCGATATATGCCTGGTGACGCAACAGAAGTCGGTGTCCGATATTGTCTTTCCGTCGAAGATCGTGACCTATCTTGCTGCCGGCCGTCCTGTAATTGCCTCGGTAAGTTCCGGCGGCGAGGTGGCGCTGGCGATTCGGGAGTCGGGGGCCGGCAGCCTGGTGGAACCGGAAGATCCGGAAGCGCTTCTGGCGGCAATTCAAGGTTTGCGCGCCGCGGACTTGCGGCAATGTGGAGAGAATGCGCGGAAGTACGCGGACCGGCGGTGGTCATCCGCGCGAGTTCTGGGCCATTTTGAACAAAGCCTGATCAAGGTTGCTGCTGCGGCGGCAAAGCCCTTGCCCAGGAGAGGAACAGCATCATGAACAGGACGACGGACGTGCGTGCAGCCTTCATCTTGTCGATCGCGATGGCGTGCTCTCTCGGCATTCGGGCACAGCAAACCGGCAATTCCGGCAACCAGGCGATGCCGAGCCAGTTGAGCGCCCTGGTGGCCCGTGCCAACGCCAATGCCGGCGCAGCCGCAGGCCGCAAGAGTTCGTCAGTGGGCCAAAGGGCGATCAAGCAGGCCTCCGCTCCTGGCGGGGCTTCCAGTTGGGAAGCGGGCAAATCAAGTTTCGCGCCAACCAGCCAGCCGGAAGGCGTTTGGCGTGATGGTTCAACCTTGGGCACAGCACCTGCAACGGCGTCGAGCACGACCCCCGGCGTATCGCTGCCAAGCGGTATATCACTGCCCAGCAGCACTCTCGCGTCGGAGCTATCCATTCCCAAGCCTGCTGGTCTCGAGCCTGCTGGTCTCACACAGCCAGCCAGCTTCCAGCCGCCAACCAGTCCCAGCCCCATGGCTCGCCTCAATACGTCTTCCGGTGTCAAGCAAGGCGGCGGTCGGGGCGGCCCATTATCGAGAACATCGGCTGTTGGCCGTCCTGGAGCGACGCGTTCGAGGAGTGCTCTGGCGGGTGGTGGCGGGCAGGCCAAAGTTTCTGGCTCAAGAAGCGGAGCGCCTGATTTCAGTGCGCGGTCGATGCCAGGCAGGGCCGGCGCCGGTGGCGCAAGGAGAACTGCACAAGCCGGCGCCGGTGGCGCAAGGAGGCCCGCACAAGCCGGTGCCGGTGGCGCGAAGAGATCTGCACAAGCCGGCGCCGGACGGACAAGCCAACTAGGACGCAACCTGGGCAGCGGATTGAGCACGCTGCCGGAGATGGAGCCTGCTTCGCCAGTGGCTCATGGAATTGGCACGCTACCGAGGTCGACCACTCCAGATGCCCTGCCGTGACCGCGGATATGCCGAAGTCATCCTGACTTCAAAGCATTGACCACCCGGTACGATCTGCACAACGCGCTTCCGCTTGGATTTCAAACGGAGCCTTCATCTCGCATTCACCATGGAATCGGACTCTTCTCAATGATCTTGCCCACAGTAGCCATTGTCATTCCTACCCGGAACCGGACCGGGTTTCTCAAGCGATGCCTGAGCAAGCTCCTGCCGTATGTCAGCAGCCACCCCGAATGCTCGATCACGGTGAGCGACGACGGGGATGCCTCGGTGACCCGGGAGGCGCTGGGTGGAGAGATGGGAATCGTGCAGGTGATCCAGGGCCCGCGGCGCGGACCGGCCGCCAACCGGAACTGCGGCGCAGCGCATTCGACCGGCGAGTTGCTCGTCTTTCTCGACGACGACTGCATTCCGGAAGAGAACCTGATCGAGATCTATCAGGATGCAGCGCGGAAGAGTCCAGAGATTGGTGTCTTTGAAGGGCGCATCAGCGCAACAGGAAAAGCCAAGGGATTCGCGGATGGCTGCCCTGGAAACGAAACCGGCGGCTACCTCTGGTCGTGCAACTTTGCCATCCGCCGGGAGTTGTTCAACCGCATCCATGGATTCGATGACCGCTTTCCCTTTGCCGCAGTGGAAGACTACGATTTGCATTTCCGGGTAAAGCAGCTATCCCCGGTGCTTTTTCTGCGGGATGCTCGCGTCTGGCATGGCTATGAGCGGCGCGCGGGATGGAAGGCCGTAAAGCACCTCATCCTGTCCGACCTGCTCTTTCTCCATATTCACGGCTTGGAAGCGACACACAAGACTCCGCTGTACTGTATCCGTATGGCAGTCCGCGACCTTCTTGTTAACGGATCGCGATGCCTGCGCGCTGGAACCGTGAAGGATCCAGGACAACTCGTCTTCCGGTTCTGGGCTTATCTCCAGGAGTCGTTCATCATCCTCTTCTGGAGATACCGTGTGTCTCTGGCCAGATTGTTTTACCCTCCCTGCTGCCCAGGATGCGAGTCCATCCATTCCGTGCTGGCAGCCCACGACTCTCCCGCGGAAATGCGCAAGCCTACCTAAAGGCCTGAAGACGACATGCCCGCGCCTCCGCGCCTCGCTCGCACCCCATCGGGTTGCTCGGCCAACAGAGCACTCACGAATCGAAAACCCATCCTCGTCGGCCTACAGCGGTTCCCGAATTGGCGTAAACCGAAGCCGTCACTGTCGAGTGGCATTTTCCCGCCGGGGTCCCCGGCGATAGGTCTTCGTCGCTGGGGTGGAAGAAAATGCCACCCTCCGCTGCATCGAAGAGGCCACGTGAACTCGGGAACCGCTCTAATTGCATCCAAACCCGGATTTCCATTTCGAGCGACGTCGAAGGCATGCTGCAGCGGATGGAGGGTTTGCCTCTGCCATCCGGCAGGCCGGGCAGCAAGGCAAAACCCCTCAGGACGGCGTTGCGATGTGGACGGGAGGGTGTGGTGGAGAATCCCCTACGCCGCTCTGCGCCAGAAAGTTCGAGAGTCGGGATAATGCAACGAAAATACCAGCAGATGGACCGGTTTCGCGTGCCGCCCGGCTTTCGCGGGCGGTCCCGTCTTCATGTACAACTGTGGTGGGTTGTCCAGTCCACCCTCTTCGCCCTCTCGCCGCAGGTGATGTACGGTTGGCGCAGATGGCTACTGAGAGTGTTCGGCGCCAGGATTGGCAAAGGAGTCATCCTTCGCAAGTCGGTCAGGACGCCGTATCCCTGGAGATTGACCATTGGCGACCACTGTCACATCGGTGAAGATGTGCAACTCTACACCTATGGCGAGATCGAGATTGGCGATTGCGCTGTGGTATCGCAACGGTCTTATCTCTGCACCGGATCCCATGACCATACGAGCCCTACCTTCGATCTGTTTGCCAGGAAGATTGTGGTTGAGCCGGAAGCTTGGCTGGCAACCGATGTATTTGTGGCTCCCGGCGTAACCATTGGCCACGGAGCGGTTGTTGGCGCCCGAAGTTCGGTATTTCACGATGTGCCGCCGGGCATGATCGCGGTCGGGACGCCCGCCCGCGTTGTGGGAGAACGCAAAATGAAGGAAATCGCGGAATAGGCAGGGGCAAGATCTTCAGGCGTCGGCAGGCCGCATGCTCTTGCCGGCTGAATCGGAAAAGCGCATGAACAAGACGCGCGAGACAGTTCGATCGTCATGACACACAATGCACAACCAGCCTGCGGCAATCGCAGCACCCTCACTCCACATGAGCACGGCATGGGGCAGTGGCATTTGTGAAGGAGTGTGGCAATGCGCTTAGTCATTGCTTGCTGCGGCCTGGAACACACGCGGCGCGGGTATGAGTCTTTCAGCCGCGAACTCTTTGATGCTCTTTGCGGCCGCATGGATGTGACTTTATGCAAGGGCTCCGGAAAACGCCGGCCCGGCGAGGTCGTGGTGCCCTGCCTGCGCCGGGATTTTCTAGCGCGCTTTATGAGCCCGCCGCGCGCCTTCTACTGGGAACAAATCACGTTTGCCGTTGCGCTGATTCCCTATCTGCTTTTGCATAGGGTTGACCTCGTGCACTTCAGCGAAGGAAATATGGGCAACGCGCTTGCGCGCCTTGTGCGTTGGGCTGGACTGCGCACCAGGCTTCTGCAGTCCAATGGCGGCCCGCTTCATCCCAGAAGCTTCCGGCCAGAGGTATTCATTCATCAGGTGATGCACGATGGCCTGGAGCAGGCTATCGAATGGGGCATTTCCCCGGCGCGGATGCACCTGGAGCCTTACGGCATCAATCCAGGCAAGTTCAGGTTGGCCTTGCAGAAGCAGGAAGCGCGGGAGAAGTTTGGCCTGCCGAAAGACAAGTTCCTGATCCTTTCATTGGCTGCGCTCAATTGCAGCCATAAAAGGCTCGACTATCTGATTGGTGAAGTCGCGGCACTCGAAGACCAGAATGTGTTTCTGTGCATGGCCGGAGAACCGGACGCAGAGACCGAAGCGCTGCGGGAGCTTGCCGGGCAGCTCATGCCCGGCAGGCACGCATTCATGACGGTTCCCCGAGCCAGGATTCCCGAGCTTCTGACAACTGCCGATCTATTTGCGCACACTGCGGTTCACGAGGGTTTTGGCATGGTGCTGCTGGAAGCGTGTGCCGCCGGAGTCCCGGTTGCCTGCCACAACTCCCCGCGGTTTCAATGGATCATGGGGGATGCGGCGCTCTACACCGATATGTCTTCCTCCGGCGCGCTCACCGGCAATCTCAGGGAGGTCATCATCCACGAAGACAAGCTTCGCCGTCTACGGGACCTTGGGGATGCAAGGGTCGAGAGCTTCTATGACTGGAAGGTTCTTGCCCCTCGCTATATCGCGATGTACGAGGCTGTGCTGGCGCGCTGACGAGGGGAATGACCTTGCCGCGGCGGCAGCGGGAGGTCTGCCTGTGCACAGCCGGTTGTTGGCAGCGTTGCTTTCTGGAACACTGAGAGCGGGATCGCGATTCCCGCGCCCCGAATAGCATCGCGCGCGGTGCCGGTTTCCTGAAGAAATCAACGCTTTCTGATCAAGGCTTCGGTTATAACGATCGTGATTCTGCTGTGCCGCTCAGGCCCCTATCCCCCTTCACTGCATCAAGCCAATCAATGAGACGAAGTCTTTTTGCAAAAATCGGAAAGAGACTCTCCGTGTTTGTGGGAGGCCAAAGCGCCGTGCAACTGCTCAACGCAGTTACCGGGCTGGCGCTGCTGAGGCTGTTGCCCAAGGCAGAGTTTGCAATCTATGCCATTGCACTCGGTCTGCAGGGAATGATCAGTATTCTCACCGACGTTGGCTTTGGCAGCGCAATCCTTGCTCTCGTTGGCGCCCGGTTCCATGACAAGAAGCTGCTGGGGAGTTATATAAAGGCAGCCAGCTCCATTCGGCGCTTCCTCATGACGGTTGCGACAGTGATTGCCATCGTGGCCATTTTGGGCTTTCGCCACTCGCGCTTTGAAGCCCATGGCAGCAGCGAGATTACCTTTCTTGCAATTGCGGTCATGGTTACTCTGCAGTTCCAGGCTTGGGCGTCCTATTATGAAACGCCGCTTCTGCTCAATAGCAAGATCGTCGCGTTATATACGCCGCAGATTGCTGCCGCCGCACTGCGCATGGGATCCGCGTTCATCCTCTATTACACCCACACCATCTCCTCCACCACCGTGGTGATGGCCAATACGCTGAGCATCGTGATCATGGGCGTGTCCTACAGGATCATGGCCCGGCGCTATATCGAAGTGCCGCGCACTCTCCCCAGAGAGCATGCCCGGGAGATGATCAAGTATCTGACGCCCATGCTGCCTCTCTACATATATGCTGCCCTCGCCGGCCAGATTTCCCTGTTCCTGATTACGGTTTTCGGGCACGTTAGCCAGATAGCGGATGTAGCCGCAGCCGGCCGCATCGGCCAGCTGTTTCTGTTGCTGAATTCATCCAACGCGGTGCTCGTGACACCGCTGTTTGCCAAGACGCCGCGGCATCTGTTCAGCAAGCGCTACGTGTATGCGATGGGCGCCGTGGGCATTGTGGCGCTGCTGGCGTCAGCGTCTGCCAAGCTGTTCCCCGGCATTTACCTGTTTCTTCTTGGAGCCAAGTACAGCAGCCTGACGATCCAGGTTCAACTGGTCGTCTATGCGTCGTCGATTGCTTATTTCTCGGGCGCCATGAGCGCTGTGGCGCTGGCGCGCAAATGGATTTTCTGGTGGAGCGGCACTCTGCAGGTGGTCGTGGTTGGGCTTGCACAGCTTATCTCTGCGATGCTTCTGCCGCTGAATACCTCGGAGGGCGTTCTCATGATGGGCATCTATACCGCGATCGCCGCGCTGGGAGTGCAAGCCGTCTACCTGTTCAAGGGCCTCGCGACACATGCCAAAGCTGAAGCTGAGCAGGCAGTTGCCTCGTGAATGGAACATGGAAAGGTCAGCCGGCTGACGGAGCGGCCGGGCCTGAGCGCTTTTTCAAAATAACTGGAGGAGCAGAGATGCTGCTGAATGATCTGCGAGAAGCCGTGCTGGACGCGAACCTGGAACTTCAGCGCCAGGGGTTGGTTCTGTACACGTTTGGCAATGCCAGTGGAATCGATCGTGCGCAAGGGCTGGTGGTGATCAAGCCCAGCGGGGTGTCGTACGATCGCCTCAAAGCAGCGGACCTGGTGGTTGTCGATCTGCATGGAAAGATTGTGGAAGGCGCACTGAATCCATCGTCGGACCTGGCAACGCACCTGCTGCTCTACAAGGAGTTTCCGGCGATCGGAGGGGTGGTGCACACGCACTCTGAGTTTGCCACGTCGTGGGCTCAGGCCGGGATGCCTATTCCCTGTTACGGAACCACCCACGCCGATTACTTCCGGGGCGATGTGCCCGTCACGCCGCCGCTCAGCGATGAGCAGATCGAGACTGCGTACGAACTGAACACCGGCAAGGTGATTGTGGAGCGCTTTCGCAACCTTGACCCCATCGCGGTACCGGGAGTTCTGGTGGCGGGGCATGCGCCGTTTGCCTGGGGCAAAACTGCCGCTGCTGCCGCTCACAATGCGGTTGTGCTCGAATATATTGCGCGCTTGGCGTATCGCAGCCGGCTGCTGAATCCGGCTGTCAGCGAGGTGTCGGCCGCGCTGCTGCGCAAGCATTACGAACGCAAGCACGGGCCCAGGGCAACCTACGGGCAGCGCTGAGAAGAGATGCAAAGCGCCAAGGACTCTGCAGTGCTGCCAGCTTCGGACTCGGCGCGCAATTGAGCTTGTCTGGAATGCCCGGTAGACAATGCCGGGCGCAGGTTGATTCAGCAGGACGGTCATGACAAAGGCTGCCAGGCCCAGCGCAGACGCGTAAACCACACGCGTAACCGCTGGTGAGTACAGGTCCCCCGGCTGTCTTGATGGAGAGCAGCGCGGCGCGCAGCCACTCCCATGCCGCAAGCACTACGGCTGCAGCCAGCCAGACCCCCAACCAAACTCCAGGCCATTGCACAACACTCAGGCCGCCGAAGGCCTGCTTGATCTGCTCCCAGTTACCCCAGAAACAGAAGAGAGAGAATGTGTTCAACTCGTCTCGCCATCGCCGTCTTTATAGTTCACTCACCGAGCCCCAGGCGCAATCTTCGGCGTTCGGTTCGTCGGATAGCAGGGCTGCCGGAATATACGCGCCACATCTGCGTCCCCCGGAACGCCGGCCCGGTCTTTTGGCACGAGTGCGAGGAATTCCGGCACCTCGCAGAGCGGCTGGTAATGGCTTATCATCTCCTTCACTGTATCGGCTCCCCAAAACGAGGACCCGCGGAAGTTGACGATCACAAAATCCGTGCCCGCCTTGCCATCTTCCCCAAAGATCAAAATCAGGTCATATTGCTCGGCATCGATCCTCTGAAGGACGGGCGCAAATGAGAATACCTTTTGCTGCGAAAGCTGATTGTAGAAGTTAGCGTCGAGCAGTTGCGGCTCGCGGCTGTGCATCTCAATATAGGACGAGTTCGACAGCATAGTCAGCTTGTCTAAACCCTCGGTGTCGAGATCGAGCGGAAGCTTTAACGGCAAAAAATTTCTCTGGTGAACGATCAGCACCACGCCCAGCAGCATCAACCCCACGGGAACAACTGCCCATCGCCGAGTCCATTCCTCGATTCGCGCCAGGGCGGGCGGCACGAACAGAAGAGCCAGCAGCAACGGAAGGATCATGTAATTGGCTGCCCCTCCAACATTTGCCAATGCGGCCAGGCTCGAGAAGAAGGCGAACGCGGTCGTCAGCAGGATGGTGCGATACTCTCGCCTTCGCCAGCTCAATGCAATGCCCAGCAGGGCGATCAAGGTTGGGATGATCGTAATCTGGGCTGTCCGAAGCAGGGCGATGGTCGTGATTACGGCTCCGGGCCAGCTGTAGACTGCGTGTCCGATCGCATAGAAATTGGCGCGAAACGGCTCATGCCGCAACAACAGCGCCGACAGGACGATAGCTGGAACCGGCAAGCTGCCCACTGCCAGCGCAACCGTATCACGGAACCTTCTTGCAATCAGCGTATCAACGGCAAGGGCAAGCAGCAACGGAGCAGAGCTTTGCTTGGTGAGACACGAGACGGTGCCAAGAACTCCGGCCCAAAAGATCCAACGGCCTCTTCCCCTGGCCTCGCAATAGACCGTCAGCGCAGCGAGTATGAAGAACATCGAAAGCCCGTCGGGTCGGGCGCTTGAGAAGATCGGCACAACCCAGGCGCAACTCAAACCCAGGACGATGACGATCGCCGTTTGCAGCCTGCCTTGGTTGAGCTTCCAGGAAAGAAAACCGATCAGTGCAATGGAAGCAAAAAATGAGAAGAGAGAGACCAGTCGCGCCAGTTCGGCAGTCAGCATAGGCTCGCCATGGGCAATCTTCGCGAGGGCTGCGCCGACAAAATAGAAGACCGGCCCATACGTCTGGACATTCAGAGGTAATTGGAAGGGATCCGCATACAGGTGTCCGGTGCGCAGGGATGTCAAAAAAGAGTAAATGCTGGCCGCTTCAGGATATGTAGTATCGTTTCGGACGTCGACGAGGCGGATCAGATAGACAACATGAACGATTGCCAGGAAAAGGAACGGCAGGAAGATGAGCAGCACAAGAAGACTGGACAGTCTTTCTTTCTTCGAGTTCCCGTGAATGTCTGCGTTGACTTGAGTCATACAAGTGATCGCTCCTTATTTGTTGTCTAACTCTTTGCGACGATCTCCATGGGCGCGGTCTCCCGGTCGGCTCTTTCCACGAGCAACTCCCAACGCGTCAATCCGCTTTCTTCTTCTGCCACCCTGGCCATTGCGGTTCGGAATAGAGTGAGTTCATCGGCTAATTCACCATCTGGGCCTTCGTGCATTGTGAAGCAGAATCGACATCTGCCGCTCAACAGCACTGCTCTTGATTCGCAACTCATAGCTTATCTTCAGGTTTGCATTTTTCCGGCGTGCGAGTTTGCCGGCCATGTTTCTGTTCTACTCATGGTTGAGCGATTGAATGAGCCGCAAACCCGCGCCAGGCGCGCAATTTGATCAATGTTACGAGATCGCCACTTTTTCCAGCTTGCCGATTTCCGATGGGTTGAACTTGATTTTGAAGGCCTTCTCGATGGCAAGGATCAAACGGATGTGGGTGAGGCTATCCCAGCCGTCAACATCGCTGGCCGTTAACTCGGGCCTAACTCGAATTGAATCGTCATCGAATGCCTGCTCGAATATTTCCGCTCGCCAAGCATGGATCTGATTTCAATCCATCCTTTGTACCCCTCTTCGGCCGTCGATTTGGCTTCAGTTTACCACATGGCTTGTGCTTGTCCGCGTGCCGGTGGAAGCGGCGATGAGCACGGGACGCGCCGCAGAATTGCATGTGATTCGAGTCAGACAGCAGCTTATACGTGTTCCCAGGTCCGCCCCAGGATTCATTGGCATAGGCCAGCGGAGCGGGCAGGACGCAGAGCGTGGAGACGACATGGGTCGCAAAAGCGTGGGTTGCTTCACATGGCGAAAGAAGGTCCAGATGGTCGCCAGATAGAAGAGGGTTGCGCCCACATCCGTAGTCACCAGGCCGGAGCGGGCCAGGATGTTGGGATCGAAGACAACCAGCGTCAAGGCAACCAACGCGGCCGTGGCGCCGAACCACTCGCTCGTGGCAAAAAACACCACCAGCGAAAGCCCAACCGCCAGCAGCGCGGCCGCCAGCCTCATGCGAAACACCAGCCGCTGGCTTCCGCCGTCGTTGTGCTCGAGCCACGCCTGGCCGCCCAGATAGGCCTCGCCCTTGAAGTAGATTCCCTTCAGCGGAGGAACCCAGAGGTTTTCGCCCAGCACCGGGAGCGTGGCCAGCAGCTTGACCAGCGGCGGATGCTTGGGATTCAGGCCAAAGTCGCCGTGCTTCCACATCCGGGAACCGGCATACATGTGGTCACTTTCATCGAAGGTGAGAGAATCGCGTTGGATGACCGAAACAATCTGGATAACTTGCACGGTGATCAGCGCGCGCACTGCTGCGATCACCAGATTCCTGGACTTTGGCACGGGGAAGTAACCTCAGTGCCGGGATCATGGCAGCTAACTCATATGCCGGCAAAGAGATTTGTATGAATCAGGTCGAGTTTTAAGGCAGTAAGTCAAAAACAAGAGATTGAAGGGTCGAAAGGCACTTCTGAACTTATCCCGGCACGGATTGCAGGCCGGCTGAACGGACCACGGTCAGGACGGTGATGTCGTCCTGCTGGCCGAACTGCCTGGCTGCCTCTGCGATGGTGTGCGCGGACTGGTTGCTGATCGCCTGGGTGCGTTCGAAACCGTAGAGTTCGCCGCCGGGGCTGATTGCCTCGACTACTCCGTCGGTGACGAGAGTGCAGAGCTGATCGGCGTCAAGCTGGAAGGTGGACTCAGTGTAATGAATGTCTGCGGCAAGACCGAGGGGCAGGTTGGCTTCGGTGGAAATCTCGACTCCGTTGACATAAGGGTTTGGGTGCCCTGCGTTCGCTACGGTCATCTCGCCCGAAGGCCGGACCATCAGCACAAGACAAGTGGCGAAGCCGTCACTGCGGCCCAGCAGGGCGCGATTGACCGCGCCGAGCAACTGGGCCGGGCTGGCGCAATAACTGGCGCTTGCGCGCAGCGTTCCAACAATCAGCGAAACGGTCATGGCCGCCTTCAGGCCTTTTCCGCTTACGTCGCCCAGCACGATGAAGGCTGAAGGCCCTTCGCCATCGGCGGCGCTGGTGATGGGCAGAATCTGAAAGAAGTCGCCGCCCACCTCCTGCGCGGGCAGGTAAGTGCTCTCGATGGTGAGGCCGGGGACGGAAGCCAGCTCATCGGGAATGAGGATCTGTTGCACGCTGCGTGCCGCGGCCATCTCCTGCTCCACTTCGCGGTTGCGGTCCTGAATGCGGCGCAGGCGAAAGGTCATGGCGATGAGCATCACGATGGCGAACAGCAGCCACGCCACGGGGCGCAGATCGAAGTCGAGAGCGCCCCAACGGAAAGACTCAGAGGGCGAGCCTAGAGTGAGGGTCCACCCCGCCTGCCAGCGCCCCTCCACAACGGTGAGAAACAGGATGGCTCCGCCGATCCAGCGCATCTCGGTGAGTTTGCTCCTGAAGCACATGGGAACAAGAAGCAATTGAGCCAGAGTCGCAAGAAGAATCGACACGCCGTAGGAATGGATGAACAAGGGCTCCATCACGCGGACCAGCGGAGAGGCGGCCTGATAGATAAAAGGAGCCAGCAGGACAATGTTCAGAATGGACAGCGCGCTGCAAATTTCGACCAGGCGGAAGAATCTTGGGACGTGCCGCCCCAGAAAGGAGTAAATGAACTCGATGATGATCAGGGTCTGTACGCCGTTGCCAAAGTTGTAATTGACCACGCCGGCCCAGGAGGGTATTCCAAAGTCAAGAACGGACGCAAGCTCAAACAAACGAAACGTAAACAGCAGGATGAGCAAGGCCCCGAGCCAGAAGTATTCACGCAGGCGGGTGTTGACGGCAAACAACAGAAAGAACGCCAGCCCGGTGCAGGCGAGCAAAGTGAAACAAAGATAGTGTTGCCAATTAGCGCGCAGGTGGGCCAGCGTATCTTCATTCAACACCTGCTGGGTTTGATCGAGCGGAGCGATAGCCGGCTCAAGACCCGGAGCAGGCAGGCCGGAATGAAGGTTCAGCTCTCGAATCGCGAGCGTGATGTGTCCGTCCGCGGTCAGGCTGGCAGGAATCTTCAGAGCCATGCGTGAATCCTGCGGACCCACATAGGTTCTAAAGCTGCCTGAGCCGCCAATCAACTGCCCGTTTACAAACACCTCATACACGGAGTCTTCGCCCTGGACCACCAGGCCAAGCGGTTGCCGCGGCCCAAGAAGATTGGCCGGGAGCGTAACTTGAATGCGCTGCCATTCGACCCCATAACGGCCAGTGTCAAAGAAGTTTTTTATGAGCGTGCAGGCCGGGGCGTCAACTGCCGCGCAGCGCGGGTCATCGCCGATGTGCAACTGCCATTGATCCAGAGGCAGGCGCACGAGCCCAGGCTGCTGGGCGTTGCCCAGCGTCGCGCCAGCAATCAGAACAAAGAGCCGCAGGCAAAGGGGATGCAAACGACGGGGAAGCATGCGGCAAGGATACCTTGGGCGCCCTTCATCGGAATAGCGAAAAACCTGGCAAGCGGCTTCAAGGCCAGGAGATTGGGCCGCGCGAATTCGCTTGCTCGGCGCTCTTATGGACCCGTTCCACTCAACACGGCCATTCCGGGCGCGGCTCTTGGGTTGACCAGTGAACAGTGAGTTGATACGTTAGAACCAATTCCTGCCGGAATCCGGTGCAGATGTCTATCGATCAAGCGAGAGGCAGGTCTGTCCTTACGCTCGGGATGCCGGAAAGACAAGATCCGGGAATGAGGAGCACCGTCGGCCGCCTCATCCCGGTCAGTTTCCGACGCTCAGCTTCCGGTGTGATGGCCAGGGCTTATTTCGATCTCTGGCTTTTTTGCGGGAGAAATCTCAATGACCCCGAAACGCAAGTCAGTTGACGCCGAGACTGCTTCGGCACTGCAACCGGCGCTCCCGGTGGTCTGCATTGTCACGTTGGACATGGAGTTTCTTGAGGAGTTGACTGCCGAACTCTCTCCCTGGTTCCAGGTAGTCGTGCGCCATGGCTATGACGACCTGGCACGCTGGGCGCGGGAGGCCCGGGTATCGGCGGTCCTGCTTGACATCGATACCGAAGGAGAAGATGCATTCGGGGGGCTGCCGGTTCTGAATGAGTTGCGCAGGCTCAATAAGGACTACACGCTTATCTCCCTGAGCCGGGCGCGGGCGCGCTCAGTGGAAAAGCAGGCGCTCGACGCCGGCGCCGACGGGCACTTCCGCAACCCGGTGGATCTGGGCGAGCTTCGTGTCACGCTCGCGGAATCACTGCGCCGCCGCAGCGAAGAGGCGGAGCGCGAGCAGATGCGCCAACAGTCGCTCGAGTCCAGCCGCTTTCAGGACTTTGTCGGGTCAAGCGAGCCCATGCGCCTGATCTATGACGCCATTCAGCAGGTGGCCGGCAGCAGCATCAATGTTTTTATCCGCGGCGAAAGCGGCACCGGAAAGGAACTGGCCGCGCGCGCCCTGGTGGCGCTCAGCCCCCGGGCCGCCAAGCCCTATATTCGCCTGAATTGCGCTGCCCTTCCTGAGAACCTCATCGAGTCGGAACTGTTTGGAAGCGAGCGCGGCGCATTTACCGGGGCCACCGAGACGCGCCCCGGACTGATCGAACAGGCCGACGGCGGGACGCTGTTTCTGGATGAGATTGCCACGCTCACCGTTGCCCTGCAAACCAAGCTGCTGCGCGTGCTTGAAGATCACCAGGTGCGCAGGCTGGGCGGGCGCGCGGCCCGCAAAATCGACTTCCGCCTGATCTGCGCTACCAACGAACCGCTCGAGGAGATGGTCCGCACAGGCCGCTTCCGCGAAGACCTCTTCTATCGCATCCATGTCGTTCCCCTCCAGTTGCCTGCCTTGCGCGAGCGCCACGGCGATATCCCGCTGCTGTGCGAATACTTTCTTCAGGTTCACTGTTTGGCCAATGGCATCGCGGTGAAGCGGCTCACCGCCGACGCGCTCTCGGTGTTGGAGGAGCATTCCTGGCCGGGGAATGTGCGCGAACTGGAAAACCTGATTCAGCGGCTGGTGGTCACGGTGCGGGGAAACGAGATTGACGTCAAACATCTTCCCTCCAGTGTGCTCGCGCATAGCATCGCTGCCCAGGAGGCCATCCTGCTGCCGGCCGAAGGCGCTGATTTCGACGGGGAGATTCGCCATCTTGAAATTGCCCTTCTGACCACGGCTCTTGGCCGCGCCGGGGGAAGCAAGGCCGCGGCGGCGCGGTTGTTGAGTATCGACTCGCAACGCATGAAATATCTTTGCCGCAAATACGGGCTCTAATCCCTGTGGTTGAAAAAATAACCCCATACTGGTCAATTTTTAACCTAAACAGGAAAGCCGGCGTCTTTCTCCCGGAAAATCCGCTTGCTTGCTAAGTGTTCTGTATTCAACGAAATACAAAATACTTTGCCGATGCCCAAAGTTTGGCACGCTGGATGCACTATATACCGGCGTAGAACGAAATCAAACTTTCAGGAGAATTCATCATGGCAATCGAAAAGAAGTCGCTGTTCTCAGCCAATTCCACTGCCAGCGTTCTGAGCAACACCAAGATGGTCAACACCAAGCTGATCGCCGGCAAGGCGGTTGCCGCCAGCAATCTCCAGACCGCGAAGAAGATCACTCCCGCGAAGAACATCACTCCCGCGAAGAACATCACACCCGCGAAAAACATCACCCCGGCGAAGAACATCACCCCGGCGAAGAACATTACGCCGGCGAAGAACATCACCCCGGCCAAGAAGGTTTTCTAAGAGCTCTCAAGCCCCGCGTCGGCTGCGAAGCGGGTTTGAACAAAAGAAGAGTCCAGACAACAGCGGAGGGGAACCTTGGTTCCCCTCCATTGAACCGAACGGTTATTCAGGCTTCCCCTCTGCGCGCCAAGAACCGGCAGTTGCAAAACGCGGCTGCCGGTTTTTGTTTACCAGACGTGCGCCTTGATCAGGTTCAGCACCACGGTCAGCATGCGTTCTACCAGGCTTCGCCGCGCCCCAAAGATCTTTGCCTGACCTGATGACCCCAGCAGAGGATAGCCGGCAGAGGCTGGCAACGTCATGCGCGAACTGTAAAACACGGGGAGCTTGATGCCCTTGTAATCCTGGCTGGCCACCAAGCCCGGAGGCAGGGCCAACGCATCGCTCCCAGTCGGGCCCAGCTTCATCCGCACAATGGAAAAGCTGCCGGGCAGTGCCAGTGCTACTTCGGCGTCAGCAGGAATGCGATCCAGCCCGGAAACCGGAATAAACACTCTCACCGTGCGCGGGCCCTCGTCAGCCAGGGCTAGCAGTGCCTCGCCGGAACCCACATTCTGGCCGAGCAGGGCGCCTGGATCCGGGGTCAGCACGGTTCCGTCCGCAGGTGCGGCAATCACAAGCGACGATTGCGCCTCGCGCGCCAGTCCGGTGGCGCGGGCCGAAGCGTTCTGTTGTGCCGCCGCCCCGGCGCCGATGCTCTCGCCGCGAAGTTCAGCGTTGACCGCCTGGAAGCGGGCACTTTTCGCCTGCGCCTCCGCGACAGAGCCCATGGCGGCAGCCTGATCGCTGCTCATGCGAACCAAGGGCTGCCCGGCCCGCACCGCCTCGCCCCTGTGAACCAGGACGGCATCCACCCGCCCTGAAACGGCGGCATGAACGGTCTCAGAGCGCATGGGTTCAATGACAAAATAGGCGCTCTCGCGATCGCGCCAGATGGGCACAAAGAGAAACAGTATCAGCAATACGGCGCCGGCCACGTGTGCCGGACGTACACCGCGGCCTGAGCCGAAATACTTCTCCCAAAACCGCAGGATCACATTGCGCAAGGCGACTAGGCGCGAGCGAAACATCAAGAACGCCAGTGTGGCGGCGGGAATCAGAGCAAACTCTGCCAACCATTTTGAGCCGATGTTGTAAGACAGCCGGACCACAAAGAACAGCAGCGTATAACTGTAGATTCCAGAGGCCAAAGCATAAAGCACAAAAAGGGGCGCGCTCCTGCGCGCCACTACCGGAGTTTCAACCGGCAATCCAAGTATCTTGCTTTGGAACCATCCCGAGACAAAGTCCGTGGAGCGCTCTTTGAGATCGGGGATGCCGATGAGTTCTGTGAAGAAATAGTAGCCATCCAGCTTGATGAGCGGATTCATGTTCATCACGATCACGGCAATCCCGGTAATGAGGATAACCTGGTAGGCAAAATCGTGCAGCCACTGGCCGGGCATGGTGTTGATCCAGACGATCATGGCCAGCCCGCAGAATGTCATTTCGATCCAAATCCCGGCAATGATGGTAGCCAGCCGCTGCACCTTGGTAGCGGAGATCCAGGCTTCGGTTACGTCCACATAGAAAGCCGGCAGCAGAAACAGGAACATCAGGCCCATGCTGTGCACCTGCCCACCGTAGTGTTTGCAGGTGAGGCCATGGGCCGACTCATGGAAAAAACCCAGCACCAGAAACAGCACCCAGAATTGCGCCAGATCCACCGCGGTCTTGTGGGTGAAGTTGTAGTAGAGGGGGACATCGGGGCCAATCACACTCCACTTGGAGATGAATACCGTCACCTCAAACAGGAAAAGCAGGACCACGGTCAGCACGCACCACGAGCTGTAAAGATAGCTTCCCGCTTTTCGATCGACCCAACTAAAATAGCGATCCGGGTCCCAACCCGAGAAGGTCATATGCACCAGGTCGAACTTGGAACTTCGCCTGCTGCGCCGTCCGCGCTGCGACATCAGTTTCTGGCTCAGCGCCAGGTTTTTTTCCTGCGGTGTCTTGTGCCAGAAATCGGATTGGTCCAGCGTCTCGGCAAAGAACCGCACATCTTCCGTGCTGGCTTGCGATCCGGACTGGGCGGTGTAAAGTTCGGCGATCTGGTCGTAGGTGCGGATTCCGTCAAACAGCTTCGCAAGCTCCCATTGCGCGGGCAAGAGGCGGTAGAAGCTGCCCGTCTCCCGTTTCAGCACGGCCACTATGGGCTCGCCGTCCAGCAGGTCCTCGCGCGCCACAATCTCCGGATCGAGCCGCGGCGGACGGCTGCGCGCAAGCCACGTTTTGGGCAGCTCCGGCAGTGCCGCGTCGAGGGCTTCGCTCAGATTCATGGCGCGATCCGCACCTGCGCCAGCCGTATCTGCATGGACATTCCGGGCTTCAGCAGCGGCGATGGGTGATCCACGGCTCCGATGACCTGGACGCTGCCGCTGGCCGGATCGACCACCGGGCTCACGCGGAGAATGTGCGCGGCCTGGTGCTGCCCCGGATAATCGGCTGTGGTCAGCTCAAGCTCAGCTCCAACCGGGAAAGCGGCCATCACCGATTCTGGAACCGTAAAGAGAACCCGGAGCGGCGCCTCCGCGGTAATCCAGAACAACACATCGCCCGCCTTCACTTCCTGCGAGGGACGCACGGATTCGCGGCCAACCACGCCGTCAAACGGGGCCACAATGCGCGATTGCTCCAGTTGCAGGTTGGCCACGTTGCAGTCTGCTTCGGCCGCGGCCTCTTCGCCGTGGTAGCGTGCGACAGCGGCGGAAGTCTGATCGAGCCTGCTCTTCGCCAGCTCCCATTCTTCCTCGCTGATGATCTGATCGGTGTGCAACGTATTGGCGCGGCGCAGGCTGGCTTTCGCGCTCTCCTCCTCTGCCTCCCACTCCCTGACCGAGGCCTGGGCTGACACGATGCGCGCCTTTTGCGCATCGGCCGTGGAGCGCAGAACGCGGTCGTCCAGCCGGGCCAGAGTCTGGCCGGCCTTCACCCGGTCGCCAATCCCAACTGCAATACTCACAACCCGGCCGGCGCGCTCCGCGGCAATATCAGCCTGCTTGTCGGCAACCAGCGGCCCGGTGGTGACGAACGACTTCACGTCCGGCGCACCTGTCTGTGCCGCCGCCGCCGGCGCCGCAAGCGATTGCGCAACGGGTGCCTGCGCTCCAGTCGGGGCAGCATGGTTGGGCTGGCTTTGCGGGTGCAAGTCGCAGCCGGCGCTGGTGAGCAGCGCCGTTGTCCCCGCCACCATGACGGTGGGTATCACCAACTGACCGAAGAAAGCGATAGGTCTCATGCGTGTCACCAGCCAATCCAGTTCCACAGCGTCTGCCATGCCCAAAGCGCGATTCCGCGAAACAGCACGTAACCGGCTGGCCGCCAGCCGATAAAGATTTTTGCCCGCCCTGACATCCCGGCGCGCAGCACAGAATCCACGTTCTTGACCGGAACCTCTGCCGTAAAGCTGCGGTCGCCTTCGCCCATTTGCGCCTCGGGGCTGATCACTGAAACGGCATCCCGCCAGGTCTTCCGCGGATAACTGTCCAGCTTGATGGCCGCCGCCTGGCCGGAGCGCAGCAGCGCCGCATCCCGCTGGGGAACATCGATTTGAATGATCGCGGAGTTCAGGTCCAGCACCTGCGCAAAAGCCGCGCCCGCGTCCAGATGTTTGCCCGCAACATTCTGCAGGTTCGGCGTCACCACAATTCCGGCAATCGGCGAGCGCAGCTCCGCGCTGTCGAGCCGGCTGCGGGCGCGGCCAACTTCCGAACGAAGATACTCTGTCTGCGCGCGGTCAGCGCCGGCCTGCGCGCTGCCATGCGCCAGGTCATCGCCCATCGTCAGCATGGCCTGCTGGTACTTTGCTTCTGAGGTGGCAAGGTCTGCGCGCCATTGCCAATCGTTCAACTTTCCCAGCACGTCTCCGGCCGCTACCCGCTGCCCTTCATGCGCAAACACTACTTCCACATTGCCATCCACCGGCGCGGCAACGTTGACCAGATGTTGCGGCGCCACCGTCGCATTCCCAGTGACGCGCATGGGAAGAGGGCAGAGTGAAAGGAAGAGCACCACCGCTGTGGCCACGCCGAGCCACGTCAGGCGCCTTCTGCCGCTGGTGCGCAGCAGGGCGGCTTTCTTCTGGATCAGTGGTTCCAGCAGGCCGATCAGCGGCACTTCGCGGTAAAGCATGGCGTTGCGAATCGCCACCGTCGCCTGCCCCGCCAGCACCTTGATCATCTCAATGTATGACAAATCAAGAAAATCCGGATTGCTGCTTTCGTAAAGCAGCAGCCCCACGCGGCCCTGATCGTCGGTGAGCGGCAGGCTTAAGAGAGCTCGATACCCAGTCTCGTCGAAATGCCGCGCCACCACGGGCGGCAATTTGGCCTTCTCCTCGGGGTCCGATTCTTCATGCCACTTCAGATGCAGCGATTCGGGCTCGGAAGACAGCCAGCGAACCAGCTCATGCAGCCGCTCGACCTGAACATCGCCCAGCAGAAGACCCCTCATGCCCGAGACAGCCTTCAATTGCAGCCGCCCGCGATGGTCCAGCGCGATGGCGCTCAGTTCGTAGGGCAGCACGTTCTGCGGGTCGTTGACAATAATCTGAAGCAGCCGGTCAAGGCGCAGCGTCGAGGTAATCTCTGAGCTGACCCGCGCCAGCGCTTCGAGAATCTCCAGCTTGCGCTCGGCCAGCATCAAGCTCGCGTTCTTCAGCGCGCTGCTGATGGTCTCCGCCATTGAGGTCAGGAAGAACTGATCGTCCTCGTCAAATGGATGGTCTTCCCTGTTGATGGCTTCCAGCACGCCCACCTCGGCCCCATCCTGAATCAGCGCAACCAGCAGGCCGTTGGTTACCGGCGGAATTCCGCTGTTGGGGTCGGCAACCGCGTTGCGCACCGCCAGGCGCTCATCGTTCTCGTCGTCAATCAGAACCGGCTCGCCCTCTTCTGCCATATCCCCCACGTACCCTTCACCGGCAGCCTGGGTCATGCCCACTTCGATGGTGGCGTCGCGCCCGTGGGTCGAAACCAGGCGCAGCACGCTGCCTTCGAAGAGCCAGAGGTGGAACGCCTGGCAGGGCAGCATGGCCGCGGCCTTCTCCGGAATCATGGCAATCAGCGCATCGAAAACAAGAGTGGCGTTCAGCGATTTCTCAAGATCGTAGAGCTGCGACATGCGATGCACTGAATCCAGCAGCGTCTCCCGCTCACTCTCGGCATGCTCGGCTGCCAGAATCGCCGGCGAGGCCAGTTGGACGAAAGGCGCAAGCCTCTCCAGATGGTGCAGATCGTGGGCGGCGCCAAAGCTGAGGATCTCAACCGCGCCCGTCATTTCGCCTTCATGGTGAAGGGGTAGATAGGCCAGCGACGAGAGCGAGCGCGGGACCCCCAGGTGGGCGTAATCCTCACGCCGAATGCTGGCGCCCGGGTAAATCAGCGGCCCCTGCCCGGAGAGAAGCGGAGCGATCAGCCGGCTGCTCGCCGCCAGCGTTCCTTGTTCGATGGAGATTTCTCCGGCCAAACCGATGGCCATCCACCCGGAATCCTCCTCCGCCTGCACAAACCGGTAAACCACGCAGGCCGAGTCAGGAAGCAATTCCGTAATGGCGCCTGCTACAAGTCCGGCGCGCGCCGCAGTGTCTGGCGCACCCAGAAGCAACTCGGCAAATTCGACAACTTTTTCGTTGTGAGGCATGGTCTTGGCGCGCTCGGTTGTTGCCTTGAAAATCTCTGCTTGACAATGTGAATCGTGGTGTTGATTCTGAAGAAGTTGAGATTAACAAGCTAACTTCTGGATGTAAAGCAGAATCTTTGCAGGCGATTGGGGAAGCCGTGGATCTGGACAAGATGGAAAGCGGTAGAGTTTGCACGCTGAAGTTAAAGGGCCGCCTGGTCTGCGGAGAGCCGGTTCAGCAGTTTGAAGCTGCATTCCAGTCCGCGCTTGCCAGCGGGCATATCTTTCTGGTGCTCGACCTGGAAGCCACGCCCTTCCTGGACTCATCCGGCATTGGTTCGCTGGTCAACGCGTTGAAGATGTCCTCGAAGGTCGGGGGCGCCACGAGACTCGTCAATCCGGCTCCATTCGTGTTAAAGACTCTCAAAATGTGCGGTCTCTTTGGCTTGTTCAGCATCTATGAGAGTGAGGCCGATGCGGTAGCGGCCTGCGGCGGTTAAAAACTGGAGCCCACGCTGAAACAGGCCTTGTCTTCGGCGCTAAGCTTACCGAAATGGAACTGCCAGGTAGCCGGCTACTCGCCAGAACCTCATCTTTACGCTTCCCAAAACTCCGTTTTTCAAGGTATTGTGAATTGAGTCGCGGTCGATTTGAAAGCAGGATGGGATGCGTTTTCAAGACGGCGCCGCCATCATCGAACCCTGACCTCTATTTTTGGGTCGCGTGACCCGGATTCTTCCCTCTTCCTCAAGCATGCCCGCGGTGTTTCGCTACGCCCTATATACCGGTCTCAAGTTCATTGGAGGTCAAGGATCATGAAAGGTCTAACTGCACCAGGGGAACGCTTGCCGGCGTTCGCATTGCTGCTTGGATTGGTGGTGGTCGCGGGCCCGGGGGCTCACTCACAGACTTTCAAGGTGGTTCACGAATTCAAGTGGAGCGATGGCGCAAATCCCGTGGCTGGCCTCACGGTCGATGGGAAGAATCTCTACGGCACCACCAGTTCCGGCGGAAAGTTTGGAGTGGGAACGGTATTCGAGATCAACAGCAGCAACGAGGAGAGCGTGCTCTACGACTTCACGGGTGGAAAGGACGGAGGCACTCCTGAAGCATCTTTGATTCTAATCGGGGGCAACCTCTACGGCACCACGGCCGCCGGAGGAGCTTCCGACGCCGGAACAGTGTTCGAGGTTACGCCGCAAGGGGTGGAAAAGGCACTGTACGGCTTCACCGGCAAAGCCGATGGCGCCAATCCCGAGTCCAGCCTGGTCGCGGATTCTGCCGGGAATTTGTACGGCACAACGAACCTGGGCGGCAAGTACGATCAGGGTACAGTTTTCGAGCTCGTTAAGCCAAAGGCCGCAGCCGGGGCATGGACCGAGGAGGTGCTCTATAGCTTTGGCAAAGGCGATGACGGAGCCGATCCAGTGGCCGGCGTCACCTTCGACGCGGCGGGCAATCTCTATGGCACGACTTCCAACGGCGGTGCCAATGGGTACGGGACTGTCTTCCAACTCAAGCCTTCAAAATCCGGCTGGACCGAGAACATTCTCCACGAATTTGCATTGCAGGGCGACGGTGGTGTTCCTTACGCCGGCATTGTCGTGGACGGTAACGAGCTATTTGGCGCAGCCACGGATGGCGGAGATGGCGGTTCGTCCGGCGGCGGCACGGTCTTTGAGCTGACTTCCTCAAGCAGTGGTTGGAAGTTTGCCGTTCTTTACCAGTTGCCAGGCTGGGGCATTTCTGGAAGCTTCAGCAACGTTCTGGTGGCATCGGGCAAGATTTATGCCACCACCCACTGCGACGGCGCCAGCAGTTCAGGCACGGTTTACGAGTTGACGCCCTCTGGTAACACCTGGACGACCAAGTTGCTCTACGCCTTTACCGGCGGCAGCGATGGCCAGTATTCGTTTGCCAATCTTGTCCTTTATGAAGGCAGCCTTTACGGCACGACGAAACTAGGTGGCCAAGGTGATAACGGAGTTGTCTTCAAGGTCACTCCGTGAGGTCAATCCAGGTACCCTCTGAGGAACCTCCGCAGCGGCGCCGTTCCGGTCACCCGCCTTCATGACTCCGCGATGTTCAGAAGTTCCCTGGAGTTCCCGGAACAAGAAACCGAACAGGATCTTCCAGGCAGAATGGCGCACCGCGGGAGCGCGCGCCACGCTTGCCGGGATTGTCAAAGAACTCGCGGCGCGACAAGCTCCTGGTTGCAGGCGTTAGTCTACCGTTAGCTGCCTGTGGTGCAAGTCCTGATACCTTCGCACAAGATTTGGGCGCCATCCACAGGAGTGATTCTTAAAATCAGGTCATGGCGATGGGAACACGCAAGGATCGGGAGCGACAAGAGGATCTC
>Ga0302320_10001914_pt1 | contig 49667 bp, 40 predicted proteins | sample Bog_T0_3_FD_202130 | JGI IMG/M metagenome (GOLD analysis project Ga0302320, IMG submission 202130) | Peat permafrost microbial communities from Stordalen Mire near Abisko, Sweden - Bog_T0_3 | ecosystem: Environmental > Terrestrial > Soil > Wetlands > Peat | place: Sweden: Abisko, Stordalen Mire... | reverse complement strand
TCAATCCGGCCGAATTCAGCAGTTCTCTCACCGCCGTTCTCATGCCGGAAGGCTTCAATGAAGCCGAGTTCCGCGAGGTCGTTCTGCGCAATTTCAATATGTCGCTGGGCTCGGGACTCAGCAAAGTGGCCGGCAAGGTTTTTCGCATCGGCCACCTCGGCGACTTCAACGATCTCATGCTTGCCGGAACCTTGTCCGGCGTCGAAATGGGCCTCGAACTCGCCGGAGTGCCACACAGAAAAGGTGGGGTTCTGGAAGCGCTCTCCTGGCTGACCGCACAGGCCAAAGAAGCGGGAACTCAGGTCGTGGCCGCGACGCGTTAGGGTATATACTTCCGAACGAGGATACTCTTGGCATGCGTCTCTACAGTCTGATACTGCTCGCTCTCTCGATCGCGGCCGCTTTCAATGCGCTGTTGGCGCAGAAGGCTCCTCCCGAAACGATCGTATTTACCGCGAAGAACGGCAACGTGACATTTAACCACGCCGCCCACACCAAGCGCGCCAACAACGATTGCCAGACTTGCCACGACAAGCTGTTCCCCCAATCCAGAGCGCCGATTAACTTCAAAGCAGGCTTACACAAGACAGCCGAGGCTGCCAAAACGTCCTGCGGCGGTTGCCATACTCCCGGCGGACCGGCCTTTGAATCCAAGGGAAATTGCGGCAAGTGCCACGTGAAGAGTTGATCCATGCGGCCCGCAGGTAATCTGTTAGAAAGTTCCGCAGGCGGCGACTACCTTCGATGTGAACGGCGTGGCGAGCCAGGACGAACTGTACCGCGATGTGGCGGAGCAATTCGGTTCGGCGCTGGAACGGCTGGCGCGGGCTTATGAGGTCGATCCGGACAAGCGCCGCGATCTGATCCAGGAAATTCATTTCCAGTTGTGGCGGAGTTTCGAACGGTTCGATGCGCGTTGTTCGACGCGGACGTGGGTCTATCGCGTTGCTCACCATGTTGCCGCTTCGCATGTGCTGCGGGAGCGCCGCAAGTTTTCAAATCTCGTGAGCGTGGAAGAGCTGGAGATGCTTCCGGATAAAGACCACGGGCATTTCGCTGCCGACCGGCGCATCAATCTGGATCGGCTGTCGGCATTGATTCAACAGCTCAAGCCACTCGACCGCCAGGTGATCGTCTCTTATCTCGAAGACATGGACGCGGCGTCGATCGGAGAAATCACGGGGCTATCGCCGGCCAATGTGGCCATGCGAATATCGCGGATCAAGAATATTCTGGCGCGGCGGTTTCATGAAGGAGGCAACCATGCATCCTGAGAACGACCCAAAGAAAATCTGGCAAAGCCAGCCTGTGGAGCCATCTGTTATGACAATCCATCTGCTTCGAAGAAGGGTGAGGCAACTGCACGCAAGGACGCGGAAGCAGTTAGTGGGGAGTCTGGTGATGCCGATCGTCATCATCGCCTCGTACATTTACGCCATAAGGCAATTTCACTATCCTGTGGTTCAGTCGCTGTTCGCGCTGACGATCGCGTGGAGCATGGCCGGAGTCTATTTCCTGAATCGAGGGATGTGGTCTGCAGAGATGCCTGGAGACGCGGCTTTAAGCACGGGACTGGAGTTTTACCGACGAGAAGTGGATCGCCGGTGTAGCCTTTTTCGCAGGCTGCTGTGGTGGGGTTTTCTGCCGATGATCTCGATTATCGGCACGTTTATTCTGGCCTTGGCAACGACTGAGGGCAGCAAGTCATTGCCGAAGGCGATGCCCTTCATCACGCTCCTCATCGTGTGGGTCGGAGCGTACCTCGTGATCAGAATGCGGGAGCAGCGTGAACTCCGGCGCGAGATCGATGAACTAAACGAGGTCGAGAAATCAGTTGGCGGGTAACGCGAACGAGAGGATGTTCGAGCCCGACGCGATCGCAATGTACTGGCGGCCGTCCACCATGTAGGTCATGGGCGATCCTTTCCACGTGCCGCCGGCTTCCATGTGCCAGAGAGTGGCTCCGGTCTTTGCATCCACCGCCGCGAAATCGCCGCTCGATTCGCCGTAGAAAACCAGATCGCCGGCCGTTGCGAGGATGCCCGAATAATTGCGCTCGGCCGGCCCGACCTGCTCGATCTCCCAGACGGTCGCTCCGGTCTCGATGTTGAACGCGCGGATAAATTTCTTGCTCGGGTCCCTGGGATTATTGATGAAGCCGAATCCGCCCTGCTGCGCCTGGCGATAAGATCCGCAATCTTCCACCGTCATGACGTAGAAGAGATTGGTGCGCGGACTGAACGCGGGCGAATACCAGTTGGTGGCGCCGCGCACGGCCGGGCAGGTGGTCACGTTGCCCGCATGAGTCTCGTTGTTCGTGGTGAGCTTGGGGCGTCCGTTGGCGTCGATGCCGGTGGCCCAAGTCAACTTCTTCACCATCGGCGCGGCGAAGAGAAATTTGCCGTCGGTGCGATCCAGAACGTAGAAAAATCCGTTGCGATTGCCGTGCAGCAGCAGCTTGCGATCGCGCCCCTGATACCTCGCGTCGACCAGGACGGGCGGCTGCTCGGCATCCCAATCGTGCAGATCGTGCGGCGTGTATTGGAAGTACCAGCGCATTTTACCGGTCTTCGGATCGAGCGCGATATCGCTGTCCGTATACAGGTTGTCGCCCATGCGGTGTGTGCCGTCGGTATCGGGAAACGGATTGCCGGTAGGCCAATAGAGGAAGCCTGTCTCGGGATCGTAAGATCCGGTCAGCCAGGTGGAACCGCCGCCCAGTTGGATGGCATCGCCGCCCTGCCAGGTCTCGGAGCCAGGTTCGCCCGGTTTGGGCACGGTCCAGAAGCGCCATGCCAGTTCGCCGGTAGTAACCTTCCACGCGCCGACAAAACCCCGAATCCCTTCATCGCCGCCAGCCACTCCGGAGATCACCAGATCGTTGACGACCAGGGGCGCGGTGGTGGTGCCGTAGTGCTGCGGGGCCTCGGTCATGTTGACGTCCCACAGGAGTGCTCCGGTCAGGCGATTGAGGCAGAGCATGTGGGCGTTATCGGTGTTGAAGAAAACGCGATCACCGAGCAGCGCAACGCCGCGGTTGGCTCCGAGCGCCGCATCGCCCGCAATGGTTCCGGCGGGAGTTCGGGGCCGGGAATAACGCCAGATTTCGCGTCCGGAGCGCGCATCGAGCGCTGCTACCTGATTGGGGCCGGTGACGAACATCATGCCGCCGGCGACTAATGGCGTGGTCTCGAGCGGCTGGTATTGGATGGGATAAATCCATTGCAGTTGCAGGCGCGCGGCGTTGCCTTTATTGATCTGATCGAGGGCGCTGTAGCGATTGCCGTTCAGGGTTCCGTAGTAGGTGGGCCATTCGCCCGGCGCGGGATGGAGGAGCGCTTCAAATTCGCCGGGCGCAGGCGCGGCAACAGGACTTGCGATGGGGCCTTCCGAGACTCCACCCAGGCGGCTCAGCCAAGATACCAGATTGCGTTGGTCATCCGGACTGGCGTTGACGGCAGGCATCATCGAGGCCTCTTCCGTCACGATCTTCGTGTACTCCTTGTCCGTCAGGAAATGCATGCGGCCGTCAGGCGTTTGAAGTTGCAGATCGTGTGTGCCCCGGCTGCGGGCGAATCCACGGAGCGATTGGCCCTTTGCCAGCGTTACGTCGACAACGGCATATCCCGCGGCGATGCGCGCACTGGGATCGGTGAGAGATTGCTCCAGCTCCGGCAGGGTCATCTGGCGCCCGACGCTCGATAGATCGGGTCCGCTCGATCCGCCTCGGCCGCCTACCGTGTGGCAGGAATCGCATTTGCCCGCGCCGAAGAAGAAGCGCTCGCCGGCTGCCTGATCGCCCTGCGGTTTGGCTTCGAAGGCCGTGGCATTGAGGGAGTGGACATAATCCGCGAGGGGACTCAGCTGATCTTCCGGCAAGGGGAATGCGGGCATTCCGCCGGGCGTCCCGTTCCTGATGGCGTTGGCGATCTCCGCTACGGGACGAGCGCGCAGACGGCGGTTTCCGGCCAGGGCAGGGCCGCGATCTGTGCCGCCTGCATCGGCTCCATGGCAGACCGAGCAGCGTTGCGCGTATAACTGCAATGTGGGATTGGGGATGGTATCGGGTACGGCGGACACCGAGAGAATTGCTACCGCGCTCAGAACGAGGATCAGGATGTGGGACAGGCGCTTCCGCCTGTCCGCTTTTCCCGAGAAGACAGGCAAAAGTGCCTGTCTCACATTATGAAAGCCTTTCATCAGAAGATCGCCAGCGGATTAAATGGCGAACCGGTGGCTCCCGGCACACGCAGCGGCCCTACGGTCATCATGAATGTGGATCGGTGCAGTCTCGCGGCAACATCCGCCGCGGCTTCCAGATCGCAGTTGTCGAATAAAGGCGTGCCAACTGCCACCAGAAACATCTGGTGAATGGGCTGGTTGACGCCTTCCACGCGCGACGGCCGGACATCCTGCACTACGTCGCTGCCGAGCAGGGCGATATCGCGATCCTTCAACCATCTTCCCGCCGATGCATACAGTCCAGGAGCCTGGCGGTTGAGATCGAGCGGGCCTTTTTCCTTGACGCGTTTCCAGCGCCCGGTGCGCAGCAGAACGCAATCGCCGCTCTCGATCTTCACGCCGGTTTTCTTTTCCCATTCGGCCAGATCCTGCGCATAGATGGCTTCGTCGTCCCCCATGTAGGGAACGTTCTTGAAGCGCGGCCAGTCGATCAACACGCCACGGGTCACCAGACCGTCTTTGAAGGCAACCACATCGTCTTTCTCCGCGCCCCATCCCGTGATCACGCTCGCGGGGAAGCCGTTATAGATGTGGCCGTTGAAGATGAAGTGCGACAGCGCGTCGAAATGCGTCGTGTTGTTGCCGTGATAATTGACGCTGATGGTATCGACCGCATAGCCGCTCGGCCCGCGCATGTTGAGACCGGTGGAGCGCATGACGTGCTGCCAGGTGTAACGTGGAAAACTGCCACGGCCGCGGCCCCCATCGGGCGCAGGCTGCGGAGGGGGCGGCGGATTCTCGGCTTCGGGCGATCCCTTGGGCGCGATATCGGCATCGAGCGACATGGATACCGAGATGCCTTCCTTCACCAGCCCCGCTGCCTGCTTGCGCTTGGCGTTGGTGATCAGGTTGACAGTGCCCATCTGATCGTCCTTGCCCCAGCGTCCCCAGTTGGAGAGTTCGGTCATCCAGCGATCGATATCGTCTTTGGTCAGGTTGCGCGGATATCTTTCCTCGGGGGCGGCAGCAGCTAAGATCATCGAACTGGCAGCAGCGGCTCCCAGCAGTCTGATTCGGTCTCGGGCACTGTATTTCATATGCGAAATGGACAGGCGGAAGCGCCTATCCCACATCTACCCGTTTGGTCATTTTGTCGAGGACGGCGCGGTCGAACGGATAGCCCAGACCCGGCGCGGTGGGCGCGTGAATATAACCATCGGCGTCGATGCGGAATTTGTCCTTGTGGTACGGCCGGTCGGAATACTCAACCGGATGCGGCACTTCAAACCAGTAGGCATTCGGCAGCGCCAGTTCAAGTTGGAAGTGGACCGCCAGATCGAACACGTTGCCCCAGTTATGCGGCGTGCATTCGAGGCCAAAGGCATCCGCCAGCAAGCCGACGCGCATGGAGCCGCTGATGCCCCCCACGTTATCGGCGATCAGGCGCGCCACATCCAGAGCCCCGCGCCGGATGTACTCGGCGAAGTCGGAAATCGACGCCAGAAACTCGCCTACGTGCAGGGGAAGATCGAGTGCGTTGCCGAGTTCGACAAGACCATCGATATCCGTGGTGCGGATGGGATCTTCAAACCAGAGATAATCCAGCTCATCGAGTAGCCGCCCGACCTTGAGCGCTTCGTATCGATTGTAGGCCTGCACAGGATCGTGCGCCAGAACGAATTCATCGCCCAAAGACTTGCGCAGATCCTTAATAATTTCCATGTGGCCGATGTAAGTCGGAATCGGCGGACCGTCCCTGTGCTGGCCAGCGCCGGGATGGATCTTGTAACCCTTATAGCCCATTTGTTTGGCCTTCTGGGCGTCGGGAATGTAGTCTTCGATGGCGGCCAGGTGCTGCGAACTGGCGTAGCCCATGACGCGATCTTTCTTGCCGCCGAGGAGCTGGTAGATGGGGCGGTCGACGGCCTTGCCGAGAATGTCCCACAGGCAGACATCGGCCATGGCCGCCTTGTAATTGGGCCACGTGCCGCCGCTTCGGTTGGGGACGGACACGAAGTTTCCGGCTCCGGCGGCCGGGCGGGGCGGCGGGGCTCCACGCTGGGGGCCATTGGTGCGCACGCGCGCGTTGAAGCCGCCCGACACCTGCATTCCCGAGGTAGCCGTCAGGGTGGGAAGCACGTCAACCACATTCTTGCCGACCAGTGCCGGCTTGGCCCACTCGAGCCAGCCGGTAGTGCGCTCGCGATTGCCGATAGCGTAATTGCCTTCAATGCCGCTGTTGGTGACGACGGCGACGATCTCGCCGGTCTCGGTGCCGTTCAGGCGATGAAGATCGCTCATGTCCGTGACATAGATCTTCACCTCTTTAATGGTGAGGTCCGGCAGATCGCTCTTCTTCACGCCGACGGCCTGCGCGGCGGCCACACCTGGATCGGCCAGCGCGGCAAAACCGGCGGCAGTTCCCGCGGCGGTGGCAGTCAGGAAGTTCCGGCGCGTGACCGGATCCTGCATCATTCGCTTCTGTTTTTTGTTCATTGTCTTTCCCCGGGGAAGGTTGGCTAGCCTTTCAGATAAGGTTTCAGATACGTATTCAGGGCTTCGCGAATCTCGCGCTTGCCGGTTTCGTCAAGCGGCGCCACAGCTCGGGCCCCGCCACCACCGGCTCTCCCGCCACCACCGCCGCCCGCCAGCGTCATGCGCCGCGTGATGGTATCTTCCTTGAAAACGCCGCGTGCGATCAGCATATAACCATCGGCATTGGGGATGCTGTCGATCGCGAGCACGCGCCCGAACATGTCAAAGCCTTCGCGCTTCTTGCCGGCATGCCACAGATCGAAGGCCTGTGCGTAGATGTCGGAAAGTCCGGTGGTGGGGCAGTGTCCCATGAAGCCGCGCTCCATTTCCGTAATCATGGTGCGCACGCCATTGCCCGAGAATACGTTCAGCTTGCCGCCGGTTCTTTCGCGGATTTCGGCGACGCGCTGCAGGGGATTGCCGGCTTCGTCCTTAACCACACGCATGGTAGGAATTTCCTTGAACATGCGGACGATCAGATCGATGCTCATGTCGCCGGTGCTCTGGACGAAAAGCGGCAGGTCGGTGGCCATGCCGACGCCCTTGTAGTACTCGAACATGGCGTTCTCGTCGGCTTTTTCGGGGGGCAGGGAAACGATGGCATCAGCGCCGTTCTTCGCGGCGTGCTTCGCGTATTCGGTGGCTCCGGCCAGGTCGCCACTGGTGGTCTGTACGCCGATTACCAGCGCCGTCTTCCCGCCTTTACCCGCTGCCAGAATTGTCTCGGCACCCTGCAGGCGCTCCTTCTGAGTGAGTCCGGCCCAGCCGCTGGCGATCTGCGGCCAGACGAAACCGTGCACTCCGCCGCGATTGCAGAACTTCACTTCGGCGGCAAGGGCGTCGAAATCTATGGAGTTATCGGGTCTGCACGGCGTCTGCCCAATGGGAAACAGGCCCTGCATCGGTTTCCCGCTCGGTGCACCGGCGGCCGGGCTTCGGTCGGCCAATGCCAGCATTAACGCGCCTGCGCCGATGCGGCCCAGAAATTCGCGGCGGCCCTGATTTTCGTTCAACGTCATTATTAAAACCTCCCGACTTGGTGAGCATATAACCCTGGAAAAGCCCTGTCAAGGCGCGAATGGCGGCATGTGAAGGCGCATAGGCCTCTGGCAATCCATGCGAATGAAGACAGGGCGGCCAAAGTGCCTGGTGGGGCAGATTTCCGATCTGCCCGCCCGTCCTCCGGGCAAGATGCCGAGGGCAGATCGGAAATCTGCCCCACCAGGTTCGTGCCGCCTGCGTCTTCAACGCAGTGGTTTGACTTTGAGACCCGCGCGGATTGATAATTCCGACACGTGAAACTCAAAATCGGAACCTCCATCCTGGCAGCCCTGGCCGCCGCATTATTGATATCGATTCCCCGTGCATCCGGCGTGGAACGGCGCGACGTGATTTTCAAAATATTCCAGTTTCCCGCCAACATGATCCCGCGCATCGACGGCGACATCCACGATTGGGATATCGTACCCGACGATTACGCGATCGGCATCGATCAGCTGATGGATACCGAGGGCGGCCACGGCACGAATTTCGACAAGAAGGATCTCGACGTAAAGGTCAAGGTCGGCTGGGTCAAGGGCATGAACAAGCTGTTTTTCCTCTATCAGGCCTATGACAACTATTGGGATTTCACCAAGCCGGATCTGCATAACGATATCTTCGAGGTGGTCGTCGACGGCGACATGTCGGGTGGGCCTTTAATCGATCAGTACCATCGCGATGTCTGGACTCCGGAAGCGGTGGGGGCGGCCCGCGCCGACATCGATACGCGCATCAGCCGGGCGGAAGCGGAATGGTCGTTCCATGGAGCGCAGGCGCAAAATTATCACATTTTCACCCCGCCGGCCGAGGGTAAGGACTGGGCCATGGCATGGGGTTGCGCGCCCTGGACCAAGGATCTGCCCTGGGCCAATCACGCATACAACTACAATTTCAAGCCGGGCGAAGCGGGCAATCTGGTGTTGGAATTCTTTATCACACCGTTCGATTACCGCGGATGTGAGGGACCACAGCGGGCGGTAGAGAGCGTACTGGAGGAGAACAAGCTGATTGGGCTCTCGTGGTGCGTGATCGATTATGACGACGTTAACTCGAATAAGCGGTCGTTCTGGAATCTGTCGCACAAGCAGACCATGTTTGGAAACGCGTCGGATCTGGTGGCGTTCCGGCTTATGCCTCTGGAGCCGAAGTTCAAAAAACCGATCCAGGCGGCCTGGTCGTTTCAGGTTGCGGATATGAGCAGGCGCCTGGTGGCGTTCCACGATGCGTCGGACGGAAAGATCACCTCTTGGCACTGGAGTTTCGGGGATGGAACGGAATCGACGGAGCAGAATCCGGTTCATGCTTATCCGCGGGCGGGGGAGTTTTCGGTGATTCTGGATGTGGAGGGCCCGGCGGGAAAGTCGCGGAGTAACAAAGTCTGGGAAGTTGCTGTGAAATAAATATCGGTAAATAAAAAAGGCTGCGGTTCGGTGAGAGGCGTTACCGAACCGCAGCCATCAAAGGAGTGGGAGGCTCCTAGAAGTAGAACTTCGCTGCTAACTCAACTACGCGCATCGCGTTCCAGCCGTTCTGTTCCCCAAAGTAGTTTCCCTGCAGGCCGGTGTTTCCGGCAGGCCGCAGGTTATTGGTCGGCACCAGCCCGGTGTAATTATTGAAGATCGCGCTGCCAGTCTGACCCGCCGCATTGGTAATGTTGGTGGTCAGGTTGTATCCGGAGGCCTGCGGATGATTCCAGGCATTGAAGGCTTCGAGACGAAGCTGCAGGTATCTCTTGCCATCGCCTGAGAACCGGAAGTTCTTGTAGACGGACAGATCCTGGTTATCGATCCAGGGGTTGCGCAGATACTCTCGCGAGTACGGGCCGATGTTATTGATGCCCGGCACGCTGAAGGCAGCCAGATTGATGGTGCTGCCGTCTTGCGGGCTGCCGGTGACGAAGAAGCGGGGTTGCTGGCCGCTGAAGTTACCCGCGCTGGAAGTGCCTTCCAGTCTCAGGCCGGCGTCCTGTCCGCTGATCGTCAGGCCGAGTTCGGTGGGGCCGCCGGAACTGATGGAGGTGACCCCGGCCAGTTCCCAGCCATCGGCAACGGCTTTGGCAAACTTATTGTTGCCGATAAAGCGACTGCCGCCGGGAATATTCCAGACAAAGTCCCAGACGATCGCGTGAGTGCGGTCGAAAGGAGCAATCATATAGTCATATTTCCGGGGACTCAGGATGTTGGTAATGGTGCTGTCGTCGCCGATGGTGTTAGTGGTTCTCGAAAATGTATAGGCAAGATCCGTAGTGAGATTTCTTGCAAAGCGCCGGTGGGCGCTGATCTGGAGCGAGTTGAACGTTGCGTTGGAATCGAGAGTGTAAAAGAGAACGTCGCTGTAACCCTGATAGGGCGACAGGAACGCGGCAGCCAGCGCATCGGCGCCGCTGAAGTTTAAGCCGGCGGCCGAGTAAGCCGACGGAAGGCTGGGTTCCACGGAGGGGATAACTCCGTTGGGGAACTTAGTTGGGTCCTGTGCCGCGGCGGTGAAGCCGATGCCGTAGGCGGGCGCATTGAGATCGTTGCGGCGCGGGTTATGCCGTGACTGCGATCCCACATAAGAGACGTCCACGATGGTGCCGAAGCCAAGATCCCGCTGCACGCCTATGCTATAGCTCATGACCTTGGGGAAGGTCGAATCTTCGGCAATACCCGAAACGCTGAGCGGAGAGAGAGCACCCGACCCACCGGGCGTAATCTGGCTCAGATATCCATTGACCAGGCTCGGCGTGTACACGTAAGGGGGATTGTTGGCCGCAAACGACTCGAAGCTCTCGGGCCGGTCGTAAGTGATGCCGAAGCCGGTGCGGACGACGGTCTTCTGATTTCCCATCACATCCCACGCGATACCGATGCGGGGCTGCGGGAAAATCGACGGAACGGTGACTCCGCCTTTGGGATAGCCGTTGGTGGTCAGTTCCATCCCATCCGTGAGACTGCCGGAATTGGGGACGATCTTACCCACATAGAACGACGGCAGCGTGTCGGCGACGGTGGCGGCACCGGTGGTAGCCGGGTCGATAGCCCGATAGGCCGCCTGGCCGGACGAACAGGTGCTGGCGCCGACGCAAACCGGACGGTAGAGCCGGGGCGCCATGGAGGCTTGCCAGTCGGATGGGTTGAAGTAAGATTCGGGTCCCGCCGTGTTCTGAACGGGCGGCAGCCAGGAGAAGCGGACGCCCAGATCGAGTGTCACGCGAGGATGGATTTTCCAGGTATCCTGGAAATAAAACGAGACTTCTTTATAGTCGTAGGCCGCATACACTTTGGCGCTCGCCTGCGTGTAGGTGTTGTAGACACCCAGCAAAGCGTTGGCAAACGGGTCGCCGGTGTTCAATGGGTTGGTCGCTGCGTTCGAGAAGTCGAGATCGCTTTCCACATGGTTCTGCGAATTGCTGTTATTAGAAGCGCTCTGGAAATAGACGCCCATCTTAAACAGGTGCTTGCCCCAGACTTTGCTCAGGTTGTCGGTAGCCTGATAGATGGTGAAATTCTGCGCGAAGGTCCCGAACACAGAAGTGCTGACGGTACTCGGCACGCTGGCGATGCCCCCGAAGGTGAGGCTGGGAATCAAACCGCTGGTGTTGGCATCGGGATAGAGCAGGGGCGTGTTGATGCCGGTGGTGGCGCGAGTTGCCGCGTTGCCCTGCGGCCCGATGGTTACGCCGCCGAGGCCTACGCCGTAGATGAACTCGTTGACCCATGTAGGTCCGAAGTTGTGCGTGAGCGAAATGGTCTGCACGTTGCCCGGTCCGTTCATGCGATCCGTGTTAGTGAGAGGCCAGTTCCAGGAGCCGGTGGTCGTGCCATAAGCGAATTGCTGGTTGTCGTAGTTATGGACCCAGCGGACGCTCAGGCGCGTATCGGAATTGATCTGGTAATCGCCACGCAGAATGGTCTCACGCCGCGGATAAGCGCTAGGCACCTGCGACGTGTAGTTGTATTGGAAGCCGCCGACGGTGGTATTGGGAGAGGGCAGGAAATTGAGAATCGTTTGGCCCGGCGCATATATGCGGCTGGCGGGAATCATATTCCCTGGGAACTGCATGCCTGTGTTCGGGTCGATAATGGTGATGGCCTTGCCGGTTCCGTCCACGGAGTGAGAGAAATCGCCGGTTTTCTCGGCGGCCGTGGGAACCAGAATGTTCATGGGCGACGCCTGCGGCACCAGCTGGTGATAGTATTCCTGGCTGATGAAAAAGAACAGCTTGTTCTTACCGTTGTAGACTTTCGGGATCCAGACTGGCCCGCCCAAATGCCATCCGTAGTAGTCATAGCGGTAGAGTGAGCGCGGAAATCCCGCGGGCGAGCCACCGCGCAGATCGTTGGCGTAAGAATCGGCGTTGAGGCTTTCATGCCGCCGGAAGTAGCTTCCGCCGCCATGGAATTCGTTCGTGCCGCCCTTCGTGGTTAGACCGATGTAGCCACCACCCGAACGTCCATATTCCGCCTGATAGTTTGAGGTAAGAATTTTCACTTCCTCGACTGCGTCGGGATTGATCGACACCAGAGCGCCGGTATTGTTTCCGAGGTTCAGGTTAGTTACGCCGTCCAGCGTGTACTCGTGCTGCAGTGCGCGTGTACCGTTGATATTGAAGTTACCGACGATATTGGTAACGGTGGAGGCCGCATTCGCCACCACGCCCGACGAAATGACGCCGGGCACGGTATGGAAGAGATCCACCACGTTGAGCCCGTTCAGCGCCAGATCGCGAATCTCTCGGCCGGTGACGATATCCGAACGCTCGCCGGAGCTGGATTGAACTTCCAACTGACCCTGATCGGCTTCGACGGTAACGGTTTCCGACACGCTGCCGACTTCAAGCACGATATCTCCGACGTTGATACGCGAGGCGGTTGGGACCACCACATTGTTCTTGGTTTCCTTCTTGAACCCCTGATCTTCGACCGTTACCGAGTAAGTGCCCGGCGGAAGTTCCGAAAACGCAAAGAAACCCACACCATTGGTCTGGGACGTCTGGTGAACGCCGAGCGAAGGTTCGCTGGCGGTTACGGCGGCGCCTGGAATCACACCGCCCTTACTGTCCTTAACCGTTCCTTCGAGCGAGCCGTTGTTTTGCGCAAACGTTGCGCCGGCCAGACTCAGAAGCAATACGGCAAGAGTTAATCCTTGTCGCGACATCCTGGTCATATTTTTCTCCTCTAACCCCTAAAGCTTCACGGACCGCCTTACTGCAGTGGGCGAATCCAGATATTACGGAACTGCATAAATGTTTCTTTGACGTCCGGATGGAAATGATCCTGCAGCATGAGTGGACCATCCTCGCATGGGTCGGTATCGTCTGAACTTGTGGTGCGTCCCTGAATGGTTACATGATCCTGCACCAGGACTCCGTTTTGCAATACCGTCACAGTACCTGGCGTGGTAATTTTTCGATCGCCGGCCGATTTTCCGCAAATTGGCGCGTGAAAAATAATGTCGTAGTTCTGCCACTGCCCCGGCGGCCGCGTCACGTTGACAAGCGGCGCGTACTGCCCGTAGAGCGATCCGGCTGAGCCGTTCGAATAAGTCGGATTATTAAATGAATCGAGAATCTGAATCTCGTAGCGCCCCTGTAAGTACACGCCGCTATTGCCGCGCGCCTGGCCGTGTGCGTTGGGCATGTACGGCGTGGCGAATTCGACGTGAATCTGCGCGCTGGAGAATTTCTGTTTCGTATAGATGTTGCCGGTCCCGCTCTTACAGGTCAGTATGCCGTCGACGATAGGCCATGCGGCGGGTCGCCCGTCTTTATAGACCCACTGAGCGACGTCCTTCCCGTCGAACAGAACAATGGCATCGGAGGGCGGCTGTCCGGGTTGCGCGCCGGGCGTTACCACCTTCGGCTGCGCATCAATTTTTTCCGGGGCAGGCGGCGGCGCGCCGTATAAAATCAATCCCGCAAGCGCGGCGGCACAAAGAAACTGGTGAAGTCCGTTGCTCATTGCTTCTTGGCCGGCAAAGGCTTCATCTGCACGTTGCGGAACCAAATTTCGGCGCCTTCGGCCTGCAGCATGATGCGGCCGCTGGTTACGGGAAGATACTGGTTCGGGTCCGTCGGAGAGGGCTGCTTAATATCCCAGGCGCGCATGACGGCGCGTCCGTTCACGATCTGCGTAGCCGTGTCACCGTCGAGGATCAACTCCAACTGGTTCCAGCCCGTGCGGTCTTCGAAGTCGCCGAACTTGATGATGCGGCCGCGATTCTGCGTCCTCAGGGGCCCGGAGAGGACGTACATGGGAAAGCCCTCGGTTTCGATTTTCGTGGTGATGCGGCTGCCGTCCAGTATCCAGAGATCGCCCGTATCGGTTTCCTGAATCTGAAATTCGAGAGCGCGCGGCCAGATTTTATCGGGGCCGTTGAAGAAGTAAAGCAGTCCGCTGTCGCGCTTGTTAATGTCATTGGGCACAAAGCGCTTGACGCCCCATTTGTACTCGACGCGAATGCGGCAGTTGGAGAATTCCTTCTCCGTTGAGAGATAGCCGAATTCCTGTTTCTCGTCGGATTCCGGAATATCCAGGATGTGAAGCATCCCGTTTTCCATCTTGAAAACTTTTTTAGGATCGTTGTTTTTGCCGGTAGAAGGCAGGAAGGTATACCAGCCATCAAAATTGGTACCGTTCATCAGGGAAACCCATCCGCTGTCCGCGGCACTGGTACTGGCACTCTGCCCGTGCATCAATGCCGCGCCCGCGGAAATAACCGCGGCGCCCATAAGAACACATTTGGCGGTAATTGTCACAAGGTCAAATGCTATGCCTTCACCAACCCCCTGTCATCGAACGGTGGCGTATCTTTGGATATGCGGATAACATATGCAAATAGCATAGTTGCCGGGAGAAAGGTTGATTGCCGCCCCGTGAATATGTAGGATTGAACCGGATGTTAAAGGTCGCCGCCATCGCGAGCCTCGCTGCCGTACTCGCCGGACCCATGCACTCCGCTGTTGCGCCTGGTTCGCCGTGGAATCCGCAAACCCCCAGTTACGGCGTCGATTTCTGGCGCGAAGCCGAGGGGCTGGCGCAATCGAGAATCCGCGCCATCGCGCAGACTCGCGACGGATATATATGGCTGGCGACGGACGGCGGGCTGGTGCGCTTCAACGGCGAGACCTTCACGGCCTTCACTATCGAGACGGGATCGCTCAAAGATAACGAAGTCTGGGCGCTGCAGGAAGACGACGATGGCGGGCTGTGGATCGGCACCTATGGGGGTGGCCTGACACTCCTGAAGGACGGCAAATTCCGCACCTTTACGACGGCCGATGGGCTTCCCGACGATGTGGTGATGTATTTGTACAAAGACGGGGAAGGCAGTCTGTGGATGATCACGCCACAGGGACTGGTCCGCTATTCTCACGGAAAGTTTGCGCGCATCACCCCGGAAGACGGGCTCCCCGAGGGCCATACGACGGTTATGTGCGCGAGCGGCCCTGCCGGCGTATTTGCGGCGACGCGCGGCGTGCTGTATCGTTTCGCCGGCGGCCGCTTCGAAGCGCTGCCCCGCGTACCGGGAGGTGACACCAGCAACCCCGAGCACTTGCTCTGCGGCGAGGACGGCTCCGTCTGGATCAGCTTCAGCGACGGCGCCATCGAGCAGCGCGGCAAGGGCTTTTTAAAAACTTATCGGGACCCGCGCAGCTTTAGTGAGCGAATTCAAAATCTTTTCGAGGATCCGCATGGTGGCATCTGGGCAATCCGCAACAAGAGGGTGATGCGGCTTCGCAACGGTAGCTTCGAGCCGATTCCGCTGAAAGACACAAGTGCTGAACTGGGCAGCATCTACACCGTATTCATGGATCGCGAGGGCAGCGTGTGGCTGGGTCTGCAGTCGAACGGCCTCGCGCGCTTGCGCACCAGGCAGCTTTCCACCGTGTCTCTCGAAGACGGCTTACCCGACGACCGCACGCGAGCCGTCTTCGAAGACAGCCGCGGCGCCATCTGGATCGGCACCTTCGACGGCCTCGCGCGCTACGACCACGGGCGCCTTTCAAAATGGATGGAAGCTGAAGGAACACGCCTGGGCGATGTCCGTTCCGTCGCCGAAGACGCCAAGGGTACTATCTGGGTCGCCGCCGATAAAGCGTTGCTCTCGATGAAAGACGACCGTTTGGCGCGCGTGCCGGGCTGGACCGATACCTTTGAAATCGAGGTTCTCTACAAGGACGCGCAGGGGCGGATCTGGATCGGCACCGATGGCGCGGGTCTATTTGAATACTTCGGCGGGGCCTTCCGTAATTACCGCACGCAGGATGGTCTGGGCAGCAATCACGTGCGCGCCATTATGGGCGATCGCCACGGCGCGCTCTGGATCAGCACTTTCGGCAAGGGCCTGACCAAATACCAGAACGGCGTCTTCACCAGCATCACCACGCAAAATGGCCTGTCCGGCGACCGCGTCGTAGCCATGCACGAAGATGAGCAGGGCGCGCTCTGGTTCGCAACACGGCGTGGGCTCTCGCGGCTCAAGGATGGCAAGTTCTTCACGTGGACATCGGAATCGGGGATGTTTACCGGTTTTGTTTACTCCATCGTGGATGACGGCCGGGGCAATTTCTGGTTCAGTTCGGCGCAGGGAATCTTCCGTGTGAGCAAGCGCGAACTCAGAGGCTTCGCGAACGGCACGGTTAAGAAGATTGTCTCGGTGGCGTATGGCGAACGAGACGGCATGAAGACGCGCGCCGGCAACCTGGGCAATCAGCCGTCTGCCATGAAGACCTCCAGCGGCCAGTTGATGTTCAGTTCCATGAACGGGCTGGTGGTCGTCGACCCCGATCGCGTTAATACCAACACTTTCGTTCCGCCTGTGTATATCGAGAAAGTGCTGCTGAACCGCAAAGAGCGCCCGGCGAACCAGTACGCCCAATTGCCGCTCGGCGCAGGCGAGGTAGAGATCCACTACGCGGCGCTGAGTTACTCCGATCCGGAGAAGGTCCGTTTCAAATATATGCTCGAGGGTTTCGATAAGGACTGGATCGACGCGGGCGACAGGCGGTTTACGTATTACGCCAACCTGAGCCCTGGTAATTATCGATTCCGCGTGATCGCGGGCAAAGCGGATGGTTTGTGGAACGAGAGCGGGGCGGAGTATTCCTTTTACCTGCAGCCGCCGTTCTATCGCAAGCCGGCGTTCGCGGCGATTGTGATCACCCCGGTGATGTTTCTCGTGTGGCTGGCATATTGGCTGCGCATGCGAGGTTTGAGAGTCCGCTATTCCGCCGTACTCGCCGAGCGCAATCGCATCTCGCGCGACATACACGACACGCTGGCGCAGAACCTGGCGGGTATCGCTTTACAACTCGACGCAGTGCAGATGTACGTGCCGGAAATCAATGGCGGCCTGCGCGAACGTCTGGACCAGGCGTGCAATCTGACCCGGTACAGCCTGGCCGAGGCGCGGCGTGCCATTGCCGACCTGCGTTCCGACGAACTGGAAGGCCCGGAGCTGGCGGTGGCGCTGCCCGAAATCGCGCACCGGCTGGGAGCGGCATTGCAGACTCGAATTGAGGTTACCGGCGCACCGCGCAAGCTGCATCCCAATACCGAAAGGAATCTTCTGCGAATATTCCAGGAAGCCCTGGCGAACGTGGTGAAGCACGCCCACGCGCGGACACTCGATGTTGAATTGCGCTACGCCGCCAACGGCCTGGCGCTGCGCGTGTGCGACGATGGCCGCGGATTCGATCCGGAAAATGTCGATCTGGCGGGGAACGGTCACTATGGGCTGATCGGCATGCGGGAGCGGGCCGAGAGAATTGGAGGCCATCTGACGCTGCACAGCACGCCGGGCGGAGGAACCGAATTGCTGATCGAGGTGCCGCTGTGAAGCCCTCCAGAACGGCCGGGTCCGGGGAGACCGCCGGAGCCGTGGAAACTGCCAGAGCCGTGGAAGCTGCCAGAGCCCCGGAAAAAGACGGCCGCATTCGTACCATGATCGTGGAGGATCACTTCGTGGTCCGCGTCGGCCTGAGCGCCATTATCAATAGCCAGCCCGATATGGTGAACGTGGCCGAGACCGGTAATGGCCGCCAGGCGGTGGAACTTTTTGCCCAGCACCAGCCGGACGTCACCCTGATGGATCTCCGGCTGCCCGGACTGAGTGGAATCGACGCCATTGCGGAAATTCTGGCAAAGTTCCCCAAGGCGCGGATTATCGTTTTATCGTCGTTCGGCGGGGCCGAAAACGTCTTTCGCGCGTTCCAGGCCGGCGCACGCTCGTATTTTCTTAAGGACGTTAAGGGCCGGGAACTGGCCGACGCCATCCGCGCCGTGCATTCAGGACAGCGTCCTCTGCCGCAGGAGATCGCAGCCAGTCTGGCGGAGAGAATTCCCTGCCAGGAATTGAGCCCGCGCGAGATGGAGATTCTCCGGTTGATTGCCGGCGGGCAATCGAACAAGGAGATAGCCGTGCGCCTGGCCATCAGCGAGGGGACGGTGCGGGTGCACGCGAGCAATGTGTTCGCCAAGCTGGGCTGCAGCGATCGCGCGCAGGCCGTGGCGGTAGCCTTTCATCGCGGAATTATCTCTGTCGAATAAACTCAGGTCGAATAAAGTCAGGTAGAATAGCCCGATCCGGTAACCCCGCTACAGCTGAATCGCCTGTATATTTTTGGGGCAGTGCCGTTGCAGGGCGCCGGCCCCCTGGAAGACGCATGGAATTAAGGAAACATAATGACAAGGACACGAACTATCGTGATGGCGGCCCTCGTATTGGCCGCGGTATCGGCTTGGGCGCAGCACGGCGCGGGCACCAATGGGGACTGGCGCTTCTACGGCGGCGATGCGGGTATGACGAAGTACTCCCCGCTCGATCAGATCAATGCCGACAATGTTAAGGATCTGCGGATCGTCTGGGAGTGGAAGGCGCAGAACTTCGGCAAGCGGCCGGATTTCAATTGGGAAGTGACGCCTCTCGAAATCGGCGGAGTGCTGTACACGACGGCGGGAACGCGGCGCGATGTGGTAGCGATTGACGCCACTTCGGGCGAGACTCTTTGGGTTTACCGTCTGGACGAAGGGCCCCGCGGCGCCATCGTGGCGCGGGCGATCAACCGGGGATTGGCCTGGTGGAGCGACGGCAAAGGGGATGATCGGATTTTTCTGATCTCGCCCGGCTTTCAATTGGTAGCGCTGAACGCGAAAACGGGCCTGCCGATCCAGAACTTCGGCACCAACGGCATCATCGATCTGACACAGGGTCTGGACCGCGCTGTTGTGAAGCCGGGGGAAATCGGATCGAGTTCGCCGGCTCTCGTGGTTCGCGACACCGTGGTGGTGGGAGCCGCACTGACATCCGGCGGCGCGCCCCCCACCAAAGAGAACGTGCCCGGATATATTCGCGGCTTTGACGTCCGCACCGGCAAGAAGCTCTGGACGTTCCACACCGTTCCGCAACAGGGAGAATTCGGTGTCGAAACCTGGGAAAACGATTCCTGGAAGTATACCGGCAACACCGGGGCGTGGGCGCCTCTGGCGGGCGACGAGGAACTGGGCTACGTTTATATTCCCGTGGAAATGCCCACCGGCGATTACTATGGCGGAACGCATCCTGGGGACAATCTTTTCTCCGACAGCCTGGTTTGTCTGGACGCGCGGACCGGCAAGCGCATCTGGTATTTCCAGGAGGTTCACCACGATATCTGGGACATGGATATCGCCGCGCCGCCCATCGTCGGCAATATCACGGTGGATGGCAAGGTAGTTAAGGCCGTGGCCTCGGCGAGTAAGCAGGGTTTCCTTTACGTCTTCGACCGCGTTACTGGCAAACCGGTTTGGCCCATTGTGGAGCGCCCGGTTCCCCAGTCCGACGTTCCGGGCGAGAAAACTGCGGCTACGCAGCCGTTCCCGACCAAGCCTCCGGCTTTTGAATATCAAGGCACGTCGCTCGACAACCTGATCGATTTCACGCCTGCTATCCATGATGCGGCGGTTAAGATCGCCACCGAGCAATACAAACTCGGACCTCTGTTCACGCCGGAGATCCTCGCCGATGCGGGCGGGAAACGGGGGACCCTGATGTCGCCGTCGCACGTGGGCGGATCGAACTGGGAAGGCGGCGCTTTCGACCCGGAGACGGGGATGCTCTACATGGCTTCGGTGAATAATCCCGATGCGCTGGCGGTTGCCAAGGCAGATCCGGCACGGTCCGATATGGGCTATGTGGGCGGTCGGGGTGGCGGTGGTGGACGCGGCGGCGCCGGTGCGGCAGGTGGTGGACGGGGCGGTGCGGGTGGTGGGCGCGGACGCGGCGCGGGTGGCGGAGCGGGAGCGGGTGGTGCGGGATTCGATCCCGAAAGGATGCCGGCGGCCCGCGTGAATATCGGTCCCGACGGGCTGCCTCTGGTGAAACCGCCGTATGGCAGCATCACGGCCTACGACCTGAATAAGGGCGATATCGCGTGGAAAGTGGCCAACAGCGATACCCCGGATTACATCAAGAATCATCCGTTGATGAAGGGTGTCGATATCCCCAAGACGGGGCGGCCTTCACGTTCGCCGCTGATGGTTACCAAGACCCTGCTTTTCTCGGCGGACGGCAACAATCTTTTCAACGGCATGCCGGGCGGCGGCGGCAATACTTTCCGCGCCATCGATAAGAAGACGGGCGCGTTCGTGTTCGAGATGCAGCTTCCGGCGATGGCGACCGGCATTCCGATGACTTACATGGCGGATGGCAGGCAATTCATCGTAGTAGCCGTGGGCGCGGCTGGCGTCCCCGCGGAACTGGTAGCGCTGGCGCTTCCGTAGAAAGTAGTAATATGGAGAGGCGAAAGCGCCTGTCCCACATTTATTTGCGAGGTAATTCCGATGATTAAGACAGCAGTTATCGCCGCGTTGGTTATCGCCGGAGCGGCATTGGCTCAGGCTCCGGTCGCTCCGGGACGCGGAGGCCGTGGGCCGCGCGTTCCCGAACCAATGCCTCCAGGGCCCGATCCGAACTCCCAATTTCGTCTGGGGCCCGATTCGATGCCGCAGGACGGCGTTCCGAAAGGCGAAATCCGGGGACCCTACCACATCCAGAGCAATGCCTATCCCGGCACGCAGCACACATATTGGGTGTACGTGCCAGCGCAGTACGATCCCGCCGTTCCGACCGCTCTGATGATCTTTCAGGATGGGCAGGCTTTCAAAGATCCCAACGGCGATTTACGGACGCAGAACGTTCTCGACAATCTGATCTATCGGCGCGAGCTTCCCGTGATGATCTCCGTGTTCATCAACCCGGGCCGCACGCCGGAACAGGTTGAGCCTTCGCCCGAAACCGGCTGGGGCGACGGAACCACCAACCGCGGCGTCGAATACAACACGCCGGATGACAAATATGCGCGCGTCATTACGGAAGAGTTGATGCCGTTGATCAATAAGGAATACAACATTTCAAAGGACCCTGAGATGCACGGCATCGGCGGATCGAGTTCCGGCGCCATTGCCGCCTTCGCCGTGGCGTGGGAGCGTCCCAACGACTTCCGCAAAGTGCTGAGCAACGTAGGCAGCTTCGTCGATATCCATGGCGGCTACGTGTATGCGGATCGCGTGCTGGCCAGCGAGAAGAAGCCGCTTCGCGTGTTTCTCTGCGACGGCCGCAACGATCAGCGCGGGATGCGCGGCGGCGTTTACGATGAGCATCGCGATTGGTTCTTCCAGAATGTCCGGCTGATGAAGGCGCTGACAGCCAAGGGCTACGACGTGAACTATACGTGGAGCGTGAATCTTCATGGCCAGAAATACGGCGGCATGATCCTGCCCGATATGATGCGGTGGCTGTGGCGCGATGCGGTGCCGGTTACGCTCGATCCGAAGGATATGGCGAGCCGGGGATTTAACATGCCGGCGGCGAAGAAGAATTAGCAGGGGTTGAAATATGACGCGAACTTCGAAGGCGGCGGCTGCGTGTGCAGTCGCCGCCGTTTTTATTGGGATCATGTGGGCGCAGCAACCCGCCCCGCCGCCCGCAGGCAGAGGAACGCCGCCGCGCGTCAATCCGAAGCCGGAGGAACTGGCGAAGGTTCGCGAGAAGACGGAACAGATCGAAAAGCTGGTCGCCGAGTTGAAGGCGAAGCATGCCGATCCCGTCATGTTGAATGACGTAGAGGTGTTCGCCAAAGCGGGCCGCATGCTGCTCGAGTATCCCGAGTTGTTCGGTACACAGGCCGCCATCGATCAGTCGTTCGACGTCCTCGATCAGGGCATTGAACGCGCGCATCAGTTGATGGATGGTAAGCCCGGTTGGGACCAGGGGCAGAAGCGCATCGAAGCCTACCGGTCGGAGATCGACGGAGCGCTGCAGCCTTACGGCGTTACTCTGCCGGCGAATTACGATCCCTCGAAGCCGGTGCGCCTGTATGTATGGCTGCATGGCCGCTCCAACGACCAGACGGAATCGGCATTCATTGCGGGCTTCCTGCGTGTGCGGCCGCCGGGAAATGCGCCGGTGGCGGATCAGGGACAGATCCAGCTCGATTGCTTCGGACGTATTAACGGCGCGGGCTGGCATTGGGCTGGTGAAGCCGACGTGTTTGAAGGCATCGCGGCGGTGAAGCGCCGTTACAAGATCGACGACAAGCGCATTATCCTGCGCGGATTTTCGCAGGGCGGAGAGGGCGCGTGGCACATCTCGCTGCATCATCCGGATGAGTTCGTCGCGGCCGAAGTGGGCGCAGGCACGGTTTCGCGTCGCGCGCAGCAGCCGGGTATGCTGCCCTTCCAACTGGCCACTCTGACCATTTGGGAAAACATTTCCGAGTGGGCGCTCAACATCTACAATCTGCCGCTGGCTGGACACGATGGCGAGAACGATCCGGGGCAACTCGAGTCTTCCCTGCGGGCGAAGGCTCAGCTTGCGAAGGAAGGCTATCCGCTCGAAGGCGAACGCGACTATATGCATTCGGTGGGCGCGCCGGGTTTGTGGTTGCAGTCGTTGAATACCGGGCATGGGACAAGCCCGCTGGTTCGTCAGAGGCTCGACGCGTTTCTCAAAGAGTGGGGCGATAAGGGCCAGGTTTCGCCCGATCATCTGCGCTTTGTCACTTACACGACGCGTTATAACCGGGACTATTGGGCCTCCGTGGATGGGATGGATAAGCACTACGAGCGCGCCGATCTGGACGCGGTGCGTACCGATAGCCGCGCATCGTTCGAGATCAAGACGCATAATGTGAGCCGCCTAATGCTGCGCGAGATGGATCATGCGAAGGAGATCAAAATCGATGGGCAGGATCTTAAAGTATCGGCCAAGCCGGAGATCGCTTTGGAGAAGACCGGCGCGGCATGGAAGGTGGACCGCAGCCTGACTCAGAAAGGTTTGCATAAGACGCATGCGCTGCAAGGTCCCATCGACGATGCGTTTCTCGATCCGTTCCTGATGGTGCGTCCGACAGGCGTGGCGTGGAACGACGAGGTGAATCGGCAGGCGCTTCGCGAGATGGCGCACTTCGACCGCATGTGGGGGAAATTCTTCCGCGGACATCCGTTCGTCAAGGACGACAAAGATGTTACCGAAGCCGACTTCGCGATGTATCACCTGGTGCTGTTCGGCGATCCCGGTAGTAATAAGTGGATTGCTAAGTTGAACGGCAAGCTTCCGGTCAAGTGGACGAAGGAAACAGTGACGCTGGCGGGCAAGGATTATCCGGCCAGTGAGAATTTCCCGGCAATGATTTATCCCAATCCGCTCAACCCATCGAAGTACGTCGTGCTGAATTCTGGTTTGGATATCGAAGACAGGGGCTATAACGGCGACTACGGAACTCCTATGTGGGGCGACTACGCGGTTGTGAAGGTGAAGGCGGGTGCGGATATGCCCGACCTGCAGATGGGCGGATTATTCGATGAATCGTGGCAGATTCCGAGGTAACTGTCGATGGACGAGAAGCTTACACGGCGGGGCTTTCTGGCAGTAACGGCTGCGGCCGACGTAACGCTCGCGCGAGCTTTGCAAGTCGGCACGCCGGTGAACTTCGCGATACCTGCGCACGCCTGCGATTGTCATACGCATATCTTCGGCGATCCGGCAAGGTTTCCGTTCTCTGCGGAACGCACCTACACCCCTGAGACTGCGCTGCCGGAGGAGATGTCGAAACTACACGCGGCGCTGCATATGCAACGGGTCGTGATCGTTACTCCCAGTGTCTATGGCGCCGATAACTCCGCAACGTTGTACGGAATGAAAGCGCGAGGGGCGAATGCGCGTGGCGTGGCTGTGATCGACGGGAAAACGCGCGCCAGCGAGCTTGATCGGTTGCGAAAGGCAGGCGTTCGCGGTATCCGCCTCAACCTGGCAACCCGCGGCCAGTCCGATCCGGCCACGGGGAGGCAGCGATTCCAGGAGGCCATTGCGCAGGTGAAGGGTATGGATTGGCATATCCAGATGTATACCAGTCTGGCGGTGATAGCCGGGATTCGAGATCTGGTCCTGGCATCGGATGTGCCGGTTGTGTTTGACCATTTCGGCGGCGCCAATGCGGCGTTGGGCATGGATCAGCCAGGATTCGGCGATCTGCTGGATCTGTTGCGATCGGGCAAAGCGTACGTGAAGATTTCCGCCCCTTACCGGGCATCGACGCATGGCCCCGACTATGCGGACGTGGCGCCGTACGCCAGGGCGCTGATCGGAGCAAACGCAGACAGGGTGGTGTGGGGCTCGGATTGGCCGCATCCGAATGCCGTGAGATCGACTGGCCGCAAGGCGACGGACATCACACCTCCGTTGCAGGTCGACGATGGCCGATTGCTGAATCAGCTTCCGGCCTGGGCGCCGGACGCGGCGGTGCGGAAGAGGATCCTCGTGGATAATCCTGCGCGGCTGTATGGATTCTGATTCCGGAATCACCGGATTGCAGGCGCGGGTGGCGCCCTGCTACTTCAACGCAAACGTAAACAGCGAATTGCCGGCGGAGATAGACACATATTGTTTCCCGCCCACCGAGTAACTGATCGGACCGGCATTCACCGCGCCGCCCACCGTCGCCTTCCAAAGCAGCGTACCCTTACGAGCGTCGAGCGCAAAGAAGTAGCCCTCATTGCCACCGCTGAATAACACATCCGACGCGGTGGTCAGGATGCCGCTGTCCGTCACGTCGCTCATCTTGAAAGACCACTTGAGGTCCCCCGTCTTCGGATCGATGGCGCGGATCTCGCCGTGGCCTTCGTCTTCCTTGCGGAAATTCGTCATCCCGCGGCCGAACGGTACGGGCGACCGCGGCGTTCCGCTGTTGTACTGATTGCCTTCCTTATACTCTTCCTTCGTCTTCACGTAGAGCGAGGCGTATCCCGCCCAAGTCGGAATATAGAAGAGCCCCGTGTGCTGGCTGAATGACGGCGAATACCAGTTGGTGCCGCCCTGGTTGCCCGGATAAATCAGCGTGCCTTCCGTGCTCGGCACTTTGCCCGGAACGCGCATGGGGCGGCCCTTTTCATCGAAGCCGTTCATCCAGTTCACTTCCACGAACGGCTTACCCATCAGGAACTGGCCGCTGGTCCGGTCGAGCGCGTAAAACAGGCCATTGCGATTCGCCCAGTACATGATTTTGCGCGGCTTGCCCTGCCACTCGACATCGGCGAGCACGGGGATCTGCACGGAATCGTAGTCGAATTCGTCGTGCGGCGAGAACTGGTAATACCATTTCAGCTTGCCGGTATCGGGATCGAGCGCCACCACGCTGTCGGTATAGAGGTTGTCGCCGGGCCGCGGATCGCCATTCCAGTCGGGACCGGGATTGCCCACGCCCCAGTAGGTGAGATTCAGATCGGGATCGTAAGAGCCGGTCACCCAGATGGAGCCGCCGCCGGTCTTCCACGCATCGTTCTGCCACGTCTCGTGGCCCGGTTCGCCGGGACCCGGAACGGTATTGAACCGCCAGGCTTCGTTACCGGTTTTCGCATCGAAGCCGGCGATGAAGCCGCGGATGCCATATTCGCCGCCCGCTACGCCGACGATCACCTTGTCCTTTACGATCAGCGGAGCGTTCATCATGGAATAGCCGGCTTCGGCGCGCGCCACTTTTTTATCCCACAGCGGCTTGCCGTTCTTTGCGTCGACGGCGACCAGGTGGGCATCGACGGTCGCCATGTACAGCGTATCGCCCAGAATCGCCAGACCCCGATTGACGCGCCCACAGCACACGCGCGTTTCCTGCGATGGAATATACGACCAACTCCAGAAAACCCGTCCCGTGGCTGCATCGAGGGCAACCACGTCGTTAGGGGCCTGCACCGTATACATGACGCCATCGACTACCAGCGGAGTGGCTTCAAATTTCTCGAGCGAGCGAGCCTGAAACACCCACTGCAATTCCAGGTTCCCGACATTGGCGGGAGTGATCTGATTCAGCGAGGTGAAGCGATGGCTGGCCACGGTGCCGGAGTAAGTCAACCAGTTCTGCGGCTCGCGATCGGCGTGCAGAATGCGGTCGAAGGTTACTTGTGCCGGCAGAGGGGCGCACATCGCACAGGCGGCCGCGAGCGCGAAGGTCAAGCGGGCATTCATTACTTGTTGACTCCTTTCAGCGAGACCAGATAACTCACGACATCCGCCACTTCGGCGTCGGTCAACTTACCTTGATAAGAAGGCATCGGGGATTTATCTAAGAAAACGTATTCCTTGAGATTGGCCTTCTGGAAAGAGAGCAGGCGTTCTTTCGAATCCATCAACTGCACCGTGAAGGCATCCTGATTCAGTAAGCGTCCGGTAGTCGAGACGCCGTCTTTCCCGACCACACGTACGAAACGATTCTGCGGAAGGATTTCGGCATCCGGCTCGAGAATGGATTTCCGGATCTCAACCGAGCGCCGTGTAACGCCGATCTCGCTCAGGTCGGGTCCCACCCGCGAACCCGTTCCGAACACGCGGTGACAGCTCTGGCAATTTCCTTTACCTTCGAAAATCGCCTTCCCGTTCGCGCGATCGCCGGGCGCAGTGGCACTTTGCGCCGAGTCGGACAGGGAGTGGAGGAAGGCCACAATGGTGAAGGCCTGGAAATCACGGAAAGTGTGTGGAGGCATCGCGGTTCCCGGAATGCCCTCTTTGATAATTTTTATCAGCCCCTCGTCGGTATCCGTGTGGCGGAATTTTCCGTGGGCCAAGTCCGTTCCCGGCACCATGTTGCCATCGGGACCGTGACAGACCGCGCAGCTTGAGAGGTAAAGCCTCTCGCCATCCTGTACGTCGCCTGGGGTGTAGCTATGCTGAGCGTAGAGCGACCCTGCCGCCAGCAGAAGAGCAGCAATCCTGACTAACATTGTCGTAAAGCCTGATCGAGCAGGCAGTGCGATTATATACCGAAATCAGGGCATTGGTACAGGGTTAACTGTGCCCGAATTTTGGGAAGCGGGACTCACCGAAGCCGGCTTGGCCTGGGAAAGGAATTTGGGCTTAACGTATTCTTTAGGAATATACTTAGGCGTTCCGCCGCGGCTGTAGATGATGTCGCAAATCCGCTGCGTGGCTTTGTCGAAAGGCGCGCCGTCACCGGCCTTCGCCGGAGTTCTGCCACGCTTGTCCACTTCATCCATAGGCGCACCGACATCGGCCAGGAACTGAATCATCTCCACCATGTTGTCCTGGTTGGCGCGATTGCCCGCCGCTCCGCCCATCGAATTGTGCATGACAGTGGAGTCCTGGTCGTCTTTCGCCATCACATCCTTATCAAATTGATAAGCGTATTTCGCCGCGGCAACCATGCTGCTGGAAGCCGCCGCCAGCAGTAACGTCGTGCCATCCTGCGCTTTGGCTTTGGGATCGGCGCCGGCCTTGATGAGAGCCTGCATCACGTCCACGTGACCGGATCGCGCCGCCAGCAGCAGCGGAGTCGATTTCCCGCCTGGCCCACGAGGACCAAACGCGGGGGCGGCCTCGTTCGATGGATTGGTGCGGGCGTTAACGTCCGCCCCTTTGGCGATCAATTTCTCCACCAGATCGAGCGAGCCGTTCTGCGCGGCCACATGCAGCGGCGTATTGCCGGTTTTATCGGCTATGTGAATATCCGCGCCCCCATCCAGTAACGCGATGGCGGCCGCACTGCTCTTCGCCGCAGCGGCGACGCTCAGGACCTTGATGCCATTCGGTAAAGTGTGGTTCGGATCCGCGCCCGCCGCGAGCAGAAGCTGGGTAGATTTCGCGTCGTTCTTGTTTATCCCGAATACCAGAGGCGTGAACCCGCTCTTCGATGCAGCCTTCACGTTGGCGCCGCGCTTGATCAGCAGATCGATAACATCGGAGTGGCCCTCGGCAGCCGCCCACATGAGCGCGTTCTGGCCTCGGCTCGGCTCGGCGGCATTCACGTCCACGCCTTTATCGAGCAGTAGCCTGACTTCGTCCACACTACCCGTGTTGGCCGCAATCATGAGGGCCGTTTCGCCATTCCATCGTTTGGCGTTTGGATCGGCGCCCGCTTCCAGCAACTTAGTGGTAAGCGCCACGTCGCCATTGGCCAGTGCCAAGGTGAGAGGGGTTTCGCCGTACTCGCCCGATACATTCACCTTGGCGCCCGCGGCGATCAGCTTCTGGGCCGGTTCGCGCAAATCGAGGAAGACCGCCCACGAGAGCGCCGTGGCCCCATCGGGCAACGCGGCATTCACGTCGGGATGCTGCGCCATCAACGTGTCGAACGCTTTGATGTCCCGCCGCTTGATCGCGTCGATCAGACGCACGTCGTTGGCTGCTGCGCACGTGAAGACGGCAAAGCACGCCAGAATTCCCAACCTCATTTTCAACACCTCTAAGAAGGTTAAATGTCCGACAGATGTTCCACTCTGCCCGTGCTGTCGCCCAGTTTGTCGGTGTGGACGCCCACCTTGTCCAGCATCGAGAGCAACAGGTTGTTCATCGGCGTCTCCGGAGCATACCGGACGTGACGGCCGCTCTTGATCTGGCCCGAAGCGCTGCCAACCAACACCAGCGGCAGATCGGTATGGGTGTGCATGTTGCCGTCGGAAATGCTGCTTCCATAGAGGAGCATGGAGTGATCGAGCAGCGTACCATCGCCGTCCTGAGTGGACTTCAGCTTATTCACCAGATAGGCGAACTGCTGCACGTGATGGGAATTGATCTTGATGGTTTTGGCGATCTTGTCCGGATCGTTCTGGTGGTGCGTGCAGGAGTGGTGTCCATCGGCAACGCCGATCTCGCGATAGCTTCGATTGCTGCCCTCGCGCGCCAGCATAAAGCTGGTTACGCGCGTCATATCCGCCTGCCAGGCGATCACCATCAGATCCATCATCAGCCGGGCGTGGTCGACGAACTCTTCAGGCGCAGCCGCAGGACGGTCCATCACCGGCATCTTCATGGTGGCGTTCTGTTCTTCCGCCTTCTGAATGCGGCGCTCCACATCGCGGATAGCGTCGAGGAATTCAGACAGTTTGGCGCGATCGCCGGAGCCGATCCTGGTTTCGAGGCGATCCACATCGCCCTTGACGAAGTCGAGAATACTGCTGCGCTCTTTCAAGGACGCAAGGCGCGAAGCGGGGTCGGTGCTGTCGCCCTCGCCAAAGAGGCGTTCGAAGAGCACGCGCGGATTCACTTCCATCGGATTGGGCGTGGTGGGCGACCGCCAGGAAACCGTATTCGTGTAGGCGCAGCTATAGCCGGAATCGCATCCACCCGCCAGGCTGGGCGCTTCCACGCCGATTTCAAGCGAAGTGAATTGCGTCTGTTTGCCCAGTTCGCGGCCGGCGATCTGGTCGGCCGAAACTCCAGAGTGGATATCGGCGCCTTCGGTCTTCTTCGGATGGACGCCGGTCAGCCATGAGGCACCCGCGCGGGCGTGGTCGCCGCCACCGTCACCGAAGGAGCGCCCCTGAATCTGCGCGAGGTTGCTGAGCACCAGCACCTGGTCGCGGAAGGGCTCAAGCGCCTTCATCGAGGTGTTGAACTCGAAGCCGGCGCCTTCGGTGGCAGGCAGCCAACCCTTTTGAATAATGCCGTTCGGGACATAAACAAAACCCATGCGCGTCGCCGGCTTGGCAGCCGTAGTCGCTCCGAACGCGGGCACCATCGCGTCGAGGAACGGAAGGGCAAGTGTAGTGCCCAAGCCACGCAGGAAGGTGCGGCGGGCTAAGTGTTTCTTAGTAATCGTCATGGTTCTGGATTTCTCCTCATTTGAAACGGCGTACTTTTCACGATCTCTTCAACCAGATCCGCAAGTTTGTAATTATTGCGTTCCGATTCCCGCACGATCGCTCGCAGGGTGGGCTGGTCGTAAGGCTCAACGCCCCGCCCTAATCCATATGTTAATAGCTTTTCGGCAACAGTGGAAACGAATTCGTCGCGCCGCACGGTAGACATGATCTTGCGCAGGCCGGCCGGACCATCAAAAACGGTCCCGTCCGGCAGCTTGCCCGAAGCGTCGATCACGCTGCCACCGTCGCTGGCGCGCCACTTGCCGATGCCATCGTAGTTCTCAAGTGCAAAGCCGATGGGATCCATACGGGCGTGGCAGCCGGCGCAGACCGGATTCTTGCGGTGGATTTCCATGGCTTCCCGCAGGGTCAGATGCTGGTGCTCGGTAGTGGCTTCAAGCGGTGGCACGTTTGGCGGTGGAGCGGGCGGCGGCGTCCCTAAAAGGTTTTCCAGCACCCACTTACCCCTCTGTACTACTGACGTTCGATTGGGATAGGAAGTAACCGTCAACAGGCTGCCCTGCCCCAACAGGCCCCCGCGATTGGGGTCGTCCAGCGTCACCCGCCGGAGTTGCGAACCGTAAATTCCGGGAATTCCGTAGTGCCGCGCCAAACGCTCGTTCAGGAACGTATAGTTGGCCGTCAGCAGATCCAGCACGCTGCGATTCTCACGCAGGATGCTCTCAAAAAAGAGCTCGGTTTCCGCCTTGAAGCTGGCCCGGAGGCTCTCATCCCAATCGGGGAAAGCAACCGGATCCGGCCGCACCGTCTCCAGATTGCGGATGAAAAGCCACTGGCCGGCGAAATTGCTGGTGAGCGCACTGGACTTAGGATCGTCCAGCATACGGTGGACCTGCTGATCGAGGACCGTGGGATTCGAAAGCTTTCCGGCAATAGCCAGATTCAGCAACGTATCGTCTGGAACGCTGCTCCACAGGAAGAACGAGAGGCGAGAGGCCAACTCCAGATCGCTTATGCGGTGAACTCCGGTGCGGGAAGGCGTTTTCGGATCCACTTCCACGCGGAAGAGGAAGTCGGGCGAAACCAGGATTCCCTGAATGGCTTCCTGGATGCCGCTGTCGAAATCTCCCTTAACCCGTGCGGTCTGGTAAAGGCCAAGCAGCGGCCGGATATCGGCATCGGACACAGGTCGGCGGTAAGCATGCCGAGCCAGGTTGGCAACGATCTTCTGCGCGCAGGGTGCTTCCTCCGCGGCAGTCGCCGGATGACACACGAAAATCCGCTCCCGGCTGGGCGTATCGCCACGGCCGAGGATGTTATAAGGTCCGGCGATAACCAGACCGCCGATCTGCGGTGCGCCGCCGCGTCCGCCGCCCGGAGCCGGGAAGCGCTTCAAGCGAGCGCCGTCGAGACGCAAATCCATGGAAACCTGTTCGGCGTTCGCCCCGCCGCCTCTGCCACCCCCACCCCCGCCGCCGCGTCCGCCGCCACCGGGAAGAGTTTCCGCTTTTTCCGATTGCGCCGGGAAGGTCACGCCCACCGTATGCAGGCCTGCCTTAACAGGCACCCTGAATTCAAGCGGCGCCGCGCCATCGGGAGGGCCGCCTTGGCCGCCGGCTCGAATGCGAAACACATACTCGGCATCGAGAGGAAAGTAGTAATCGATCGACAACCCGCCCTCGGAGTTGAAGGGCAGATCGTCGCTGACGCGTTCCGGCCGGCCCTGGCGCTTCGGCTCAAAGGTCTCGTCGGCGGGCTTCTGCTTCAGGTCGCCAACCGCCAGACGCGAAACCTTATTACCCACCGAAATGTAGCGGTCGAGCAGGGCGGGTGAAACCGAAAGCACGTCCCCGATGTTGTCGAATCCGTAGCCCGAATCGTCTACCGGCAGCATATTGCCGGGATCCACATCCAATGCGAAAATGTCGCGGACCGCGTTGCTGTATTCCGCCCGATTGAGCCGGTGGATCGCCGGACGGCCCGGATCGGGATGCGCCAAAGCCTCGCTATCTAACGCATTTTCCAACCACTTACTGAATGCAGCCGCTACTGCTGGTTCCGGCCGGGGAAGCCCTGTGGGCGGCATTTGACCGCTCTTTACCTTGCGCAGAACTTTCTCGAGCACGGCGGCCTTACCGGCTACGCTCGAAAGATCCATTCCTTCCAGAGACACTCCCGCCGTGTTCAGCTTGTTGTTGTGACAGCCGACACAGTACTGCTTGAGAAGAGCGGAATTGGCGGCGGCAGGATTGGTCTGGGCATTGCTCTGCGCATGGGCCGCCACAGAGCCGATCCCGGCCACGGCTGCGGCAAAAAGGAAATTTCTGAGATTAATACAGGACACGCGACCTTAAATCTATCACATTGGCTGGACCTCGTCCCCGTACTAAAGTGAGGTAAACGCAGGAAAATCCAAAGGCCCCCGTGACCATTCGGATAAGATAATAGTCCAGTATGCAGCGACGCAGCGCATTGAAACTACTATCAACCGGCATCCTGGCCAGCAACGTCGATCTGGTCGAAGGCCAGCTGTTCCAGATTGCCAACACTCCGGCCACTTACCGGCTGCAATTCCTTAATACCGCGCAGAACGAACAGGTGGTTGCGCTTACCGAGACCATCATCCCCGCAGACAGCCATTCGGGTGGCGCCAAAGAAGCGAATGTAAACCTCTTCGTCGACGTGATTTTGGCCAACAGCGATCGCACGGTTCAGGCGGATTGGACAAAAGGCCTCGGCCTGTTCGATGCCGAGGCGCAGCGCCGCTTCGGAGCTCCTTTCGCCCGCCTCGACAGCGGAAAGCAGATTGAGATCATGACCTTCGCGGCGAAGAACGAGGCCCATCCTTCGACCGGCATCGAGCGCTTCTTCGTGACCCTGAAGGCGATGACACTCAACGGCTACTACACTTCTCCGACAGGCATCCACCGCGACCTGCAATACATCGGCAACACCGCGCTCAAAAACTATAACGGCTGCACGCACCCGGAGCACCAGGCATGAAAACTTACGACGCCATTGTAATCGGATCCGGCGCTACCGGCGGCTGGGCGGCCAAGCAACTCTGCGAAGGCGGCATGGAAGTTCTCATGCTCGACGCCGGGCGCATGATAGACCCGTCGAAGGAATTTCAGGAACACACCTGGCCTTACCAGCTGCCGTTTCGCGGCTTCGGCAAGCCCGGCGATATCGAAGTCCGCCAGCGCAGCGCATCTCGCTTCGCCAGCGAGTTCACCACGCAGTTCTACGTCAACGACGCCGACCTCCCGTACACCACCCCCGAAGCCAAACCCTTCAACTGGATCCGTGCCCGCAACGTCGGCGGCCGGACGCTCGCCTGGGGACGCCAGACCTACCGGCTGAGTAATTACGATCTGCAGGCCGCGTCGCACGATGGCTTCGGGCAAAACTGGCCCCTCCGTTACGAGGAGCTTGCACCTTATTACGACATTGTGGAATCGTTCATCGGCGTCAGCGGACGCGCCGAAGGCTACGAGGCGCTGCCCGACGGCAAATTCCTTCCGCCGATGAATTTCAGCTGCGGCGAGATGCAGCTCAAGAAGGTGGTCGACGCCTACGGCGATCGCATCATGACTATCGGCCGCGCGGCTATTCTGACCGAAAGGCATGAAGGGCGCGCCGCCTGCCACTGGTGCGGCCACTGCGGGCGCGGCTGCATGACGGGATCGTATTTCTCTACTCCTTCATCCACCCTCCCGGCGGCGGTGAAAACGAAAAAGCTGACGCTGCAGACCAATGCCATCGCGAGTCAGATCCTGATGGGCAAGAACGGCAAAGCGCGCGGCGTCGTTTACATCGACGGCAACACCGGCAAACACCACGAGGTCAACGCGAAGATCGTGATGCTCAATGCGTCCACGCTCGAATCGACGCGCTTGCTGATGCTTTCGAAGCTCGGCGGCCAGAACGATGCGCTGGGCCATTATCTGGTGGATCACACCATCGATTGCCGCGTGCTGGGCTTCCTGCCCGCGCCTCCGGGAAAGATTACGGAGTTCGACGACAACCGCGCCAACGGTCTCTACATCCCGCGCTTCCGCAATCTGAAGACGAAGCATCCGGACTACATCCGCGGCTGGGGTTATCAAGGCGAGGCCATCCGCGGCATCTTCCCCACACACGCCGCTCACCGCACCGGCTTCGGCGCCGATTTCAAGAAATCGGTTCGCGAGGACTGGCCCTACGCCACCCGGCTCTGGGCGTTCGGCGAAATGCTGGCGCGCCGCGAGAATTTCGTGCGCCTTGACGAAACCGTGAAGGACAAATGGGGCATTCCCGAGCTGCACATCGAGTGCGTCCACAGCGACAACGAAATCAAAATGATGAAGGACGCGGTCGACACGGCGCAGGAGATGATGCACAAGGCGGGGGCGGAGATTTACGATGTCAACTACACGCCGAGCGCGCCGGGAACCTGCGTCCACGAGCTGGGTACGGCGCGCATGGGAACCGATCCGAAGACTTCGGTGCTGAATCCGTGGAACCAGGTGTGGGACGTGCCGAACTTATTCGTTACCGATGGCGCGGCGTTCCCGTCGAGCGGATGCGTGAATCCGACGCTGACCATGATGGCCATGACGGTGCGGGCTTGCGATCACATCCTGGAAAGATCGAAGCGCCGCGAGATCTGATCCAGGAGGGGGGCGCCCGAAAGTTCGTTCGGCAATGAGACTGCCTGGCTGGACGCGCTGCGTAAGCTGCGCTCTTTAGTCGTCCCGAAAACGCGGCTATCGCTGTCCCGCGCCACAGAAAGGAATATCGCTGCTGACGCGAGGGCTTCGGCTCATGCCGCGATGACTACGCGCCAGATTCTGTTCGGGCAATCCTTCCACTTCGAGGGAGAGCTCAATAGCCTCGCGAATGCGCCGACCCAGTTCGTCGAAAGGAAGTTTACGGGTATAAGGAACATGCAGGAGCAGTTAAACGAGCGTTACCGCCAATTCCGGCAGGCAGCGAAGGGGCTGCTCGATCAGCCTGAAATCTCGCCACCGCTACTCCTGCGCATTCCTTGTGGTTGGGTGGAATCGCCGTGCCGCGTGATGGTAGTCGGGCAGGAAACTCAAGGATGGGGCCTGAGCGAGAGATACCACAATCGGCCCTTTGGCCCCTGCGAGGTGTGTCCGCACAAGGAATCTATTCCGCTTAAGGGTCAGCAGAAGGTGGCGCAGCCCATAGATGCACTGCTCCACGTGTACGAGATCTTCAATTTCGCCGAGACTCAGCCCGCAACCCGCCGAAGTCCATTCTGGCGTGCGTTTCGAGAGTTGAAGCAAACCGACGGGAAAACCTGCTTCATTTGGTCTAATTTGTACCGCGTTGACTTCAAGGAGCATTCAGTATTGGGCGCACCGGAATCCACTCAGAAGGAGATCCGCGAAGCGCAACGTGGCCTCTTGAGCGAGGAATTACGGATTCTCGCACCACGTATCGTGGTATTTTTCACTGGCCCCAATTACGACAACGAACTTAAGGCTGAGTTCCCGGGCATAAAGTTCTGCCCTGTTGAGAATTCTTCAAGCACTCGCAGCCTGGCCCGGCTTGAACATCCGCGGCTTCCGCACAGTTCCTTTCGGACCTACCACCCAAACTACCTGCAAATAAGCGGGAATTGGGGGTTGGTCAAATACGTCGGAAACCTCATTCGGGGTGCGGCAAGATCTGACGCGGGGCCAGCTCTCAGTTGACGGCATATTCGGAAACATTCACTTGGCCGTATAACGCGCGTTGTTGACATTCGGCGCGGCAGTGCCTCGCTCGCTATCGAGTAAGCTTCCACGGAAAGTGTGTCGGGGTCTGGGACGTAAATGCCAAAATGTCAGACCTGTATGCGGGATTCGAACTACACGCCCCGCCCGCTTTGCCTGAGTATTGAAGTCGGGGTGCCGTAGGAAGCGGCGGATGAATGCAGCGACTTCATTTTGCCCGACGCCCGCCACAGCGATGCAGTAGCCCGAGTGCCGTAGGTGCTGATCGAAAAAGTCGGCGTCCCGCGTGAAAAATGTGGCATTGCGTTGCCGTTTCAACAGAACGACAATCTCCTCATCCTTCACACCCTTTCGGCCGACGTCGACACCAATTTGTTTGGCCGCCAGACGCCACGCCTGAAGCAGCAGGCGCTACCCCTCAAGGACGTTCTCGTCGAGAATAATCAAGCCTGCGCACGTTCAAGCACGTATTCCGGCGCCGCGTACTGTTCGGAATGATCGCGAAATGCCTGGCTCGCCAATAAAACCGCTTCGGAGATGGCCTCCGATTGTACGCTGCCATGCCACTCTTCGACAATAGTCTCCCAGGCGATTCCCGAGGCCACCTGCTCAAGGACATCCCGGACCAGGATGCGGGTCCCCCGGAACGTTGGCTGGCCGTGGCAGATCGCGGGATCGGCTACGATGAACCTTCCGATCGTTCGCCTGGCCGCGGGCCGGTTTGGTTTTCGCATGGTGCCTCAATGACAATCATAACCGGGACCGCGGAATCCCCATCTCAATTCACCAGCGCGAATGAAAAAATCCCGCCAGTACCCGCCAACACCACATACTGCTTCCCACCCACCATATATGTCATAGGTGAAGCTCTCCATTGCTGGCCCGCCTCGAAATGCCAGACCGCCTTCCCCGTCTTTGAATTCACGGCGGTGAAAGTCCCGGCAGTCTCTCCAAAGAAAACCAGCCCACCCGCGGTCGCCAGCGTTCCCGATCCCCCAAAACCTCCCGCCAGCGGATACTCCCACGCCAGTTGCCCCGTATGAATATCGATGGCGCGAATGCCGCCTCCGCTCGGCGTCCCTGGCGCCGCACCCACGTCGCCGCCGAAAAAACGCTCCCCGATCTGAATAGGCGCGGGGTTCGTCTTAAAGACGCCGCAGCTATCGCTGACACGCGCATAGAAATATTTCACGATAGGATCGAAACTCGCCGACGGCCAATTGATCCCGCCGCCGCACACCATAGTGCCCGCGGCGGAGGCTTCGAAATGATCGGGCACAATAATCGGGCGCCGATCCTTGCCATACCCGGTGGCCCAGTTCACGTAGGCAATCGGCTTGGCCAGCAGCAAATCTCCATTGGTCCGGTCGAGCACGAAGAAAAAGCCGTTGCGATTGCCCTGCATCAAGAGCTTGCGCGGACGCCCTTCCCACTGCTCGTCCGCCAGAATAATCGGCTCCGAAGCATCCCAATCGTGCGTGTCGTGCGGCGTAGCCTGGAAATACCACTTGAGCTGCCCCGTCTTCACATCCAGAGCCACGATGCTCGCGGTGTAGAGGTTATCGCCCTTGCGTTGATCGCCGTTGAAATCCGGACAGGGGTTGCCCACCCCCCAATAGAGCGTCTGCAGATCGGGATCGTAGGAACCCGTCAGCCAGGTGGCGCCGCAGCCATGTTCGAGAGCGTTTCCCACCCATGTCTCCGCGCCCTTCTCACCCCGCGCGGGAATGCTGTAGAAGCGCCACACGCGCTTCCCAGTGGCTGCATCGTAAGCGTCGATGAATCCGCGCGCCCCTTCCTCGCCGCCCGCGATACCGGAAATCACCAGGTCCCCCACAACCAGTGGAGCCGCCGTTGCGCTGTAGCCCTCTTTCGAATCGGCCATGGTGGCGTCCCAAAGCTTGCGGCCAGTGCCGCGGTCGAGCGCCAGGATGTGCGAATTATCCGTCACCATAAACAGGCGATTGCCCGCCACGGCTACGCCCCGATTGGCGCCTCCACCGGCTTCACTCAGCAGGCCGGCCGTGCGCGGCGTGCGGAAGGCCCAGATCTGTTTGCCCGTGACCGCATCGAGAGCGTAGGCTTCATTGGCCGCCGTGATGTACATCACGCCATCGATCACCACGGGCGTAACTTCCAGCCGCGGTGCTCCGGGAACGGGAAATACCCACGCGGGCGCCAGCCGCTGGACGCTGTTGGTGTTCACCTGTTCGAGCCGGCTGTAGCGATTCCCGTTGTAGCTGCCGTCATAGCTGGTCCAATCCTGTTTCGGCTCGATGGCGCGCTCACTGTAATTTTCGCCATCGCGCGCGAGCAGGTGGAACTTCCCGTCCGCCGTCCACAGTGTGGCTGAAAACGTATTCTGGCTGGTCAACGTGCCATCGAGCGTGCGCCCGTCCTGCAGTTTCAATGTCACCGGATGCGGCTGGAAACCCGCTCCGCCGCGACCCCGGCCGCCACGTCCCGCAGCAGGCTGAATCGAACCGGTGGCCAGGCCGTGCACGTACGTCACCAGCGCCTTCATTTCGGCATCGTTGAAATCGAATTTCGGCATCCCCTTGTCCAGACGGCCAGTGCGCACCAGCGTGGCGAACTCGGCATCGGAATGGGATCCGGCAAATGCGATAATGCCGGGCGCACGATCCGTACCGTTGGCATCAGCGCCGTGACAGATGGTGCAATGGGTGACAAAACTTCTGGTGGGCGCCTGCTGGCAGAACGCCGGCACAGCCGCCACGATGAAACCGCAAATTATCTTTCGCACGTTGTTTAACCGATTTCCTCTTCCCGGCAGGGGCTATGCTATCGCAACACAGCTTTCCACGTAAAGATGACAGGCAACGTTTCTGAGATCTCCATCGTCATGCAAGCGAGGAGTCGCGAAAAGATGCGGTCGATTCTGTTGGTTTGCGCCACCCTGGCGATGCTGGGGACGACCCTGGATTCCAAGCCCTCTGCCTCGGATCTCTCGCTGATCGAAGAGTTCGACGCGTGCATAAAACTGCGCTTTGAGCTGCCTCCGGCCCAGCCGACGAATCTGGGAATGAGCCGAGCGGCTGTTCCGCCATCGTTCGGCCAGCACTTCGTGCCGCAATTCGAGACGACGCGGGATTTCGTTCCGGAGAATAACCGCGAGAAGAAGGCCCTCGCAGCGTTGGAGGCGGCACCGATTCAGGCGGGATTCTATCTCTTTGGAAGTACCGTCGTCGATGCGCCCGCAGGCGCTCCGAATTACCGTGCCCTTAAAGGACCCGCCGCCATCACCGGAGGCGCCCAGGCCCGCGTGGTATCCGACCGCCAGCAATCCGGCTCCGTCGCCCGACGCCTTGCCGGACTGGAAAGCAATCTATCCGGTGGCGCAGAAAGCCATGAAGAGCTTTGCGGACGGCGGGTCGGGTTTTGACACATCGGTTGGCACCTGGCAGATCGCCGTGCGGCCGATCATCGCGAGCAGGCAAAGATGCGTTGCCTGCCACAATGCACCCGGTTTCGCGACAAAAATCCCGGCAGAGTTGAACCATGCGCTGGGCGGCGTACTCTACGCGTTTCGGCGGACGAGCATCTAAGGATTTCGTCTATGCAGGCACGCCGGCCATTCGAGCAATTGCAATCGCGTTGCTCTCCCGGGTGACGCCCGGCTTCAGCAGGTAATCGAAATCCAGCGGATCGGAGCCGTCCCGTGAACCCATATGCACGTTCGCACCCCCCAGACCTTCAATCTCCGCAATTTCCGCCAGAGCCAGGTCATGCGTGGACAGTGCTCCCACGGCGCCACTTGCCACGAGGCTACGAACCACCGCCTCGGCGGCGATTCGCCGATCCCTGGAATTCGTGCCGCCAAGGATTTCGTCGATAAGGAACAGAACCGGAGTTTGTCCCCGAGCGAAGGTCGTCATCTGCCGCAATTTCTCCACCTCGGCGAGGAATCTTGACTTCCCCTCGACCATTGAATCCACCACGGACAGCGACGCGCAGACGGCGACAAGCGAAATCCGCAGCGACGCCGCGCGTACCGGAGCGCCCGCATAGGCAAGCACGGCATTCATTCCAATGGCACGCAGCAGAGTGCTCTTCCCCGCCATGTTGGAGCCGCTGATCACGTACAGGCGCCGTCCAGCACCGAGCGCGATATGGTTACGCACACACGCTGCGGCAGGGATCATGGGATGTCCGAGTTCACACCCATCGAGGACGACCTCAGCCTGGATAAGTTCGGGGAACGTGTCGTGCGGATGCTCGCAGGCATATCCGGCCATTGCGGCCAATGCCTCGAATTCCGCCCACGCGCGCAGCCAGCGTTTGAGCGATTCGCCATGCCTCTGCCGCCAGTGCGCGAGACCGAGTGCCAGGTGCGTTTTCATTATGAGTACATGGCAGACAAATTCGAAGAAGGGGTGCGCGCACACGTGGAGCGCGGCCGTCATCCGTTCGAGCCGAAGCAGCACCGTGGCGGCGCCGCCCTTCTTCAATTCCTCCACGATCCCGCAAAGCTTCGCCGATTCGAAGCGCTGTCCCTGGAGCAGTGCGATGCCCTCCCGTACAACGCCGATCTCCAATCCGACCAAATTCGAAAATTCAAGCTCTTTTTTTACAGTTCGCCTGAACGATCCGGCCACGATAACGTTAACGAGAGCCAGTCCCGCCATCCACGGAGCGGCCTCGATCCATGAATGCAAGGCGACAGGCCGCGCCACGTATGTAAAGAGGATCAGAAGCCCCAGGGCCAGCGAGGTTCCGACAGCCAGCCATCGTACCGGCGGCGCGATCCAGGGGATCGGGTTCGCCAACCAATCCGCGAACGTCGCGCTTGAAGAATCGCGGGAATCGAACTTGCCCAAAAGCGGGATGTCTTCGCGCAATGCGGGCCGCGTGACGAGCTCGCGAACAGCTTCCTGGCGTGCGCTCGACTCGTCAATGCCGGTCGGCGTCAGCAGATACTCGGCCAGCCTGCGCCGCCCGATCTCCGTCCGCGCCGTGCACAGGCTTTCAAACAGAGATCCCACTCCGAACAGGTTCAGATCCGCTGCATAAGGATGGCCGGCAACCTGAAACTCATCGCCGGGAAAGCCAAGGCCTGCAAAGCGATTTTCGAGACGCGCCAAACCGTCTTGATAAAAGCGCTCGAGGCGGCTCGTGCGCAGCCAGCCAGAACGATTCCGGATATACCTTCGGCCTGCCGCTGCCGCCAACGGAACTGGAAGTAAAGTGCTCCACGCGGGCACGCGGCGCTGGAAAGCCAACCAGACCAACAACGAAAACAGGGCGACAGTCGCCGCGAGCATGATGAGCGTCCCCGTTTGTACGGTTCGCGCGTGCACCAGGCTGGCGTGCAGTTCGCTCAGTCTGGCTTGATAGTCGGGCGAGAGCGGCATGAGGCGATATTACAGGGAACGAAACCCCGACGTGAAAAGTTCGCCTGTCAGCGAACCAGAAATCGTTCGTCGATCTCCACTCTTCGTGCGCCAGCTTGTCTTATGACGTCGACTCGGCGAGTTCGTGGGAGGACAATTACACGTAGAATGTCAGCGGTGGCTGTCCTCGCGCGTATTTGCAAGTGGCTTTCAATCGGTGCCGTGTGCGTTGCCGCCGTATGGGCGCTCGCTCTTTGGTTCGTGATCTGGTTTGGGAACTACATGACCGAGGGAACCCTTGAAACCAGAGAACTCCAGGGGAACTTGCTTGTCGCACTGAGTGACGATGCGGCGGTTAAGAAGGCCCTGTTGTCCGAATGTAATTCGACGAAAGCCCGCTCGCCCAAAGTATCGGCTTTGATCCAATCAGGGAGGTTAGCGGAAGTCCCGTCCGGAACGAGAATGCACATGCCGGACTGGGGAGGCAAAGATCCCGACGTTGGAACCATGACGATTGCCGAAGGTCCGCTCCGGGGACGTCAGATTTGGGCCTGTCGTGGCCAGTTCACGCTGTTGCACGCCTGGCCGTGACGAGTTACCGAACCACAAATCGTTCGTCGATCTCCACCTGATACCCACTCGCCAGGCGATTCGTCTCATTCGCCATCCCCACCACCGCCATCAACTCCGCGAACATGGCATCCGTCATCCCCGCCTTGCGCGCCCCCGCCGTATGCGACGCGATGCAATACCCGCATTGATTGCTTGCGCTCACCGCGACATAAATCAACTCCTTCGTCAGCGCATCGAGAGTTCCCGGCCGCATGATCTCCTTAACGCTCTGCCACGTCCGCCGCAGCGTCACGGGATCGTGCGCCAGCGCCTTCCAAAAATTATTGATCCAATCCGTCCCGCGCGTCGCCATGATGTCGTCGTAAACCGCCCGCACTTCCGCGCTCGCGTCCGCGTATTCCACCAACCCCAATGTCGCCATACTCAAATGAACCCCAGTTCCGCCTGCTTGTCGAAATCCAGCAGGTAGCCTTTCTTCCCCACGTTCATTGCCGATGTCTCCCCCAGTTTCTCCGACGCGCCCGCCGCCTCATGAATATGCCCGCAAAAGAAAAAGCGCGGCTGCTCCCGCTGCAGAAACTCGCGTACCGACCGGCTGCCCGCATGCTGCAGATTTTTGATGCGATCGAGCATCGTCCCATGGGGCGGCGCGTGGCAGATGGCGATCATCGGCTTCAATCCATCAAAGGCATGCAGCCTGTCGGCGAGTTCCTGTTCCGAGTATTCGCCCGGCGTATCGAACGGCGTCGGATTGGAATAACCCAACCCGATTACCTGGAAATCTCCCACCTGTATGTGCCCGCCATGGAAGTCGTGCAGCCCGAACCTCCCGCAGAAATCGGTGACCTGTTCTGCCGTTTCATGATTGCCCGGGATTACATAAACGCGATCTGCGCGTTGGCGCAGAATCTCTCCCATGGCGTCCAGATGCCGGCCGAAATTCACCAGATCTCCGGCGCAGAAATAGTAATCCGCCTCGATCGCCATCAGCCGCTCTAGCGCCCGTGCGTCGCTGTGAATATCGGAAAATACTAGTAACTTCACTGCTTCATAATACCCGTGGATTCCTGTACACTCGAACGCTTTCAGGCTGCACGCACCGTTCTGATTCTGGGGGTTCTGATGCTGTGCATGCTGAATCTGCTCGTCTCCGCGGCGCCATCCAACCTCTCAGCCAACTCTGCGCCGCACCTGCATTCGCCCGCCGACCGGATGGACTTTCGTCGCTGGTTCACCTTCCTCGCCGAATCCCGTTTCTACGCGCGAAAACCTCTGCGCTGCGTCTCGGACGCGGACGGCCTTTTGCGCTGGGCCTCAGCCAGGCCCTCCGAAAACACAATGCAAGGTGGTACGGATCCCTGGAGCTTCCACTGCTGCCTGTCATGCCGTCTGTAGGCCAGGTTGATGCCGCCGCCGAATTCACGCGGTTCTATGTTTCGCGAAATCCGGCCGATGCCGAGCCCGGTGATCTCCTTAATGTACCGACGCGACGAACCGAAAGCGCGGCTTATGGTCTATATCGGCGCCAGCCAGGTTTTTCCGTCGCCGAAGAAGTGGGTAATCTATCAGGCGAATGCACCCGATGGAGCAAATGCAGTAAACAACGTGAGCCTCGAATCGCTCGTCGACGATCCGTCGCCCGAATTGCGTGCCTCACCCGACAATCCGGACTTTCTGGGAGTTTGGCGGCTTGACATTCTGAGTGAGTCGGATTAGCCATGCTATCCTGATTTTTTCTGGTACTGATTTTCTGGTAGAGGTGCGGCGGCCAGGAGCAGGCGCATGCGGTTCCCGCGATCACGGGAGACGCGCCGGCAAGGGGCCTTTCGCCGAAATCGGCAGAGTTGCTCGGCTCTTCCGGTTGGGGGCACAGGCTGAATCCTGGCCACTGTCATCCGGCGCCATGCACAGGCCGGGTGGAGCGCTATCGGGATCGTGAACACTGCCTCTTCTCGCAGCATCCTCACTTTCCTTACGCGCACTCTGTCCGGACGGGGCAAACTTTATGCACGTCTTTGAGTTGACGCGAGCGCTGATCGATATCCCTTCCGTAACCCCGGACGAAGAACAGGTCGGGGCCTATCTCTACGAATATCTGTCGAACCTCTGCGCGCAATATGAGGGGAAGGTCGAGGCGTCTGAAGTAGAACCGTCGCGCTCCAACGTCTTCGCCTCTTTCGGCGATCCTGTGGTCACGCTCTCCACTCACATGGACACAGTGCCGCCCTTCGTGCCTTCGCGCGAAGACGACGAATTCATCTGGGGCCGCGGCGCCTGCGACACCAAGGGCATCATCGCTTCCATGCTGATTGCGGCCGAACGCTTGCTTGCCGCCGGCACGCGCGATTTCGGCCTGCTCTTCGTAGTGGGCGAAGAGCGAAACAGCGCGGGCGCGATTTATGCCGGCCGGCATCCACGTGGTTCGCGCTACATCATTAACGGCGAACCCACCGAGAACCATCTCGCTCTCGGATCGAAAGGCGCGCTTCGCTATGAAGTTGTAGCTCGCGGCAAGATGGCGCATTCCGCGTATCCGCACCTGGGCGATTCCGCAATCGAGAAACTGCTCGATGCCCTCGAAGCTTTGCGTAAGGTTCCGCTGCCCGTGGATGAAGTGCTGGGACCGAGCACCATGAACATCGGCACCATCCATGGAGGCCGCGCGCCCAACGTGATTCCCGACGAAGCACGCGCCGAGATATTCATCCGTCTGGTGTGCGATTCCACCGCCACGCGCGCAGCTTTGGAGGCGGCCGTGGCAGGCAAAGTGGAAATGAATTTCGTTCTCGAAATACCGGCGCTGCGTTTGACCGCGATCGAAGGGCTTGCCCCCACCGTGGTCGCCTACACCACCGATATTCCGGCATTCGAGGGCGCATGGGGAGAGCCTCTTTTACTCGGCCCGGGAACCATCCACGTGGCGCATACGCTCGACGAACGCGTCCCCAAAAAGCAGTTGCTCGAAGCAGTTGAAATCTATCAAAAAATGGTCAGGCAGTTACAGAAGCAATGAACAGAATCGAAGTCGGCATACTCGGCGCCACCGGCATGGTGGGCCAGCATTTCATCAAATTTCTCGACGGTCATCCGTTGTTCGATCTCGCCTGGCTGGGCGCGAGTGAGCGTTCCGCCGGCAAGCGCTATCCCGAGGCCGCTAAGTGGCACCTCGGGGGCGCGGTTCCCGAAGCCGCGGCCGCGCTGACGGTTGCAGAGGCCAAGCCAGGCAACGCTCCCAAGCTGCTCTTCTCCGCCATGGATGCCAGTATTGCCACGGAGATCGAGCAGGCTTTCGCGAAGGCAGGGCACGTGGTGGTTTCGAATTCGCGCAACCATCGCATGGATCGCGATGTGCCGCTGCTGGTGCCGGAGATCAATGCCGATCATCTGAAGCTTATTCCCGGCCAGCAACGCCTGCGCGGATGGAGCGGTCAGATCGTGACCAATCCGAATTGCTCGACTATCGTGCTCACCATGGCGCTGGCGCCCCTACGGCAATTCGGCATCACGCGCGTCGTCGCCACCACGATGCAGGCGGTTTCAGGCGCGGGTTATCCGGGCGTGCCTTCCATGGATATTCTCGGCAATGTGATCCCCTTCATCGGCAATGAAGAGGAGAAGATGCAGGAAGAGACCCAGAAGATCCTGGGGCATTTCGCCGGCGATCGCATTGAGCCTCTGGCCGCCAAGGTGAGCGCCCACTGCAACCGCGTCGCGGTAATCGATGGACACACTGTGACAGTGTCTGTGGAACTTTCGGCACAGCCTCGCGAGGCGGATCTGCGCAATGCCTTCGAAACTTTCGTAGGTGTGCCGCAGCAACGCAATCTGCCCAGCGCGCCGCGCCGGCCCGTGCAATATCTGCCGGAAGCGGATCGGCCGCAGCCGCGCAAGGACGCCGAACGCGATCGGGGGATGGCGACTTTCATCGGACGGCTGCGCCCCTGCCCGGTCTTCGATTGGAAGTTCGTCGCGCTGGGCCACAATACGGTGCGCGGCGCGGCGGGTGCGGCGGTGCTGAATGCGGAGTTGATGCATGCGGAAGGCTTCCTGGATTAGCGGCCTCCATGATCGTAATGAAATTCGGCGGAACCTCATTAGAATCCGCCCAGGCCATCGAACGAGTCGCCAACATCGTAAAGGCGCGCGCCGATCGCGAGCCCATCGTAGTAGTCTCCGCGATGGGCAAGACAACCAACAAGCTCCTCGCCATAGCCAACGCAGCCATTACCGGCAAGCGCGAAGAATACATTCGCCAAATCCACGACCTTCGCGATTTTCATTCCCGCGAAGCCCGCCAGGTCGTGCCTCTCGCGCACCGGGCCGAGCTCGATCGCACCCTCGACGACCATTTCCAGGAACTCACCGAACTGGTCAAAGGCCTGGCTGTAATCGGCGAACTCACGCCAAGATCCATCGACGCCATCTCAAGCTACGGCGAACGACTCTCCAGCTACATCGTGGCGCTCGCCTTCGAACACTTCGGCCTGCCCGCCGTGCATTTCGATTCACGCAAAGCGATCGTCACCGACCATCGCCATACCCACGCCGCGCCTATCTTTCCCGAAACCTACAAGCGCCTCGCCGCCAGCCTGCCTCCCCTTGCGCACGAGAAAGTGGTTGTAATGGGGGGCTTCATCGCAGCCACTGAAGAAGGAGTCACTTCAACTCTGGGGCGTGGAGGATCCGATTTCACCGCGTCCATCGTAGGCGCCGGCGTGAACGCCGAAGAGATCCAGATCTGGACCGACGTCGATGGCATGCTGACCGCCGACCCGACCATTTTTCCCGGTGGGCATCGTGTGAAGACGATCTCCTTCGCCGAGGCCGCCGAGCTCGCCTATTTCGGGGCCAAAGTTCTGCACCCGGCCACGGTGATTCCAGCCGTGGAGCGCAATATCCCGGTGCTGATCCTCAATTCCCGTCGTCCCGAAGTGCCGGGGACGCTGATTGTCGCTCACCCGGTGGCGTGCCGCAACGTGGTCAAATCTATTGCCTGCAAACGCAACATCACGTTGGTCAACGTCCATTCCAGCCGCATGTTCATGGCGCATGGATTCCTGCGCCGTATCTTTGAAATCTTCGATCGCCACGAGACGTCGGTCGATATGATCGCCACCAGTGAAGTGAGCGTCTCCCTGACCATTGACGACACGTCCCGCATGCCCGGCATCTGTAAAGAGCTGAGCGAATTCTCGGAAGTTTCCACCGAGCCGGCGCAGGCTATCGTTTGCCTTGTGGGCGAGAACATCCGCTACACTCCGGGGGTGGCGTCCCATGTATTCCAATCGCTCGAAGCGGTCAACATCCGCATGATTTCGCAGGGCGCCTCGCTGCTGAATCTCAGCATCGTGGTCGCGGAGCAGGATCTTCGAACCGTCGTCGAGTCACTGCACAACGAATTCTTCCACGAGCTCGATCCGGAGGTCTTCGGATGAAGATCGCGCTGGTGGGTTATGGCAAGATGGGCCGCATGATCGAGCGCATCGCCGTGGATCGCGGACACGAGGTCGCCTTGCGCCTCGACGAATTCAACAACGCGAATTTCGAAGGCATAACGAAGGAGAGCCTGGCCGGGGTTGACGTAGCTATCGATTTCTCCATTCCGGCCGCCGCCGTGGAAAATATTGAGCGCATCGCCGCGCTGGGCGTGAACCTGGTCGTCGGCACTACCGGCTGGCACGACCGCGCACAGCATGTTCGCGACGTTGTCGAGAAGGCAGGCGTCGGGCTGGTCTGGAGCCCCAACTATTCCGTGGGCGTGAATGCGTTTTTCCGCATCGTCAGTGAGGCCGCGAAACTGCTCTCCAGTACTCCGGAGTACGAAGCCTGGGCGTGGGAGATTCATCACTCGGCGAAGAAAGACGCCCCCTCGGGAACGCTCCTGAAGCTGGTGGATGAGATGCGCAAAGCCGGCTACGATCGCCACGTTGACGTTGGATCGAATCGTGCAGGAACCATCGCAGGCACGCACGAAATCGGTTTCGATTCGTCTGCCGATACAATTACATTGCGGCACACCGCGCGCAGTCGCGAAGGCTTCGCTTCGGGCGCCGTCAAAGCGGCCGAGTGGGTGCGGGGCAAGAAGGGCTTCCACGAATTCGGCGACATTCTTTTCGAGTAGCAAACTTTGGAGGTGGTACATGTTTACGGGATGCGGAACGGCTATGGTTACCCCGTTCCGGACAGATGGCTCGCTCGATGAAGCGACATTGCGCACCCTCGTCCGGCGCCAGATTGAGCACGGTATAGATTTTCTGGTTCCCTGCGGGACCACCGGCGAGAGCCCTACTCTTACGCGCGAGGAACATCTTCGCGTGGTTGCCATCACGGTCGAGGAATCGAGTGGCAGAGTGCCGGTGCTGGCGGGTGCGGGCGGTTACAACACGCACGAAGTTATCGAACTCGCCCGTGAGTGCGAAAGCATCGGCGCCGACGGCATTCTCTCCGTCACACCTTACTACAACAAGCCCACGCAGGAAGGACTCTTCCAGCATTACAAAGCCATCGCGTCGGCGGTCAGGCTGCCCATCGTTGTCTATAGCATTCAGGGCCGCACGGGAATTAACGTCGAGCCGGGGACTCTGGTGAGGCTGGCCGAAATCGAGAACATCGTTGGGGTCAAAGAGGCTTCCGGAAATATCAGCCAGATGGCGGAGATCCTGAACCGGCTGCCCGAGGGCTTCACCGTACTCTCCGGCGACGATGCCATCACCTTGCCGCTGATCGCGCTGGGCGGCCAGGGCGTTATTTCGGTGGTCTCGAACCAGATTCCACGCGTGATGACGGAGCTTGCGCGCCTCGGCAATCAAGGAGATTTCGAATCCGCGCGCGAACTGCAGCGGCGCTATTTCCCACTGATGCAGATCAACTTCGTGGAGGCCAATCCGGGGCCGGTGAAGTGGGCCATGTACCGCATGGGGCTGCTCGAACCCATCTATCGTCTGCCCATGATTCCACCCAGCGCCGCCAGCCAACAGAAGATCGAACAGGTGCTCGACAGCGTTGGCCTGGCTGTGGCAATGGGGGTTCAATAGTTGCAGCAGGCGATTGAGACCCTATTCGATAACAAACCGACCCAGTACACGCCTGAACACTTTGCGCTCTTCGCGCGATTCAAGCAGGCGCTGAACGCTGGAGAGATTCGCGCCGCCGAGCCGGATTCGACACAGGCCAGCGGATGGCGCGTCAATGGCTGGGTCAAGAAAGGCATCCTGCTGGGATTCCGCATCGGCTCCATCGTCGACATGTCGATCGACCCCGCGCGTCAGCCGTTTCTCGATAAGTCGACCTACCCCGTGCACCAATTCAGCCCGGCTGATGGCGTGCGCATCGTGCCCGGCGGTTCCAGCATCCGCGACGGCTGTTACATCGGCAAAGGCGTCACCTGCATGCCCCCGATGTACGTCAACGCGGGCGCATATGTGAGCGATGGGACCATGATCGATTCCCATGCGCTGGTGGGAAGCTGCGCGCAGATTGGACGCAATTGCCACATCTCGGCCGCGTCCCAGATCGGAGGCGTACTGGAGCCGGTGGGGGCGCTTCCCGTGGTGATCGAGGAGGACGTGTTGATCGGCGGCAACTGCGGAGTTTACGAGGGCACGGTGGTGAAGAAGCAGGCGGTGCTTGGCACAGGCACGATCCTCAATCGATCTACTCCTGTCTACGATCTGGTACGCGGCGAGGTCTACCGTGCGACGGACGATCAGCCGCTGGTGGTGCCGGAGCGCGCGGTCCTGATAGCCGGATCGAGGGCAGTCACGAGCGGTCCAGGGAAAGCCTGGGGCATCTCGATTTACACCCCGGTAATCGTGAAGTACCGAGACGACAAGACGGGGTCGAAGATCCAGCTCGAAGACCTGCTCCGCTAAATTGCGCTATAATCAAATTGCCAAAGGGGGCGCAACGGATTCGACGGGATTGAATCGCGATGCGGAGGCGTGCCGGGTTCCGAGCTCCCGTAAAACGATCGGAAAAACAAAACTGCCAATAACAACATGCAGTTTGCATACGCTGCTTAATTAAAACCTAAGTCAGCGCGCTTCGGCGGGTCAGCCCACGGGCCAGTCGTAAGCGTCATTCAGTGGGATAGGGCCAAAGCTTCTGTTCGGAGCTGAAATCCGAGATCAATCGGACTGGTTCTCCGCTTTTTTGCCGGTTCCCAGGCGGGGGATGAGAAACAGAACCAG
>Ga0302320_10001912_pt1 | contig 49671 bp, 42 predicted proteins | sample Bog_T0_3_FD_202130 | JGI IMG/M metagenome (GOLD analysis project Ga0302320, IMG submission 202130) | Peat permafrost microbial communities from Stordalen Mire near Abisko, Sweden - Bog_T0_3 | ecosystem: Environmental > Terrestrial > Soil > Wetlands > Peat | place: Sweden: Abisko, Stordalen Mire... | reverse complement strand
CCTTGATGCGCATGTTGCTGCGCCCGCAGGGGCTTTGGCCGGGCAGCGCGGCCGTCAGATCGCCGACCGCCAGCCGGATCCAGGGATGATGCGGATCGAGCGACGTCACCACGATCTCGCCGACCTCCCCCTCGGCCACCGGATCGCCGGTGCCGGGCCGCACGATTTCCAGGATCAGATCCTCGTTGACCACCATGCCGTCGCCGGCGGCGGTCTCGAAGGCGATGATGCCGAGATCGGCGGTACCGAAGGCCTGCAGGGCCTGGACGCCGCGCGACGCGATCTCCTGCTGCAGCGACTTCGGAAACGCGGCGCCGGACACCAGCGCACGCTTGATCGACGTGACGTCGCGCCCGGTTTTCTCGGCGGCGTCGAGCAGGATCTTGAGGAAATCCGGCGTGCCGCTGTAGCCGACCGGCCGATAGGCCTCGATCAGTTCGAACTGCGCGTCGGTGTTGCCGGGACCGGCCGGGATCACCGCGCAGCCGAGCGCGCGGGCGGAGGCGTCGAAGATGAAACCACCCGGCGTCAGGTGATAGCTGAACGTGTTCAGCACCACGTCGCCGGGACGGAAGCCTGCAGCGAACAGCGCCCGTGCGCCGCGCCAGGGGTCGGCATGGACAGGCTCGGGCTCGAAGATCGGGCCGGGCGACGTGAACAGTCGGCCGAACGAACCGGGGCGACCGGCGACCAAACCGCCGAACGGCGGCGCGGCCTTGTGCAGGGCCGGGAGGTCGGATTTGCGCAGCAACGGCAGCCGTGCCAGCGCCGCCCGGCTGGTGATCGCGGCGGGATCGACTCCCCGGAGGCGTTCGGCATAGGCCGGCGCCGCCATCGCCTTGCGCAGCACGTCCGGCAGCCGCGAAAACAACTCGGCCTCGCGGATTGCGGGTTCGCGCGTTTCGAGGGCGTCGTAGTGCTCGCTCATGGGTGATCCCTTGTGGTCCCGCCAGCCGCCGCGTGCTGGCTGTTCGACCATACGGCAGCCTCAATGAAGGGCGATTTATACGTCATGTCCAATACCACATTCCTGGTCAACCGCCGCCACAAGGCCATTTACAAGCCGTCGATCATCTGCCTTTTTCTGACGGGCATTTTCCGGGATTGCGATGGCCGAACCTGACAGCGTGACATCAGCCGGCCCATCGGAGGCACCCGACATCATCGGCCGGCTCAGGACCCTGATGATCGAGCATTCGCTGCCGTTGTGGTCGGGCCAAGGCTGGGACCGGACCACGGGCGGCTTTGTCGACCGGCTCGATCCGGACGGCCGCGCCGATGTTCTGGCCCCGCGGCGGGTTTTCGTCCAGGCAAGGCAGATCTATTGCTTCGCCAAGGCAGCGCAGATCGGCTGGTATCCGCAAGGCCGCGAGATCGCGATGAAGGGGCTGGACTATCTGCTGGCCAAGGCCAAGGGCCCCGATGGCCAGCCGGGCTTCGTCCATACCTTGGCGCCGGACGGTTCGGTGTCGGATCCGCGCCGCGACAGCTATGACCACGCCTTCGTGCTGCTGGCATTGGCAAGCGTCTATGCGCTCGGTCGCGATGCACAGGTCCGCGCCGAAATCGACGCGCTGCTTTCGTTCCTGGATACCAGATTGCGCTCGCCGCATGGCGGTTTCGCGGAAGGCTGGCCGGTGTCGCTGCCGCGGCGGCAAAATCCGCAGATGCATCTGTTCGAGGCGATGATCGCGGCGTTCGATGCCACCCATGAGGCGGCGTTTCAACATCGTGCCGGCGAATTCTTCGCGTTGTTCCTTGCCAATCTCTACGACAAGCAGAAGCACGTTCTCGGCGAATATTTCGAGGACGACTGGTCGAACATCGAGCCGGTCCGCATCGAGCCCGGCCATCAGGCGGAATGGGTCTGGCTCTTGAAGGGGTTCGAGCGGATTACCGGCTGCCCGACCGGGCGCTATCGCGCCGAGTTGCTGGCTTCGGCGCTGCGTTATCGGGACGCTGCGACCGGCTGCCTGATCGATCATGGCGACGCCGCGGGCAATATCCGCAAACACAGCCGGCGCCTGTGGCCGCAGGCTGAAATCGCCAAGGCATGGATAGCGCAGGCCGAGGCGGGCGAAGCCGGAGCCGCGGAGGAAGCGCGGGCCGCGCTGGCGCGCCTCGATCGGCTTTATCTCAGGCACCCGGTCGCCGGCGGCTGGTACGATCAATTCGACCGCGACGGCGGTTCGCTGGTGGCAACGATTCCGGCGTCTTCGTTCTATCATGTGCTGTGTGCAACCGTCGAAGCCGAGCAGGTGCTCGGCTAGGCACCGCGACGCCGCGTCACAGCCAGCGCTTGCGCCGCTTGAAGCTCTTCAGGTTCTTGAAGCTCTTGCGCTGGTCGCCGGCGCCGCCGAGATAGAACTCCTTGACGTCCTCGTTGTCGCGCAACGCGTCGGCACTGCCGTCGAGCACCACCTTGCCTTGCTCCATGATATAGCCGTGGCTGGCGACCGAAAGGGCTGCGCGCGCGTTCTGCTCCACCAGCAGGATGGTGACGCCGAGATCGCGGTTGATGTCCCGGATGATCGCGAACACTTCCTTGACCAAGAGCGGCGACAATCCCATCGACGGTTCGTCCATCAGGATCATCTTCGGGCGCGCCATCAGCGCGCGGCCGATCGCCAGCATCTGCTGCTCGCCGCCGGAGAGATAACCGGCAAGCCCGGTGCGCTCCTTCAGCCGGGGAAAATAGCCATAGACCATGTCGATATCGGCGCCGACCTCGTCGTCGCTGCGGGTGAAGGCGCCGAGCCTGAGGTTTTCCAGCGACGTCATGTCGGAAACGATGCGGCGGCCCTCCATCACCTGAAAGATGCCGCGGCGGACGATCTTGTCGGGATCGATGCCGTTGATGCGCTCGCCGTTGAAGATGATTTCACCGCGGGTAACCTCGCCGTCCTCGGTCTTGAGCAATCCGGAAATCGCCTTCAGCGTGGTCGACTTGCCCGCGCCGTTGGCGCCAAGCAGTGCCACGATGGCGCCTTGCGGCACCTCGAGGCTGAGGCCGCGCAGCACCAGGATGACGTCGTCGTACACCACCTCGATGTTGCGCACGCTGAGCAGCGGGGCGGGGATTGTCGTCGCCGCGGATGCGAAATCGATGTCGGTCAAATTATTCATATGTTGATCCCGGTGTCGCGGACAGAACCGCGCATTCCGTTGCACCCGCCACCGTCATTGCCCGCCACCGGGTCTCGCCTTCGGCGAGCCCGATGACGGGCTGCAGCGGGTGATGCAGTCTTTCGCGGGCGTTCGGCAACAATCGACACGCCTTGGCGCACTGGATCCCCCGCCTTGGCGGCGATGCGAACAATCGCTATCCTACCAACCGAACCAGTCGGCCTTGCGCGGCAGTTCGACGGTCTTGACCTTCTCGAGCTTGATGGTGCCCTTGGCCATGAGATCGTTGATGTCGCCGTCGGTAGCGCCGGAAATCCTCGACCGGTAGAGATCGACCGTCGTTGTCGGCCGATGGTCCTTCTCGGTCCAGGTCGAGGGATTGCAGACGCCTTCCATGCCCGCCGGCACCCAGTTGGCCTTCTGGTAGAAGCCCTTGGCGACGTTTTCGCCGGTCGCGCCGCCGTTCTTGGCGGCCCAGTCGATGGCTTCCTTCATGTACAGCGCCGCGCAAACCGCCGCGATGTAATGCACCGGGCGATAGACCTTGCCGGTAGGATCGGACATTTTGGATATTTCCATCACCGTCTTCATGCCCGGCGCGTTGCCGCCCCATGCCACCGCGGTGCGCAACGGGAATATCACGCCATCGGCGGCGTCGCCGGCGGTCTTGGCGGCGTTCTCGTCCATGCCCCAGACGTTGCTGAGGAACTGGACGTCGACGCCGGCGGTCTTGCAGGCCTTCATCACCGAAATGTTGGACGCGGCGGTATTGCCGAGATAGGCGTAATTGGCGCCGGCGCTTTTCAGGCTCAGGCATTGGGCGCTGTAGTCGCCGGGGGCCAGCGCGAATACCAGCGGCGGCAGCACTTCGAAGCCGAGTTCGGTGGCGAGTGCTTCACCGGCGGCCTTGGGCGCGTTGGGGTAGGGGTGGTTGGCGCCCATATGCACGAATTTCGGCTTGCCCGGCTTGCCCTTGGCCTTCCAGTCCTCGGCGGCCCAGGTCAGTTCGGCGCGCAGCGCGTCCGAATAGCTCGGGCCATAGAAGAAATTATACGGTGCAGGTTTTGCTTTGCCGCTGGTACCTTCGGGATCGGTCAGCGCCGCGGCATAGGAGCCCGAAATATCCGGGATCTTGTCCTGCGCGAGGAAGCCGGTAAGAGCCTCGGTATCCGCGGTGCCCCAGCCCATGATCGCCGCGACCTTGTCGGCGCCCGACCATTTCTTGTAGAGCGCGATCGCCCGCGGCACCTGATAACCGTAGTCGTTGCTGTCGACGTTGAGTTGCTTGCCGCCGATGCCACCGTTCTTGTTGACCCAGGCGAAGGTGTCGACCACACCCTGGCCGTAGGGCGTGCCGACGTCGGCGGTGCCGCCGGAAAGGTCCTCGAGGTGGCCGATGGCGATTTGGGCCTGCGCAGCGGTCGCAGCGCCGCCGAGCAGCAGCGCCAGCGAAACGGCGCCCCATAGGGATTTCATGGTCATGTGTGCTTCCTCCGTGTGGTTTGTTGGTTGCGATTGTAGCCGGTCCCGTTCCAACCTCAATGCGAAAACGGGTAGAGTTTCCAGTAGGTCTTGATCTGCCGCCAGCGATGCGCGAGCCCGTCCGGCTCGAACATCAGGAACCCGATGATGATCAGCCCGATCGCGATCTCGCGCAGGAAGGTGATGTTGTTATTGAGCGACAGCGCCTTGTCGATCGCGCTGCCCTTCAGCCCGGCGCTGATCCACTCCATCGATTCCGGCAGCAGCACCACGAAGGCGGTGCCCATCAGCGTTCCCATGATCGAACCGGTGCCGCCGATGATGACCATGGCCAGGAAGATGATCGATCGTTCGATGCCGAAGCCCTCGTTGGACACCACGAGCTGATAATGCGCGTACAGCGCGCCGCTGATGCCGGCGAAGAACGCCGCGAGGCCGAACGACAGCGTGCGGTATTTGGTGAGGTTGATCCCCATGATTTCCGCCGACAGATAGTGGTCGCGGATCGCGACCAGCGCCCGGCCGTCGCGGGTCCGCATCAGGTTGGTCACCAGGAGATAGCTGACAAGGAGGTAGGCCAGCACCACGTAGAAATACTGCCGGTCGCCGCGCAGCGTATAGCCGAAGATCGAAAATGGATTGGCACTGGCGGGCACCGAGCCGCCGCTGAACCAGTCGGCACGCGAGAAGAAATCAAGCAGGATGTATTGCGCGGCCAGGGTGGCGATGACGAGATAAAGTCCCTTGAGGCGCGCCGCCGGCACGCCGAAGATCAGCCCGACCAGCGCCGTGACAACGCCCGCCAGCGGGATGGCGAAGAATACCGGGATCGGCAGCGTGTTCGACAGATAGGCCGAGGTGAACGCCCCGAACAAGAAGAAGGCGGCGTGGCCGATTGAAATCTGCCCGGTAAAGCCGACCAGAATATTGAGGCCGAGGGCGGCGATGGCAAAGATCCCGATCTGGATCAGGATGCTCAGGCTGTATTCGCCGAGCAATTGCGGGGCAAAGCAGACCAGCACGATGCCGGCGATCGCCGCGTTGCGGCTGGTCCTGGTCGGAAAGATCGTGGTGTCTGCCGCATAGGAGGTGCGGAAGTCACCGGCTGGAATCAAGGATGGGCCCGCCATCGGAACTACCGCTCGCGCCGGTTGGCGCGGGGCATCGCCAGGCCGCTGTGGATATCATTGCAGCCGAGAATCCGCCTGCGCCTGTTGCCGATCATGATTACACCCGCTCGATGTCTTTGGTGCCGAATAGGCCGTAAGGCTTGATCATCAGGACAATGATCAGCACGTAGAATGGCGCGATTTCGTACAGGTTGCCCCAGTGCAGATATTCGCTATCGATATATTGGGCGAAGTTCTCCAGAAGGCCGATGATGATGCCGCCGAGCACCGCGCCGCCGATCGAGTCGAGTCCGCCCAGGATTGCTGCCGGAAATACCTTGATGCCGTAGTCCGACAGCCCCGAAGACACGCCGTTGACGACGGCCACCACCACACCGGCCACCGCCGAGACGGTCGCCGAGATCGCCCACGCCATCGCGAACACGTTCTTGACCGAAATGCCGAGCGACTGGGCCACCTGCTGGTTGAAGGCGGTGGCGCGCATCGCGAGGCCGTATTTCGAGACCCGGAAGAACCAGGCCATGCCGACCATCATCGCCACCGACACCACCAGGCTCATGACATAGACGGTCTGAATCTGCAGGCCCCAGAAATTCAACGACTGGCTGGTGAAGACCCGCGGAAAGGGCTGCGGATTGACGCCAAAAATCCACTTCAGTGCCGCCTGAAATACCGTCGACAGGCCGATGGTGACCATGATCACCGAGATGATCGGCTCGCCGATCATCGGCCGCAGGATCACGATCTGGATCGCGATGCCGAATGCGAACATGAACACCAGCGTCAGCGGCATGCCGATCCAGAACGGCACCTGGTATTTGGTCAGCAGCGCCCAGCATACCCAGGCGCCGATCAGCAGCAATTCGCCCTGTGCGAAGTTCACCACCTGGGTGGCCTTGTAAATCAGCACGAAGGACATCGCCACCACGCCGTAGAGCGTGCCGACCACAAGGCCGTTGACCAGAAGCTGGATCAGGAACTGCAGGTTCATGCCGGGCCGCGAAATGCTGACCTCGCCCCGGTTGCGGGGGCAGGCCGGCGCACCAAATGCGCCGGGTGAGTGAGGGCTTCCGGGTGCGAGAAGCCGGTGAAATCAAGCGGCTGGCAGGCGGGCATGCTCATTCCGCGGCCTCCGCCAGCGGCGCGTCGGGCGAAAGGTCGACTACCGCGAGCCTGGTGCGGATGCGCTGCGTGGTGCCGTCCTGGAAGCGGATGACGGTATCGATCGGAATCTCGCGCTGGCCGCCATAGATCGCGTCGATGATGCCGGCATATTTCTCGTTGATGACGCTGCGGCGAACCTTTCGGGTGCGGGTCAATTCGCCGTCGTCGGCGTCGAGTTCCTTGTAGAGCAGCAAAAAGCGGGAAATGCGCTGCGCCGGCGGCAGCGTGGCGTTGACGGTTTCGACCTCGCGGCGCAGCAGCGCGTATACTTCGGGGCGCGAGGCGAGGTCGGTGTAGGTGGTGAACGCGATCCGGTGTTTCTCCGCCCATTTTGAGATGATCGAGAACCGGATGCAGATCATCGCCGCCAGCGCGTCGCGGCCGGCGCCGAGCACCACCGTCTCGGCAATATAGGGCGAGAACTTCAGCTTGTTTTCGATGTATTGCGGCGAGAATCGCTCGCCGCGCGCGGTTTCCGCCAGATCCTTGATGCGGTCGATCACCACGAGCTGATTGTCGTCGTTGAAGTAGCCGGCATCGCCCGAGTGCATCCAGCCATCCTTCATGTCGGCGGCGGAGGCTTCCGGGCTCTTGTAATAGCCGAGGAACATGTTGGGATGACGCACCACGATTTCGCCGACGCCGTGGATATCCGGATTGTCGATGCGGATTTCGATGTTGTCCGCCATCGCCACGCCCGTGGTGTCGGGGTCGACCTTGCCGAACGGATGCAGGGTGTAGGCCCCGAGCAATTCGGTCTGGCCGTACAGCGTGCGCAGCGGGACGCCCATCGCCTGGAAGAACTTGAAGGTGTCGGGGCCGAGCGCAGCGCCGCCGGTCGCGGCCGAGCGCAGCCGGGTAAAGCCGAGCCGGTCGCGCAGGGCGCGAAACAGCAGCAGGTCAGCGGTCGCCGAATGCCTGCCGCGCGCCAGCGCCGCCAGGCCGGCCTTCATCCCGAGCTGATAGAGGCTTTGCTTGAGCGGCGAGGAATCCATCACGCCTGCGCGGACGTCGGCGGCGATCGATTCCCACACCCTTGGCGCGAACAGCACGAAGGTCGGCGCGATCTCGCGAAAATCGTTCATCAAGGTGTCGGGCTGTTCGACGAAGTTGACCTTCATGCGGCACAGCAGGCCTTTGCCGAGCGCGTAGACCTGTTCCATGATCCAGGGCAGCGGCAGCACCGAGACATATTCGTCATCAGGTCCCTTGGGATCGAACGCAAGGTAGGTCGCGCAATGCCGCAGCACCCGTCCGGCGGCGAGCATCGCCAGTTTCGGGTGGGCAGTGGTGCCGGACGTGGTGCAGAGGATCGCAACATCCTCGCCCCGGGTGGCATCGACCAACTGGTCGTAAAGGCCGGGCTCGCGCCCGGCGCGGTCGCGCCCGAGGCCTGCCAGGCCGTCAGCTCGCATCAGGCGGGGATCGTCATATTTTCGCATGCCGCGCGGATCGGAATAGACGATGTGCTTGAGGTTCGGTACCCGCGCGGCCAGCGCCAGCAGCTTGTCGACCTGCTCTTCGTCCTCGGCAAATACCAGTTTGGCTGCGCCATAGCTCAACAGATACGCCGCCTCCTCGTCCAGCACGTCGCGATAGAGGCCGAGACTCATGGCCCCGATCGCGTGGGTGGCGATTTCGGCCGACACCCAGTCCGGCCGGTTGTCGCCGATGATGCCGATCACGTCACCGTGGCCGAGCCCGAGCTCGACCATGCCGAGCGCGAAGTCGCGTACCCGGGTCTGATAGTCGTTCCAACTAAACAGGCGCCAGAGACCGAGATCCTTTTCGCGCAGCGCAATGTCGCCGCCATGCTCCCTGGCGTTGAGGCGCAACAGCTTCGGAAAGGTATCGGCGGCTGCGGCGCGGCCGGCATAGTCCATCATGCCGCGCTCTCCGTCGTCGCCGGCGTATTGTCCGGATCGACCAGAACCTCGTCCTCTTCGCCGAGATAAGCCCGCTTCACATGCGGATCCGCCAGCACCGAGGCCGGATCGCCTTCGGCGATCTTGCGGCCGAAATCCAGCACCATGACGCGGTGCGAGATGTCCATCACCACGCCCATGTCGTGCTCGATCATCATCACCGTCATGCCGAACTCCTCATTGAGATCGACGATGTAGCGCGCCATGTCCTCCTTCTCTTCGAAATTCATGCCGGCCATCGGCTCGTCGAGCAGGATCAGCTGCGGCTCCAGCGCCATCGCGCGGGCGAGCTCGACGCGCTTGCGCAAACCGTAAGGCAGCGTGCCGGCGGTGGCCTTGCGCACCGGCTGCAGGTCGAGGAAATCGATGATTTCCTCGACCTTGCGGCGATGCTCGAGCTCCTCGCGCCGGGCGCCGGTCAGCCAGTACAGCGATCCCGTGATGAAGTTGTTCTTCAAGAGATGATGCCGCCCGACCATGATGTTGTCGAGCACGGTCATGTGGTGGAACAGCGCGAGGTTCTGAAAGGTGCGGCCGATGCCGAGCGAAGGCCTCGCATTGGGATTGAGCGCGGTGATATCGCGGCCGCGATAGAACAACTGACCATCGGTCGGCCGGTAGCGGCCGGAGATGCAGTTGACGATCGAGGTCTTGCCGGCGCCATTCGGGCCGATGATCGAGAACAGTTCGCCCTCATTGACGCCAAAACTGACCTCGGTGAGCGCGCGCACCCCACCAAAGCGCAGCGACACCCCGCGCAGTTCCAACGTATGAGCCACCTGTCCCTCCGAGATATGGCGCTTGGCGCGCTCTTATCGATCGTTCGACGTAACCACCGATCCTATATCGGTCGTCACAGCTAAGCCATTCCACCGCGGATGCCTATGGCCCCAGTGCCGGCTCGGCGGTCCGCAGCCCTTGCCATCGAAACCGGCGGCATCCGACCTCCTTGGCGCCGATAACCAGCCCTTTCCCCGCCATCCAATCCACCCATTCGGCGATTTGGTGCGGAGATGGCACTCAATAGGGTAAAGCGGTATTTTGAAATGTCTTGTGCCTGACAATTGGAAGCGAAAATTTCTCCGGCCGCGATGTCAGGCCGGCATGTCTGGTCGGCAGGACTGGCCGCGACGGCGCCATGCTTGTTGCGGTGCAGCATGGGGGTGTCGCAGGCCCTGGTGACGGTTCGGCGGATCATGATTGCAGCAGATTATCTCAAGCGCATCGCGGCCTGGTCGCGTGAACTGAACCAGCACGAAACCGAGGTCGCCCGTGCCGGCATCGTCGAGAAATCCTACCGTGCCAACGAGTTCATCTTCATGCGAGGCGACCAGTTCGAGTACTGGACCGGCGTCGTCACCGGCCTTGCCAGGATGGGAATCGTGTCCCGCGGCGGCAAGGCCGCCAGTTTCGCCGGCTTGACTGCCGGCGCATGGTTTGGCGAAGGCACCGTGCTCAAGAATGAGGCGCGGCGATACGATGTGGTGGCCTTGCGCGACACCCGCCTGGCGATGATGGACCGCGCGACTTTCTTTTGGCTGTTCGAGAACAGCGTGGCGTTCAATCGTTTCCTGGTCGGTCAACTCAACGAGCGGCTTGGGCAGTTTATCGCACTGCTGGAGAATGGACGCACGCTGAATGCAACCGCGCGGCTCGCCCGATGCATCGCATCCTTGTTCAACCCTATTCTCTATCCCGGTCTGACCCGGCACCTTGAGATCACCCAGGAGGAAATAGGCGCTCTCTCCGGCATCTCCCGGCAAAATGCCAACCAGTGTCTGAAGAAACTGGAAAAGGAAGGGCTGTTGAGACTGGAATATGGCGGTGTGACGATCGCCGACCTCGAGCGATTGCGCCGCTATGGCGAGTAACCGGGCTCCTGGAGCGGCTCCCGCAGCCAGCCTTCCGGATGGCCCGACGAGGCCCGTATCATCCTGATTCAAATCGACTTTGGTGTTAGACTTCGCCGGGGTCGAATGCTATGGCCTGCGCCGCGAGCGGCACGGCCAGCCATGCGCCCGGTTTGGCCCTGGCCGAGGACGGGGCGCTGGTCCATCCAGCCTGCGGCCTTGCCAGCAGGCGCGGGGTAGTCCAGTGCAATGGGTTGCGATTTGACGCCGTTGGACTGTTTTGGGCAGTCCCGGCGCGCTGTTGGAGTTGACATGACGGTTCAGGATTCGAAGCGGCGGGTTGCGCTCTTGACCGGCGTCACCGGGCAGGACGGCGCCTATCTCGCGGAATATCTGCTTGGCCTCGGCTACACGGTGCATGGCGTCAAGCGGCGATCATCCTCGTTCAACACCGCGCGCATCGACCATCTCTACGAAGACCCGCATGCCGGCAATGTGCCGTTCCTGCTGCATTATGGCGACATGACGGATTCGACCAACCTGATCCGGCTGATGCAGCAGATCCGGCCGACCGAGATCTACAATCTCGCGGCCCAAAGCCATGTCGGCGTCAGTTTCGAGAGCCCGGAATATACCGCCAATGCCGACGCGATCGGCGTGCTGCGCCTTTTGGAGGCGATCCGGATCCTCGGCATGGAGAAGGAAACGCGGTTCTATCAGGCGTCGACTTCGGAATTGTACGGGCTGGTGCAGGAGGTCCCGCAGAAGGAGACGACGCCGTTCTATCCGCGCTCGCCCTACGGCGTCGCCAAGCTCTACGGCTACTGGATCACGGTGAACTACCGCGAAGCCTACGGCATATTTGCCTCGAACGGCATCCTGTTCAATCATGAAAGCCCGATCCGCGGCGAGACGTTCGTGACGCGCAAGATTACCCGCAGCATCGCCCGCATCGAGACCGGCCTGGAAGATACGCTCTATCTCGGTAACCTCGAGGCTAAGCGCGACTGGGGTCACGCCAAGGACTATGTCGAGGGCATGCACAGGATATTGCAGGCCGACGAGCCCGATGATTTCGTGCTGGCGACCGGCGAAACCCGCTCGGTGCGCGAATTCGTCGAAATCGCATTCGCGGAGATCGGCCGCAGCATCGAGTGGCGCGGCAAGGGAGTCGAGGAAACCGGCATCGACAGAAAAACCGGCAAAACCGTGGTTCGCATCGATCCGGTGTATTTCCGCCCCACCGAAGTCGATCTCCTGATCGGCGACGCCAGCAAGGCGCGGCAGAAACTCGGCTGGAAGCCGAAGACGACGTTCGCCGAGCTCGTCAAGGAAATGGTGGCGGGGGATCTCGCGATCGCCAGGCGGGAGGTCGCCAATGGCAAGAATCCCGTTTGAGCTCAAGGGCAAGACGGTATTCGTTGCCGGGCACAAGGGGATGGTCGGAGCCGCGCTGATGCGCAGGCTCGCGCAGGAAAATGTCGAACTGCTGACGGCCGGGCGCAGCGAACTCGACTTGCGCGATCAGGCCGCCGTATTCGACTGGGTTGCCGCCAGGCGTCCGCAGGTGGTGTTTCTGGCCGCGGCCAAGGTCGGCGGCATTGTCGCCAACAACACCCTGCGCGGCGAGTTTCTCTACGACAATCTGGTCATCGCGGCCAATGTGATCCACGCCGCCCATGTCAATGGCACGGAAAAGCTGATGTTCCTCGGCTCGTCCTGCATCTATCCGAAGCTTGCGCCGCAGCCCTTGCGCGAGGAGGCGATGCTGACCGGCGCGCTGGAGCCGACCAACGAGCCCTACGCGATCGCCAAGATCGCCGGCATCAAGATGGTCGAAGCCTATCGCAGCCAGTACGGATCCGACTTCATCAATGTGATGCCGACCAATCTGTACGGCCCCGGTGACAATTATCATCCCGAGTACAGCCACGTCGTCGCCGCGCTGATCCGGCGGTTTCACGAAGCCAAGCTGTCGGGCGCTGCGAATGTGATGGTCTGGGGAACCGGCACGCCGCGGCGCGAGTTCCTTTATGTCGACGATCTCGCCGACGCCTGCATCCATCTGATCAAGACCTATTCCGGCGACCAGCTGGTCAACATCGGCACCGGCGAAGACATCACCATTGCCGAATTCGCCCGCGTGGTCACCGCGGTGGTCGGCTATACCGGCGAGATCAGCTTCGATCCCTCGCGGCCCGACGGCACCCCGCGCAAATGGCTCGACGTCAGCCGTCTCGCTGCGTTGGGCTGGCGGGCGCGCACCTCGCTGAAGGATGGCATCAAGCTCGCGTACCAGGCGTACCTGGCCGAGCAGCGGTGATGATGGCACGGCCTTGTTTCATGCAGATCAACCGGACTTGGCGGCCGCACGCGGCGAGGTTTTGCCCAGGGCTGCCGCCATGGCCGATATCAGCGGCTTCATGAAATAGGCCTCGTTGGCAGGCGAGATGTCGGCACGCAAGCCGTGCGATTTGAGCTCTTCGGAAACCACCGGCCCAACCGAGGCGATCGGCGTCCGCGCCAGACCCTCGCGCAACCGCGCTTCACATCGATGTGCCCGGGCAACCTCGATCAGGCGGCGAACCTGACCCGAACTGGTCAGCGCAATGGCGTCGATGCGGCCCTGCGCCATTTCCTCGATCGCGGTGATGATATTGCTCTCCGCCGCTTGCGCATCGTAGACATAGGGCACCACCGGATCGGTTTCGGCGCCTTGCGCCGCGATAGCGTCGATCAGCAAGCTGTGGTCCTTGTCCGGATAAAGCTGCAGCCCGACACGATGTCCCCTGAGGTCGAGGCGCCCGAGCAGCCTGGCGATACCTTCGGAAGTCGGCTCTTCCGTTGTCGACTGCGGTTCCAGCCCGAGTTCGCGCAATGCCCGGCCTGGCTTCGGCCCGCGTGCAAATTTGCGGCTTCTGCCGACGGCCGCTACAAAATCCCCGTCAATCCCGATCCGGCGTGCGAGCTTCACCAGTCGGCGCAGGCCCTCACCGGTCATGAGCACCAGATCGTCACATGGCTTGTCGATAAACCGCCTGATCCAGGCCTCGACCGGCGCGGAATCCGGTGCGTCGTGGATGGTGAACATCGGACATTGCAGCACATCCGCGCCCCGTTCGGCAAGCAGGCGAGAGAACTGGGCTTCCTCGCGGGTTTCCAGGATCAGAATGCGGTAGCCATTCAGTCTGTCAGGCATGATTTTGCTCTATTACTGCCGATTTCAAATTGCTGGACCGGTTGCCGCGACTCGAAGGCGGCACGAGAACTGAAAAGATGCTGTTGCCCCCTTCGGTTTCCAACGTTGCATCAGGCGGGTGCGGCAATGTATCACGAACCGGGAAACGGGACACTCACCCGGTCGCCTTCTGTTTGTTCACCTCGCCCCGCCGTCGGGATTGGCGCAGGGCCGTCGGCGGTGATAGAGCAAGGCTCGACCCCCGGTTCCATCCACTGTTCCGATTGCAGCCAAGTCCCGCCATGCCCGATCATCAATTCGTCTTGACCCTATCCTGTCCGGATCGCCCAGGCATCGTATCGGCCGTGTCGACGTTCCTTGCCCATAATGGGCAGAACATCCTCGACGCCCAGCAGTTCAACGACGTCGAGACCGGTCATTTCTTCATGCGGGTTGTGTTTGCCGCCGCCGATCTGGCAGTGAACCTTGCGGCGCTGCAGACCGGGTTCACGGCGATTGCAGAACGCTTCGGCATGGATTGGCAGATGCGCGACCGCGCCACCCGCCGCCGGGTGATGCTGCTGGTGTCTAAATCGGATCACTGCCTCGCCGACATCCTGTATCGCTGGCGCACCGGCGAGCTGGAGATGATCCCGACCGCCATCGTCTCCAATCATCCGCGAGAGACTTACGGCAATCTCGATTTCGCCGAGATTCCGTTTCACTACCTGCCGGTGACCAAGGAAACCAAGCGTGAGCAGGAGACCGCGATCTGGGACCTGGTCGGTCGGACCAATACTGATCTGGTGGTGCTGGCGCGCTATATGCAGATCCTCTCGGACGAGATGTCAGCCAGGCTGTCTGGGCGCTGCATCAATATCCATCATTCGTTCCTGCCGGGATTCAAGGGTGCGCGGCCCTACCATCAGGCGCACGAGCGCGGTGTCAAGCTGATCGGCGCCACTGCGCACTACGTCACAAGCGCCCTCGACGAGGGCCCAATCATCGACCAGGACGTCGAGCACATCAGCCATCGCGATACGCCCGACGATCTGGTTCGCAAGGGACGCGACATCGAACGCCGGGTGCTGGCGCGCGCGATGCGTCATCATCTCGAGGATCGCGTCATTCTCAACGGCCGCAAGACCGTGGTCTTTGCCGGCTGATTGGCGCCGGTCGATACGACGTCAGCGTTCGCGGCGCGACGCCAAGCCTGATACAATCCAATTCGAGCCCGCAACGTCGAGGTGGGGCTCTCGCCGGAGCAGTCGGATCATGAAACGAGCGTTCGATGTCGTGGCCTCCGCCCTGTTCCTGCTGGTCAGCTGGCCGGTTTTGCTCGTGATCCTGATCGCGATCCGCCTGCAAAATTCCGGCTCGCCGCTATTTGTGCAAGTCCGCATCGGCAAGCACGGCCGCCCGTTTACCTGCTACAAATTGCGAACGATGTATTCAGGAACGCTGAACGTGCCGACCCATCAGGTGAATGTGGCGTCGGTGACCCCGCTCGGCAGGCAGCTTCGCCGCTTCAAGATCGACGAGCTCCCGCAGCTGTTCAATGTGCTGATGGGCGAAATGAGCCTGGTCGGCCCGCGGCCTTGCTTGCCGTCGCAGACCGACCTGGTCGAGGCGCGGCGCAGGCTGGGTGTGCTTGAGGTGCTTCCCGGAATCACCGGGCTGGCGCAGGTCAACGGCGTCGATATGTCGGATCCCCTACGCCTCGCCGAGATCGACGCGCAATATGTTCGTACGCATAGTTTTTTGGGTGATTTCAAACTGATCCTCGCCACGTTGCGGGGCCAGGGCGTCGGCGTCGATCAAGTGGTCCGGGACAATACCTAGTCAAACACCGGATTGAACAATCTCGGTTTCCAGCCAAAGTCCTGCGCGGCAGCGGTGGAATCGAAAACCATGTCTTTCATCATCCGCGTTCCCATCGCCACATTGGCATCCGGAAACAGTGGCCGGGCGAGAAAAAAGACCGTCCTCCAGAGACCCACCGGTATCGCAATGGTGCGCCGTGTCATTCGCAGCCCGTCGAAAATCCGGCCGACCATTTCGCGATAGGACAATGTTTCGCCGCCGGGCAGACAGTAGAACTTGTTTGCCGCGCCAATGCTCGCCGCGGCGGATATCGCTCCGATCGCCAGGTCCTCCGCGTGCACCGGCTGCCGCAAGCCGGGCGCTCCGCCAACCAGCAACATGAAGCCGAAGCGCCGGATCAGTCGCGACAGCGGCGTGATGTTGATGTCGCGGCCTTCGGCGTAGATCAATGTCGGACGCAGTATTGTCCAGCTTACCCTGTTCTGTTCGCAGGCAGCGACGATTTTCTGCTCGGCATCTGCAAGAGCGCTCAGCATTTCCCGCTCCGCGACCACCTCACTGTCGCGTTTTGTGAGCACGCTGGTCGAACTGAAAACGACGATCCGCTTCAGCGCCGGATTGAAGAGATGCGGAAGCGCCTTCGGTAACAGGATTGCGTCGGTGGTACAGTACAGGGTTGAAAACGGAGGCGGCCTTAACGTGGCCGGCCGCTCCAGATCGCCGACAAGCCAATCGACGCCCGTTCCATGCTGCGACGATCTCGACAGCGCCAGTGGACGTTCCCTGCGGCGCACCAGGTGCTCGACAATATAGCCGCCGACAAGCCCGGAGGCGCCTATCACCAGGCTCTTCGCCGGCTCGGTTTCTGGTTTCGTGTCCACTTGGCCCGCTCGCTCCACGAAAATATGCAAGACACCCTCGCGCGGAAAACTTCGCGCGCCCCCTGCATTCATAGAACATCGGCGCGAAGATCCACAGTCGCCATCGCCAAACCGGTAAACGGCTAATGCACGGGGTCCAGCGCCGGGCCTGCTTGGCTGGCTTCCGGCTTCGGCGGCGCCGGCTGCAGGCGCTTCTGCTCCCGCTCCTTCATGTATTCATCGTATTGCGCGGTGCCGGGGCGAGGCGGTGCGTCCGCGGGCATGCCGCCAAGCCAGGTGGGAATGGCATCGCTCATGCTGGAGGCGAGATAGCCGTTGATCGTGCCGCAGCCGCCCAGTCCGCATGCCGGCAGCGCAACGGCAAGTACGATGGCAAGTTGGCGGCGGCTGAACGACATTGGTGAAAGGGTCACAGTCTCGGGTGCTGGAGTTGCCTCGGTCGACCGGATGCCGTATCGCCCGATCTGGCGCAATGGCGGCGTCGCCGCGTCAGGGTTTCGTTGAACGAGAATACGGCACAATTGCAGGATGGCCGTTAAGGGATACGTTTAAGGTATCATAGCACCACGTTTCGGTATTGAGCACCAGACAAAAAGCGCACGACGGCGGCGTCACCTCGACAGCGGGAATGGACCGACGGTGGGCAGCAACAGGTTGCACCCATTGTCGCGATTGACAAAGCGGCTCGGCTGGGACGCCATGCCGCCGTCGATAGACGGTTTGATAATCTGGGCTATGGTGCGGCAAGGGCCGGGGACTCGGTTCGCAGAGAAGCCGATCAGGGGAGGGTGTTGATGTTCATTCGCGGAAATAAAATGCTGTCGCGGGTTGCGCTCGGTGTCGCGCTGCTGGGCAGCGTGGCTCTGGCGCCCGCAAGGGCGCAGGAGACGGTCAAGATCGGCCTGATCCTGCCGATGACCGGCGGTCAAGCTTCGACCGGCAAGCAGATCGACAATGCGGTCAGGCTGTACATGCAGCAGAACGGCGACAGCGTCGCCGGCAAGAAGATCGAAATCGTTCTCAAGGACGATGCCGCCCTTCCCGACAATACCAAGCGCCTGGCGCAGGAACTGATCGTCAACGACAAGGTCAGCTTCATCGCCGGATTCGGCGTCACGCCGGCGGCCCTTGCCGCCGCGCCACTGGCAACCGAAGCCAAGATACCGGAAGTCGTGATGGCGGCGGGCACCTCGATCATTACCGAGCGTTCGCCCTATATCGTGCGCACCAGCTTCACGCTGGCGCAGTCGTCCACCATCATCGGCGACTGGGCCGCCAAGAACGGCATCAAGAAAGTGGCGACCCTGACCTCGGACTATGCCCCCGGCAACGACGCCCTGAATTTCTTCAAGCAGCACTTCCTCGCCGGCGGCGGGGAAATCGTCGAAGAGGTCAAGGTGCCGCTGGCCAACCCCGATTTTGCACCGTTCCTGCAGCGGATGAAGGACGCCAAGCCCGATGCCATGTTCGTGTTCGTTCCCGCCGGGCAGGGCGGCAACTTCATGAAGCAATATGCCGAGCGGGGGCTCGACAAATCGGGCATCAAGGTGATCGGCCCCGGCGACGTCATGGACGACGACCTGCTCAATGGCATGGGTGACGCGGCGCTCGGCGCCGTCACCGCGCATATCTACTCCGCGGCGCATCCCTCGGCGATGAACAAGGCATTCGTCGCCGCCTACAAGAAGGCCTACGGCAGCCGTCCGGGCTTCATGGCGGTGAGCGGCTATGACGGCATCCACCTGATCTATGAAGCGCTGAAAAAGACCGGGGGCAAGACCGACGGCGACGGGCTGATCGCGGCCATGAAGGGGATGAAGTGGGAGAGCCCGCGCGGGCCGATTTCGATCGATCCGGACACCCGCGACATCGTCCAGAACGTCTATATCCGCAAGGTCGAGAAGGTCGATGGCGAGCTCTACAACGTCGAGTTCGAGACCTTCGAGGCCGTCAAGGACCCCGGCAAGACCAAGAAGTGAGGTTGCACGGAGGGCGCGGAATTTCTGCGCCCTCATCCTCCGGTTCGCGCCGGGCTCCGCGGAGCCTGTCATCGGGTCCCGTTTTGCGCTGACCCGCCGGCGGCCTCGCCTCAGCCATGGCGCCACAATCGTTTTGCTATCGCTGTTTATGTTTCGCTAGCTCGGTTAAGCCCCTCCCATGACCACGCTGTTCACCATCCTGTTCGACGGCGTCGCCTACGGCATGCTGCTGTTCGTGCTTGCCTGCGGTTTGGCGGTGACGCTCGGACTGATGAACTTCGTCAATCTCGCCCATGGTGCGTTCGCCATGGCCGGCGGCTATGTCTGCGCGGTTCTGGTCAATCAATCCGGCTGGCCGTTCGCTGCCGCCTTGCCGCTGGCCTTTGTCGCCAGCGCGCTGCTTGGCGCGGTGCTCGAGCGATCGCTGTACCGCCACCTGTACAGCCGCGGCCACCTCGATCAGGTGCTGTTCAGTATCGGTCTGGTCTTCATGTCGGTGGCGGCGGTCGACTACATCATGGGGTCGTCGCGAATCTTCATCAAGCTCCCTGCTGCTCTGGAGGGCCAGATCGATTTCTTCGGCGTCGGCATCGGCCGCTACCGGCTGATGATCATCGTGATCTGCGGCCTGCTGACCGCCGCGCTGCAACTGGTGTTGGCGCGCACCAGGTTCGGCAGCCGGTTGCGGGCGGCGGTCGACGATCCGCGCGCCGCCAGCGGCCTCGGCATCAACGTGCCGCAGGTATTTGCACTCACCTTTGCCTTCGGCTGCGGTCTTGCCGGCCTCGGCGGCGCCCTGAGCGCGGAGATTCTCGGGCTGGATCCGTATTTTCCTCTGAAATTCATGATCTATTTTTTGATCGTGGTGACGGTCGGCGGCTCCTCCAGCATCACCGGCCCGTTCCTCGCTTCCTTGCTGCTCGGCATCGGCGACGTCGCCGGCAAATATTACCTGCCTAAACTGGGACCGTTCGTGATCTATACCATCATGATCGTGATCCTGATCTGGCGTCCCAACGGCCTGTTCGGCCGCACCGCCACCCGCTGAGCGCAGCCATGGATGGGCAAGCCGAAATCGGACACTTCGCCAGGCTGCCCGCGCGCTGGCGCTGGAGTGAAGCCGCGTTCTGGATTCTGGCGCTGTCGTGTGCGTTCCTGTTTCCTTCGCGCTATCTGATCATGACCGACATCGTGCGACTGGCCTTGTTTGCCCTGTCGCTGGACCTGATCCTCGGTTACGCCGGCATCGTTTCGCTCGGCCATGCCGCGTTCTTCGGCGTCGGCGCCTATGGTGCGGGCCTGCTGGCGCTGCATGGCCTCGTCACCGAACCCGTCGTCGCGCTGGTCGCGGCCGGCCTCGCCGCCGCGATGCTGGGTTTTCTGACCAGCTTCCTGGTGATCAGGGGGGTCGACCTGACCCGGCTGATGGTGACGCTGGGGATAGCCCTGCTGCTGGAAGCGCTGGCGGAGCGTTTTTCCGACATCACCGGGGGCACCGACGGGCTGCAAGGCATCGAGATGCAGCCGATCCTGGGTCTGTTCGCGTTCGACATGTTCGGCAAGACCGGCTTTTTCTACTGCCTGGCCGTGCTTTTCCTGTTGTTCCTGCTGGCACGGCGGATCGTGCACTCGCCGTTCGGTCTGTCGCTGCGGGCGATCCGCAACAACCCGCTGCGCGCTGCGGCGATCGGCATCCCGGTCAATCGGCGCCTGATCGCGGTCTACACGCTGGCCGCGTTTTATGCCGGAATAGCCGGCGCGCTGTTCACCCAGACCACCGCGCTGGCTTCGCTCGACGTGTTCTCCTTCGAACGATCCGCCGACCTGATGCTGGTGCTGGTGATCGGCGGCACCGGCTATCTCTATGGCGGGCTGATCGGTGCCGTGGTGTTCCGGATGCTGCAGGAGGTGTTTTCATCGATCACGCCGCAGTACTGGCAGTTCTGGATCGGCCTGGTGCTGGTGGTGATCGTGCTGGCGGGCCGCGAGCGCCTGCACCGCTGGGCGCTGTGGGCGCCAGGCTTGATCAGCCGCCGGGTCGCCGGCCGCAATGCCACCATGGCTGCTTCCGGGGGCAAGCGGCGATGAGCTTCGCACTGGAGACCAGAGGGCTCGAAAAGCAGTTCGGCGGCCTCAAGGTCACGCGCGACCTTTCGCTGCAGATCGAGGCGGGCGCGCGTCATGCCGTGATCGGCCCGAACGGCGCCGGCAAGACCACCGTGATCAACCTGCTGACCGGCGTCCTGAAGCCCAATGCCGGGCGCATTCTGCTGCACGATCACGACATCACGGATTTCCCGGTGCATGCGCGGGTGCTGCGCGGGTTGTCGCGCACATTCCAGATCAACCAGCTCTATGCCGATCTGACGCCGCTCGAGACGATCGGGCTTGCGGTATCGGAACGGCTCGGCCGCGGCAGCGACTGGTGGCGGCGGATGGGCACGCGCGACGACGTCAACGGCGAGATCGCCGGGAATCTGGCCCGGTTCCGGCTGCTCGACGTGATGAACGAACTGACCGCGACGTTGCCTTACGGCAAGCAGCGCCTGCTCGAAATCGCCGTCGCCATTGCCGCCAGACCGCGCGTGCTGCTGCTCGACGAGCCCGCCGCCGGCGTTCCCGAGGGCGAGCGCCATGATATTCTCGCCGCGGTCGCGGCATTGCCGCGCGATGTCACCGTGCTCCTGATCGAGCACGACATGGATCTGGTGTTCTCGTTCGCCGACCGGATTTCGGTGCTGGTCAACGGCGCGCTGCTGGTGGAGGGTCCCCCGGACCAAATGGCGCGTGATCCCAGGGTCAGGGCGGTCTATCTCGGCGAGCCGGCCGATGCCTGATATGCTCTGCATCGAAAATCTCCGCGCCGGCTATGGCGAGGCGGTGGTATTGCCCGACATCTCGCTGCGGCTGGCGGAGAGCCAGGTGCTGGCATTGCTCGGTCGCAATGGCACCGGCAAGACCACGCTGATCAATTCGATCGTCGGCGTTACCCGGCGTTTCGCCGGCAGCATCAGCCTTGGCGGGCGCGACCTGACGTCGATGCGGCCCGACCAGCGGGCCCGGGCCGGAATCGGCTGGGTACCGCAAGAGCGCAACATCTTCCGCTCGCTGACGGTGGAAGAAAACATGACCGCGGTGGCGCAGCCGGGACCGTGGACCGTCGCGAAGGTCTACGCGATGTTTCCGCGGCTGAAAGAGCGCCGCAACAATTTCGGCAATCAGCTCTCCGGCGGCGAGCAGCAGATGCTGGCGATCGGCCGCGCGCTCACGCTCAATCCGCAGGTGCTGCTGCTGGACGAGCCGACCGAGGGGCTGGCGCCGATCATCGTCGAGGAGCTGCTCGGGGCGCTTGGCGCCATCACCCGGGCCGGCGGCACCTGCTCGATCATTGTCGAGCAGAATGCGCAAAAGATCCTAGGGTTGGCCGACCGGGTTGTGATATTGGAGCGCGGCGCGGTCGTCCATGACGCGGCAAGCGCCGCCCTGAAAGCCGATCCCGCGATACTCGAACGCTATTTGGGCGTGGCGGGGAAGAACTGACCATGCTTCGCAGGAGTGACACCATGCAACGAACCAAAGCCCCTTTCCGCGCCGACGAGGTCGGCAGCCTGTTGCGGCCGCCGCGCATCAAGGAAGCGCGCGCCAAACTGGAGAAGGGCGAGATATCGGCCGCCGATCTGGGCAAGGTCGAAGACATGGAAATCGAGAAGGTCGTACACAAGCAGGCATCGATCGGCTTGCGCCTCGCCACCGACGGCGAATTCCGCCGTTCGTGGTGGCATTTCGATTTTCTCAAAAGCCTGACCGGCTGCGAACTTTTCCACCCCGACGAGGGCATCCAGTTCGCCGGCGTCCAGACCCGGCATGACGCCATCCGCGTAATCGGCAAGCTCGACTTCCCGGCCGATCATCCGATGCTGGATCACTTTCGCTTCCTGAAGAAGCATGCCGATACCGCGCATGTAATGGCGAAGATGACGATCCCGTCGCCCGCGGTGCTGCATTTTCGCGGCGGCCGCAAGGCGATCTCCAGGCAGGTCTATCCGGATCTCGACGGATTTTTCGAGGACCTCGGCAAGACCTACCGCAAGGCCGTCAAGGCGTTCTACGACGCCGGCTGCCGCTACCTGCAATTCGACGACACCGTCTGGGCCTATCTGTGCTCGCAGGACGAATTGAAAAAGGCCCGCGACCGCGGCGACGATCCCGAGGGCCTGCAGGAGATCTATGCCCGGGTCATCAACTACGCGATCGCCGAGCGGCCGGCCGACATGACGATCACGACGCATGTCTGCCGCGGCAATTTCCGCTCTACCTGGATTTCGTCCGGCGGCTACGAGCCGGTGGCCGAGACCATGCTGGCCGGCACCCATTACGACGGCTATTTCCTCGAATACGATTCCGAGCGCGCCGGCGGCTTCGAGCCGCTACGCTATTTGCCGAAGGGCAACAAGATCGTGGTGGTCGGCGTCATTACCTCGAAGACCGGCCAGCTCGAGAACAAGGACGACATCAAGCGGCGTCTGGAGGAAGCCAGCAGGTTCGTGTCGCTGGATCAGCTCGCGGTATCGCCGCAATGCGGCTTCGCGTCCACCGAAGAGGGCAACATCCTCACCGAGGAAGAGCAGTGGGCCAAGCTCAAGCTTGCCGTCGACGTCGCCAATGAGGTGTGGGGGAAGTAGGTCCTCGCCGTTGCGAGGGGCCGGGAAACCGCCGTCGTCGAAAGGTTCGGCCCGGCATCTGAGGCCAACCCGGCCATCCGTTGCATGACAAGGCATTGGGGGTGGCTTGGCGGCTGTTCGAGCCGCCGGCTGTTCCGTGGCGCGTCCGCCCGGCTCGCGGGTGGCGGACACAAGCGGGGCAGGCAGCTGCATTCCCAACGATGGGCAGATGGTGGTAAGACACCCTCGCCATCCACGGCTGCCCACCGGCGATCTCCATTCTGGCTCCCAAACCTCCGCGATGAAAAACGACCAGATCTTGAGCCAGATTTCCGAATATTGCCGCGAAGCGGACATGGCGGAATCGACCTTCGGGCGCCGCGCGGTCAATGACGGCAAGCTGGTGCACCGGCTGCGCGAGGGCAAGCGCATCACCATCGACACCCTCGACCGGATCCAGGCCTATATCGCCGCCTCGATGCCCGGCGGGCTGCCGCCTCCCCGCGGCCTCGAAGTCCCGCCCGAAAAGCGCGATCCCAGGGGCAATTTCCGATTCTTCGAAAACCGGCAGAAATACCTGCTGTTTGTCCATACCTGCAGCGAAAAGCGGGTGATCGCGGAGCGGGTGGCGCTGGAACTCGGCAGCATCCATCCCCGGCCGCCGGCGCTGCGGGTGTTCGACGCCGGCGTCGGCGACGGCACGGTGCTGGCGCGGGTGATGCGGTCGATGCACGGCCGCTTCCCCCATATGCCCTTCTACATTGCCGGCAAGGAGCTCAGCCTCGAGGACGTCCGGCTGACGCTCGACAAGGTGCCGGACCGGCTGTTCGAGCATCCGGCGACCGTGTTTGTTCTTACCAACATGTATTATGCCGAGGCGCCCTGGCTGACGCCGGCCTCGCCGGCGGCGGCGGCCGGAATGATCTGGCACGAGGTGGCGCTGCGCGGCGCCTCATCGGGCGAATTGGAGGCCCAAATCGCCGAACTGGGGCCTTTTCTGGAGCAAAACTGGCGCGCCAATGTCAGTCCGCGCTCGGGGATGCCGGTCTATGAGCGCCCGGTCGCAATCGTGCTGTACCGGGAGGATCACCGCTTTTTGCTCGATTCGATCATTCCGCGCGCCGGCCGTTCCGAGGCCAATTTCGACCTGATCATAGCTTCCCAGCCCTATCGAGCCAAATCCTCGGTCAATTTTCGCGCCAAGCGCATCATTGCGCCGCTGGCGCGGGCACTGCGGGCCGGGGGGCGTTTGATCGGGATTCACTCTCACGGCCAGGACCCCGGCCTTGAAATCATCCAGACGGTCTGGCCAGGAGAAAATCCTTTCGCGGTGAGCCGTCATGAGCTATTGCGCGCGGTGAAATACGAGCTGGGTTCGGCGGCACGCGATCTTAACTTTAACGCCTACGCCGATAACCGTTCGATCTTCCGTTATGATATGGAAGCGTTGCCCAATGAGGTCACGGGTTCGATCGGAACCTCGACGGCCTTTGCAGCATGGAACGCGGCGGTGTATGTCGCCCAGATCGAGGACGACCGGTTGACGGAAATGACCCAGAACGGCCGTTATCTCGATGCCGCCAGGGAGGTTCTGCGCAAGCATAACGGGCTCTGGTTCTACGATGAATCCTACGTCATCTCGCGGCGTCGCGACTGACATTTCAGGACATATTTCGAAACAGCCGCCGGGGTCTGGCGGAAAAGGGGTTGGTTGATGCGCGCGTCTTATCTGTTCACCTCAGAGTCGGTATCCGAAGGCCATCCGGACAAGGTTTGCGACCGGATTTCCGACGAGATTGTTGATTTGTTTTTCCGTGAAGGCCCCAAAGCCGGAATCGACCCCTGGGCGATCCGCGCCGCCTGCGAAACGCTGGCCACCACCAACAAGGTGGTGATCGCGGGCGAGACCCGCGGACCCAAATCCGTCACCAACGACCAGATCGAGAGTGTGGTTCGCGCTGCGATCAAGGACATCGGCTACGAACAGCCGGGTTTCCACTGGAAAACCTGCGACATCGAAATCCTGCTGCATCCGCAATCCGCCGACATCGCGCAGGGCGTCGATGCCCTGCAGCCGGGCACCAACAAGGAAGAGGGCGCCGGCGACCAGGGTATCATGTTCGGCTACGCCACCAACGAGACGGCGGATCTGATGCCGGCGCCGATCTTCTATGCCCACAAGATCCTGCGGCTGATCTCCGAAGCCCGCCACTCCGGCAAGGAGAAGGTGCTGGGCCCGGATTCCAAGAGCCAGGTTACCGTGCAGTATGAAAACGGCAAGCCGGTTGGGGTGCGCGAGATCGTGGTCTCGCATCAGCATCTGGTCGAGGACATGACTTCAGACCAGGTTCGCGAACGGGTCGAACCCTATGTCCGCGAGGCGCTGCCGCAGGGCTGGATCAACGGCAAGACCATCTGGCACATCAATCCAACCGGAAAATTCTACATCGGCGGTCCCGACGGCGACTCCGGCCTCACCGGCCGCAAGATCATCGTCGATACCTATGGCGGCGCGGCGCCGCATGGCGGCGGCGCATTCTCCGGCAAGGACCCGACCAAGGTCGACCGCTCCGCGGCCTATGCCGCGCGCTATCTCGCCAAGAATATCGTGGCTGCCGGCCTTGCCGGCCGTTGCACCCTGCAACTCGCCTACGCCATCGGCGTGGCCCGGCCGCTGTCGATCTACATCGATACCCACGGCACCGGCAACGTGCCCGAGGAAAAACTCGAGGCCGCGGTGGCTGAGGCAATGGACCTGACGCCGCGCGGTATCCGCAAACATCTCGAGCTCAACAAGCCGATCTACGCGCGGACCTCGTCCTATGGCCATTTCGGCCGAACGCCGGATGCCGACGGCGGCTTCTCGTGGGAAAAAACCGACCTTGCGGAGGCGCTGAAGCGCGCTGTGTAATTTTTCACCTCTCTCCGTTCCTTGCGGGGAGAGGTCGTAGGCCCGGCAGTACACCTGTGATGAGTCGGGCGAGCGGGTGCGTTCGCCACTAAACCGGTTTTCAAGGGCACGAGAGCAAGCGCCACAAAGCGTCCCGTTTCGTTTCGTATCAATGCGTCCGAATTCATCCGTTCAGGAACCCATGCCATGACCGCCACCGCCAAAAAGCCTGCCTTCACCGACTACATCGTCAAGGACATCTCGCTGGCCGAATTCGGCCGCAAGGAAATCTCTCTGGCAGAAACCGAGATGCCCGGATTGATGGCGACGCGCGAGGAATACGGCCCGACGCAACCGCTCAAGGGCGCGCGCATCGCCGGCTCATTGCATATGACGATCCAGACCGCGGTGCTGATCGAGACGCTGGCCGCCCTCGGGGCCGACATCCGCTGGGTCTCCTGCAACATCTATTCGACCCAGGACCATGCCGCCGCCGCGATCGCCGCGGCCGGCATTCCGGTGTTTGCGGTGAAGGGCGAGAGCCTCACCGAATACTGGGATTACACGGCCAAACTGTTCGAGTGGCACGGCGGCGGCACGCCCAACATGATCCTCGACGACGGCGGCGACGCCACCATGCTTGTGCATCACGGCCTGCGCGCCGAGAACGGCGACGTCAAGTTTCTCGACAAGCCGGGATCGGAAGAAGAGGAAGTGTTTTTCGCGCTGATCAAGAAACTCCTGAAGGAGAAGCCCAAGGGCTGGTTCGCGGAGATTGCCAAGAACATCAAGGGCGTCTCGGAAGAGACCACGACAGGCGTGCACCGGCTCTATACCATGGAGAAGGAAGGCAAGCTGCTGTTCCCGGCGATCAACGTCAACGACAGCGTGACGAAGTCGAAATTCGACAATCTCTATGGCTGCCGCGAATCGCTGGTCGACGGCATCCGCCGCGGCACCGACGTGATGATGTCCGGCAAGGTGGCGATGGTCGCGGGTTTTGGCGATGTCGGCAAAGGTTCGGCGGCGTCGCTGCGCCAGGCCGGCTGCCGCGTGCTGGTGTCCGAGGTCGATCCGATCTGCGCGCTGCAGGCGGCGATGGAAGGCTATGAAGTCGTCACCATGGAAGACGCCGCGCCGCGCGCCGACATCTTCGTCACCGCTACCGGAAACAAGGACATCATCACCATCGAGCACATGCGCGCGATGAAGGACCGGGCGATCGTCTGCAACATCGGCCACTTCGACAATGAGATCCAGATCTCAGGCCTGAAGAACCTCAAGTGGAACAACATCAAGCCGCAGGTCGACGAAATCACGTTCGCTGACGGCAAGCGGATGATACTGCTTTCGGAAGGCCGCCTGGTGAACCTCGGCAACGCCATGGGCCATCCGAGCTTTGTGATGTCGGCATCCTTCACCAACCAGACGCTGGCGCAGATCGAACTGTTCGCCAACAACAAGGGCGGCAAGTACGACAAGAAAGTCTATGTGCTGCCCAAATCGCTCGACGAAAAGGTGGCACGGCTGCATCTCGCCAAGATCGGCGTCAAACTGACGAAGCTGCGGCCGGACCAGGCCGACTATATCGGCGTCAAGCCGGAAGGCCCGTTCAAGCCGGATCATTACCGGTATTGAAGCCGTCTTTCCGGGGCGCGCGTTCAGCGCGAACCCGGAATCTCGAGATTTCCGGGTTCGGCGCTTCGCGTCGCCCCGGAATGACACCAGGCAATTTCGTCATTGCCGGGCTTGCCCCGGCAATCTGGCTTTCGAAGATGATGGATACGCGAGTCGAGCCCGCGTATGGTTGGCGATGTCCGTCTGCCATGCATGATTGGCGAGCCTCGCGGGAGACCACCATGCCGCCAGAACATTTCGACGTGCTGATCGTCGGCGCCGGATTGTCCGGCATCGGCGCCGGCTATCACCTGCAGGCCAATTGCCCCGGCAAGAGCTACGCCATTCTCGAGGGCCGTGACTGCATCGGCGGCACCTGGGATCTGTTCCGCTATCCGGGCATCCGCTCCGACAGCGACATGTTCACGCTGGGCTACTCGTTCAAGCCATGGCTTGAGGCCAAGGCGATTGCGGACGGACCGCGGATATTGAACTACGTCCGCGAGACCGCGGCCGAGTACGGCATCGACAAGAAAATCCGCTTCCATCACCGGGTCACGCGAGCGTCATGGTCGTCGCGGCAGGCGCGCTGGACCGTGGAGGTCGAGCGCGGGGCGGGCGAGGGCGCCAGGGAAGTTGTGCGCTTCACGTGCAATTTCCTGTTCATGTGCTCGGGCTATTACAAATACGAGGAAGGCTATTCCCCGGAATTTCCCGGCGCCGCGGATTTCGGCGGCCGCATCGTGCATCCGCAGAAGTGGACCCAAGACGTCGATTACGCCGGCAAGCGCGTGGTCGTGATCGGCTCCGGCGCCACCGCGGTGACGCTGGTGCCGGAGATGGCGAAGCAGGCCGGGCATGTTACCATGCTGCAGCGCTCACCGACCTATGTGGTCTCGCGTCCGGCGCAGGATCCGGTCGCCAACAAACTGCGTGCGCGGCTCCCGACCAAGCTTGCCTATCAGTTGATCCGCTGGCGCAATGTGCTCTGGGGGATGTATTTCTTCCGGCTGTGCCGGCGCGACCCGGCACGCGCCAAGCAGCTCATCCTCGGCGGCGTCAGGCTCGCGCTCGGGCCAAACTATGACATCGGCACCCATTTCACTCCGCGCTACAATCCGTGGGAGCAGCGGCTCTGCCTGGTGCCCGACGGCGATTTGTTCAAGGCGATCAAGCAGGGCCGTGCCTCGGTGGTCACCAGCCAGATCGAGACCTTTACCGAAAAAGGCATCCGGCTGAGGGACGGCAGTGAACTCGACGCCGACATCATCGTTACCGCCACCGGCCTCAATCTCCAGGTGCTGGGCGGCCTCGAGGTCAGCGTCGACGACCGCGTTGTCGATTTCGCGCGAGCCCTGAACTACAAGGGCATGATGTATTCGGACGTGCCCAATCTGGCCGCCGCGTTCGGCTACACCAATGCCTCCTGGACGCTGAAATGCGACCTGACCTGCGAATATGTCTGCCGCCTGCTCAACTACATGGATCGGCACGGCTATCGGCAATGCGTGCCGCACAATCTCGACCCGACCATCACCGAATTGCCGTCGCTGGATTTCTCGTCCGGTTACGTGCAGCGCTCGGTGGCGAAAATGCCGAAGCAGGGCTCGAAGCGGCCGTGGCGGCTTTACCAAAACTACGCGCTCGACATTGTCAGCCTGCGGTTCGGCAAGCTCGACGACGGGGTGATGCGCTATTCCTGAGATGCTGCCGGATGGCCGGTCGCCCAGGGTGGCGCCGCGGGGGCGCTATGCGTCGTTTCGCGTATTCGCGGCTGGAAGTGAATCGGCCATGGTGCGGCACGGTTAACGTCGTATTAATCGACGAGTCCTACGCTGAGGCGGCTGAAGCTGCCGGCAGCACGAGGAAGCCCATGGACGCCCAGAGAATTGCCGTCGATGCCGTGGTAGCGCTGACCGACTGCGACCGCGAGCAGGTAACCGCCTTCATCCGCAGGCTTTATCTGGCCGGCGTAAAGGATCCCAAGCGCCTGACCTTCAAGGGTTTGCAGGCACTCGCGCGGGGCTGAGGGCTCCTTCAGGATTTATTGCGCCGATCCGCAGCAGCATGCCGCGACGACGTCGCGCCACGCCCGACGTTCAATCGTCATCTTCCGCCAACGGTCCAGCCTCATGGCCGTGCGAGCCAGGCCCCGTGGATCACCCACCACCCTGAGCGTCACCGGTTGGTTCGTGGTGGTGTAAAAATACCTTTTAGAGGGCATAGCTGTTCCGCTGCACAGCCAGGCCCGCGAGCTGGCAACTGTCACCCTGCTGGCGAAGGCCAGCCGTCGCCGAGACCGCGATCGTGGCGAGCAGATCACAGGATGGCCGCGCAGCAAGCCTCAGCGCACGGACACTCCGAGTGGTGGCGGGATCACCCGGACGGCTTCTGGAGGGCATCGGGACGGCTGGGCCGCGACGTGCGGCGCCTTGCGCCAGCGGCGATTGGGGCGGTGGCCAAATACCATCCCCGCATGGTTAACGAAACCTGAATTTCCCCGTAGTTCTACGGAAGACAACGGCAATCCAGACGCAAAAAAGGCCCCGAACCGGGTTCGGGGCCTTGATCCAAGCGATTCTGTCCATCAGGCGCCTATTCCGGCTTGCCGATACTCACCTTCAAGGTGCCGATGCCATCGATCCCGCATTCGATCTTGTCGCCCGGCGACAGGGCCGCCACCCCGGCTGGCGTTCCCGTCATGATGATGTCGCCGGCGCCGAGCGCGACCTGCGCCGACAGTTTTGCGATGATTTCCGGCACGCTCCAGATCAATTCGGTGAGGTCGCCCTTCTGCCGTTCGGTTCCGTTGACCGACAGCCAGATCTTTCCCTGCGCCGGATGGCCGATTTTCGAGGCCGGCTGCAGCGCGCCGCAGGGCGCCGAATGGTCGAACGATTTGCCGATTTCCCAGGGCTGCTCTTTCTTGCGCGAGGCCTGCTGCAGATCTCGGCGTGTGAGATCAATGCCAACGGCATATCCGTAGACGTGGTCGAGCGCCTTGTCGGCGGCGATATTGAGGCCGCCGCTGTGCATCGCCACGATCAATTCGACCTCGTGATGCAGATCCTTGGTCAGCGGCGGGTAGGGGATGGTGGCGCCATCCGGCTCGATCATGTCGGCGTGCTTGGCGAAGAAAAACGGCGGCGCGCGCTCGTCATTGCCCATCTCCCGGATGTGCTCGAGATAATTGCGCCCGACGCACCAGATGCGGCGAACCGGAAATGCCTTGGTGTCGCCGGCGACGGCGATCGAGGGCTGCGGAAGCGATGGGATGACAAAGGATGTGGCGTTCATGAAGCTCTCGGCGGGGTTTAAGGTCAAAAACTCGGTAATAGCTTTACGCGGTTGCGCTGACCGGGGCCAGCGTTAAGGGGCCGGCTTCGCGATGCTGCAGGCGGAAGAATGAGGCATAGCGCCCGCCGCGGCGCAACAGCTCGTCATGCCGGCCGCGCTCGACGATCTCGCCGCCCTCGACCACCAGGATCGCGTCGGCATGCATGATGGTGTGCAGGCGATGGGCGATGACGATGGTGGTGCGGTTCTGGCACAGATGTTCGATCGCTTCCTGCACCAGCTTTTCGGATTCCGAATCGAGCGCCGCGGTAGCTTCGTCGAGCAGGATGATCGGTGCGTTCTTCACCAGTGCGCGGGCCACGGCGACGCGCTGACGCTGGCCACCGGACAATTGCGCGCCGTGCTCGCCGACCGGCGTATCGTAACCGAGCGGAAAACCCATGATGAAATCGTGCGCGCAGGCAGCCCTGGCGGCGGCGATGATCTCGGCTTCGCTGGCGCCGACCTTGCCGAACGCGATGTTCTCGCGGATGGTGTCGCGGAACAGATAGACGTCCTGGCCGACATAGCCGGTCTGGTGCCGAAGCGAGTTGCGCGACACCCCGGAGATGTCCTGTCCGTCGATCAGGATCTCTCCGTCGGCGACGTCATAGAGCCGCAGCAGCAGCGCCAGCACCGTCGATTTGCCGCCACCGGAGGGGCCGACCAGCGCGGTGACCTTTCCGGGCTCGGCGACGAAGCTCATGCGGTTGAGCACCGGCTCGTTCGGACGGTAACCGAAAGTCACGTCGCGCAACTCGACCCGCGCATCGGTCAGTTGCAACGCCGGCTTGTCGTCGTCGGCGGGCTCGCTGGCCGGGCTGTCGACAATCTCCAGCAGCTTGCGGGCGCCGATCAGGCTGCCGTTCAACTCGATATTGAGCCGCGCCAGCCGCTTGGCCGGCTCATAGGCCAGCAGAAACGCGGTCAGGAACGAAAAGAACTGGCCCGGAGTCGCGCCCATGGCGACGACGCGATAGCCTCCATACATCAGCCCGCCTGCGATGGCGAAGCCGCCCAGCGTTTCCATCAGCGGACTGGCACGGTTGGAGACCCGCGCCATCTTGTTGGCATTGAGTTCGACCTCGGCGATGCTGGCGTCGATGCGGTCGCGCATGGTCTGCTCGAGTGTGAACGCCTTGACGGTGCGAATGCCCTGCAGCGATTCCTGCATGGTTTCCAGAATATCGGCGGTGCCGGTGAATTGGTTGTGCGCGAGGCCCTTGATCCGTTTCACCAGCTTGCGGAGCACCAGCATCGCCGGCGGCGCGACCAGGAAGCCGAGCAGAGCCATATAGGGGTCCTGCATCAGCATGACGAAGACAAGGGCGATCAGCGACAGCAGGTCGCGTCCCACCGCGTTGATCAGCAGGCTGAGCACCTGGGTGACCGAATTCGCCCCGGAGGTCAGGCGCGCGAGAAATTCCGACGAATGCCGTTCCGAGAAGAAGGCGACACTTTCGCTCATCAGCTTGGCGAACAGCCGGCGCTGGTTGTTGGCCAGGATCGCGTTGCTGATCTGCGACAGGATCACCGAATGGCCGTAGGTCGCCGCACCCTTGAGCATGAAGATCACGATGGTGACACCCGACAGGATCGCTATGCCGCGGACGTTCTTGTCGACATAGGCCTGGTTGATGACTTCGCCGAGCAGATAGGCCGAGCCGGCGGTGGTCGCCGCCGAGACCGCCATCAGCGCGAACGCAACCAGATAGCGCCGCCAATAGGCGGCTCCCTGTTCCATCACCAGGCGGCGGATCAGGGCCGCCGCGCCATAGGGGTCGTCGGTGATTTTCTTGGGAAGCTCGGTCATCCGCGTTCCATCGACAGCGCCTTGTGTCCGCCTGCGCGTCCGGGTTAGCCGGTGGCCCGAATCCTGACGTTCGCTGGACCCGGCTTGCGCGTCGTCGAGCGTGTTCCGGATTCGAAACGACACAGGTAATCCGAGGGCTCTAGTGCCCGCTATGGCAGGATTTTTCAAGCCAAATCAGGGCTTGCACGGAAACGAGATTTCAGGCCGAGACGGCCTGCCGCGGCTCGCCGTTACGCTGGCTGGACAGTTTCTGTTCCCAGGCCAGCGCGTGCGCGGCAATGGTCTCCAGGTCATCATATTGCGGCGTCCACTCCAGCACGCTGCGGATCCGGCTGGTGTCGGCGATCATGGTCATGATATCGCCGGGCCGCCGCGCGGCATATTGAACCGCGAAATTGCGCCCCGAGACGCGGCGCACCGCCTCGATGGTTTCGAGCACGGAGTAGCCGCGGCCATAGCCGCAATTCAGCGTCGCCGAGATCCCGCCACCGCGCAGGTAGAAAAGTGCCGCGCGGTGCGCCTGCACGAGATCGCAGACGTGGATGAAGTCGCGGATGCAGCTGCCGTCCGGCGTCGGATAGTCGGTTCCGAATACGTCGATCTTGGCACGCTGCCCGGTTGCCGCCTCGACGGCGACTTTCAGAAGATGTGTCGCGCCTGCGGTAGCAAGTCCGATCCGGGCCTGCGGATCGGCACCCGCGACATTGAAGTAGCGCAGCGCGACATAATTCATCGCGTGCGCCTGGGCGACGTCATGCAGCATGATTTCGGTCATCAGCTTCGAGGCGCCGTAAGGCGACAGCGGCCGGGTCGGCGCATGTTCGGGAACCGGCACCTGGTCCGGATTGCCGTATACCGCGGCGCTCGACGAGAAGATGAACCGGTTGACGCCGCATTTCACCGCGGCGCAGAGCAGATTGCGCGTCGTCATGGTATTGTTGCGATAATAGCCAAGCGGATCGCGCATCGAATCCGGCACCACCACCGAGCCCGCGAAATGAACGATGCTTTCGACGCCATGTGCCGCGATTACGCCCTCGACCAGGTTCTCGTCGGCCGCATCGCCGATGAACAGCGGCACGCCTTCGGGCAGGAAAGCGGAAAAGCCGGTCGACAGGTTGTCGATCACGACCACGCTTTCGCCGGCTTCCGTCAGCGCATGAACCATGTGACTTCCGATATAACCGGCGCCGCCGGTGACAAGCACAGTCATGAGCTCACCCTTGTACCAGCGCTTGGTCCGCCAGTGTGAATGCTTGGCGAAGGATCAAGCGCGCTTGCATTGGTTTGGCGCGATCACCGGATGTAACCTGCCAGCCGGCTCCCATTCCTGGCGATCGCACCCTGCCAAGCCGATGCTATCCGGCCCGCGGTGAAGAGGGGGTTTCGGCCTCGGCGAACTGGCTACTATGCTTAATGTTGCGTATAGGGAATGCCCGGAACGGAGCCTGACTTGGGAATCGAGAACAATTCCTCGGAAAAACTGCAGCTGATCGTGCCGAATCTGCACAGGCGCTATTCGGGCGTTACCGCCACCAACCGCATGGTGGCGCCGAGACTGGCGAAGATGTTTCGCGCAGGCTGGCTTGGCCCCGACGCGCCTGACGGCATCGCGCGGCTTGCAACCGCGGACATCGCGAAATTGTGGCGCCGCCGCATGCCGCTGATCTGGCACGCGCGGCGCAACAACGAGATGATCGTGGGCGTGCTGCTGCAATGGCTTGGCTGGCCCTTGCAACTGATCTTCACCTCGGCGGCGCAGCGGCACCACACCTGGATCACCCGGTGGCTGATCAACCGGATGGATGCGATCATTGCAACAAGCGACATCTCGGCGTCGTTTCTCAAACGCGAGGCAACCGTCATTCCGCATGGCGTCGATACCGATCGCTACGCCCCGGCAGCCGATCGCGACGCGGCGTTCGCGGAAACCGGACTGCCGGGGCGTTACGCGATCGGCTGCTTCGGCCGGGTGCGCGCGCAAAAAGGCACCGATGTATTCGTAGAGGCGATGTGCAGGCTGCTGCCGCGCTATCCCGATTTCACCGCGGTGATCGTCGGCGCCGTCGCCGTCGAGCAGACCGCCTTTGCCAATGACCTGAGAAAGCGGATCGCAGCAGCCGGCCTTGCTTCGCGCATCGTCATCACCGGTGAACTGCCGATCGAGGACGTGCAGCGCTGGTATCAGCGGCTGACGATCTACGCCTTTACCTCGCGCAACGAGGGCTTTGGCCTGACATTGATCGAGGCAATGGCGGTGGGCGCGGCGCTGGTGGCCTCGCGGGCGGGCGCCGCCGAGCTTGTCATCGAGGACGGCGTCACCGGGGTGTTGACGCCGCCGGGCGACGCTGCGGCGCTGGTGGCGGCGCTGGAGCCGCTGATGCGCGATCCGGCGTCGAGAACGGCGATGGGTGCGCGGGCGCGGGCGCGGGTGCTGGCACGATTCAGCCTCGATGCCGAAGCCAGCCGCATCGCCGAGGTTTATCGCAACCTCTCTATTCCTTCCGCTCGCGCGGGTGAGGCTCGGGAAAGCGGCTGAGCCGGTTCGCGCCCGTTTGCCTCAGGATATCCGCGACAAAGGCGTCGAGGTCGCCGCCTGCGAACAGATAGCCCGGCAATCCGGCGGCTTCTGCAGCTTCAATGTCGGATGCGCGGTCGCCGATCACAAAACTTCCGTCGTGCCGCACCGGCCAGTGTTGCATCAGATCGAGGATCATCCCGGGACGGGGCTTGCGCCAATGGTGGTCTTCGAGATAACCGGCAACTGATCCGGCGGGGTGATGCGGGCAATATCTGATGTCGTCGATGACCGCGCCCTCGGCGGCGAGTTCGCCGCGCATCCAATGGTGCAGCGCCTGCAGGTCTTGCTCGGTAAAGAAGCCGCGCGCGACACCCGATTGATTGGTGAAGAAGAACACCAGATATCCGGCATTGTTGAGCCGGCGGATCGCCCTGGCCGCGTTCGGCATCCAGCGAATCCGGTCCTTGGTGCCGAGAAAGCCGTCGTCGTAATTGATGACGCCGTCGCGATCGAGGAACGCGGCGGGCCTCAATGCGGACCTGGCGGAATCGATGGCGCTCATATTATTGCAGCCTGGTCGGCAAGGTTTTCACCTCCGTCAGCACGCGCATGGCGGTCGCAACCACGTCGGATGCGGGAATGTCGCGCATGCAGCGATGCTCGTTCATGGTACAGACCGGACGATGGCAGGGCTGGCACGGCACCGTGGTCTTGGTTTGTACCGTCGCCGCAAGGCCGTTAAGGGGCGCCCAGTGATAGGGGCTGGTGGGCCCGAAAATACCCATGGTCGGCGTCCCCAGCGCCGCGGCGACATGCATCAGGCCGGAGTCATTGGATATCGCGACATCGGCTGCCGCCATCGCCAGAATACCGTTGCGCAGATCGATGCCGGTGAGGTCGCGGACCCGCGGTCCCCCTGCGGCCACGATCTCCGCCGCCAGCGCCTTTTCGACGGGGCCGCCGACCACCCAGACGTCCAGCCCCTGTTGGGCCAGAAGCCGGGCCGCTTCCGGGTAATAGGTCCAGCGCTTGGACGACCCGACCGATCCCGGCGCCAGCGCGATGGCGGGGCCGGTGCCCAGTCCATTGGCTTGCCGCCAGCGGTCGGCCTCGCCAGCGGGAACGACGAGTTCCGGCACGGGCCATTCCGCAGGCAATGCCGCACCTTCCGGCAGCGCCAGCGCGGCGTTCTTGTCGATGAAGCGGGGCAGGGCCCTCTCGCCCCAGCGCCATCGATTGATCAATCCGAACCTCGCTTCCCCGACGAACCCCACCCGTTCCGGAATCCCGGCCAGCGTCGGCGCAATCGCCGATTTCCAGGTGCGGGGCAGGATCAGGGCGGTGGCGTAGTTCCGGGCCCGCAGCCGGGCCGCCAGGCCCCACTGCCTGGCCGCTGCGAGCCGGCCGCGCGGCAGATCCCAGACGACCCCGGACCGCACACCGGGCATGTAGTCGACCAGAGGGGCGCATTGGGAGGTGGCAAGCAGATCGATCGGCCGGTTCGGCCAGCGCTGCTTCAGAACCCGCACCACGGTATGTCCGCGCACGAAATCACCGATCCACATATAGGGGACCACGAGGATCGGCCGGGTATCATCCTGGTCCTCAATCGCCATGGCTCTTTGTGAATCACTATTCATTGTTTGAGGATTTGTAAGAGTTGCGGCCTTTCGGTAACGGCTCCCTTGCGCGAGGTAAAGCCATGCGGCGGAGGCGATCGTCTTCACCACGGCCGCCCGAAGTTGCCTGCCGGACAGGACTGGGGCAAAGCTGGCGGTGCACAATCAGGGCGGGGCATGTCATGTTACTGGTGACCGGTGGCGCCGGTTTTATCGGATCGAACGTCGTGGCCGCGCTCAATGATTCGGGCCGCGCCGACGTGGCGGTGAGCGATATGCTCGGCCAAGACGGCAAGTGGCGCAATCTCGCCAGGCGCCAACTGGCGGACATCGTGCCGCCGACAGAATTGTTCGCCTGGCTGAACGGCCGCCGGCTCGACGCCGTGATCCATCTCGGAGCCGTTTCGGAGACCACGGCAACCGACGGCGATCTGGTGATCGAGACAAATTTCCGGCTGTCGATGCGGTTGCTCGACTGGTGCACGGCCCATGCCACGCCGCTGATCTACGCTTCGTCTGCATCGACCTATGGCGATGGCGCGCAGGGTTTTCGCGACGACCAGTCGATAGCGGCCCTAAAGACACTGCGGCCGATGAATTTATATGGCTGGAGCAAGCATCTGTTCGACATGGCGGTCGCCGAACGCGCCGCCCGGGGCGACAGGCTGCCGCCGCAATGGGTGGGCTTGAAGTTCTTCAATGTGTTCGGCCCCAATGAATATCACAAGGGTCCGATGATGAGCGTGCTGGCGCGGCGCTTCGACGATATCAAGGCCGGCCGCGCCGTGCAGCTGTTCAAGTCCCACCGCGAGGGCATCGCCGACGGCGATCAGCGGCGCGACTTCATCTATGTCGAGGATGTGGTGCGAGTGATGACGTGGCTGCTGGCGACGCCGTCGGTCAGCGGCATCTTCAACGTCGGGACCGGCAAGGCGCGCAGCTTCAGGGATCTGATCAGTTCAGCCTATGCCGCGCTCGGCACCGTGCCGAATATCGAGTATGTCGATATGCCGGAACCGATCCGCGGCAGCTACCAGTACTTTACCCAAAGCGATGTCAGTCGGCTGCAGCGCGCGGGCTATAATGGCGGCTTCACGGCGCTGGAGGCGGCGGTCGAGACCTACGTCAAGGATTTCCTCGATACCGGCGATCGTTTCCGCTGACAGTGCAACACAGTGCGAGTTCCGATGTTCGATTTTGATGCCCTGTCGTCTGCGATTACCCGCCAGACCGTGCTCTGCGTCGGCGACCTGATGCTCGACGAATTCGTCTATGGCGAGGTATCGCGAATTTCGCCGGAAGCCCCCGCGCCGGTCATTGCCGTGCAGCGCAGCGAGACCGACATCGGCGGTGCCGGCAACGTCGCGCGCAACGTCGCTTCGCTCGGCGCGCGCTGCATCTTCGTCGGACTGATCGGCGACGACGCCGCCGGCAGGACCTTGCTGGCGGAGCTCGCGCAGGAAGACCGGATCGAAAGCGTGCTGGTGCGCGATTCCAGCCGGCCGACGACACGAAAGGTGCGCTTCGTGTCCGAGCATTTCTCCACGCACATGCTGCGCGCGGACTGGGAACTGGCCGCGCCCGCCTCAGCCGAGATCGAACAGGAACTGATCGGCGCCATTCTGCCATTGTTGGCGCGCGTCGATATCGTTTTGCTGTCCGACTATGCCAAGGGCGTGCTGACGGCCCGGGTGATCCGCAACGTCATCGACGCCGCGCGCAAGCTGGGCAAGCGCGTGATCGTCGATCCCAAAAGCGCCAATCTTGCGATCTATCGCGGCGCCACGCTGCTCAAGCCCAATCGCAAGGAATTCGCCGAGGCGACCCGCAGCCGCGCCGATAGCGAAAAAAGCATTGCCGCTGCGGCGCAGGACGTGATGCAGCTGGCGGATTGCGAAGCCGTGCTGGTGACGCAGAGCGAACACGGCATGACCCTGGTGCATAATAACGGCGAAGTGGTTCATGTGCCGGGCCATCCGGTCAAGGTCCGCGACCTCTCTGGCGCGGGCGATACCGTCGCTGCAGTGCTGGCTTTGGCGCTGGCGGCGGGGGCCGATTGGGAGGTTGCCGTGCGGATGGCGAACGCGGCTGCGGCGGTCGCGGTCAGCAAGAAAGGCGCCGCAATCGTCACATCGGCCGAGTTGCGCCGAAAGATTCTGCCGCACGCATATCTCGCGGCCGAAGAAAAGATCATCGCGACCAGCCGCGAACTCGAAGCCCATCTTCTGGATTGGCGAAAGCAGGGCTTGAGGATCGGATTTACCAATGGCTGTTTTGATATTCTGCACCCCGGCCACGTCAGGTTATTGACCGTGGCCCGTGGCGCCTGCGACCGCCTGATCGTCGGTTTGAACAGCGACGCCTCGGTGCGGCGGCTCAAGGGCGAAGGTCGTCCGGTGCAGCACGAGCGCGCGCGCTCGGAAGTTCTGGCGGCGCTGGAGGCGGTCGATCTCGTCATCCTGTTCGAGGAAGATACCCCGATCGAGTTGATCAGGCAGATCAAGCCGGGCGTATTGGTGAAGGGCGGCGACTATACCCGGGAGCAGGTCGTTGGCCACGAGATCGTCGAAGCCTGTGGCGGAGAGGTGCGGCTGGTCGACGTTTTGCCCGGCTTCAGTACGACGTCGCTGGTCGATCGCGCCCGAGGAGGTCAGGCGTGAGTGTTGGCGTGGCAACACCGTCGGCGAGCCCGGTTTTGCCGCTCTGGCGCGACCCGCTGGCCTGGGCAAGGACCGCCGATATTTTCGCGGTGCTGATCGCCCTTTCGCTGCCGTGGTCCACGTCGCTGGTCGCCATCTTCGCGGTGGTCTGGCTGATCACGGCCGTGCCGGCGCTTGATCCCAGGAGTTTCGTGGCGTCGCTAAAGCGCCCGATTTGCGCCGCCCCGATTGCGCTGTTCGTGCTGGCGCTTGCCGGAACGCTGTGGTCGGACGCGCCCTGGGCCGCGCGTCTTTATGCCATCAGTCCGACCGCCAAGCTGCTGGTGCTGCCGGTACTTTTTTATCACTACGAACGTTCGGCCCGCGGCATGTGGGTGTTCGCCGCGTTTCTATTGTCCTGCATCCTGCTGATGGCGATGTCGTGGGTGGTAGCGTTCCACCCCACGCTCGCGCTCAAAGCCGGCGCCGAATATGGCGTGCCGGTTAAAAATTACATCGATCAGAGCCAGGAATTCGCCCTGTGCGCCGTGACGCTGGCGTACCCGATCGTCACCCAGCTGCGCGCGAAAAAGATGCTGCTGGCCGTTTTGCTGTTTGCGGTCTCCGTTAGTTTCGTCGCCAATATGGTGTTCGTCATCGTTTCGCGGACGGCGCTGGTCACAATGCCGATCATGCTGGTGATATTCGCATTGCTGCACCTGAAGTGGCGAACCAATGTCATTATTTTCTGTGCGGTGGTCGCGCTGGCGATGCTGGCGTGGGCGGCTTCGCCGAAGCTGCAATGGACAACCGAGACGTTCCGAAGGGACTACGATATCTATATGGAGCGCGATGAGCCGACGTCGATCGGCTTGCGGCTGGAATTCTGGAGGAAATCGCTGCGGTTCTTTGCCGAGTCTCCGATCGCCGGGCACGGTACCGGTTCGACACGCGGGCTCTTCGAACAGGCCGCTACCGGCCCCGAAGTTCTCGCCTCCGGCCAGGTCATCGGAAATCCGCACAATCAGACGCTCAATGTCGCAGTTCAGTGGGGGATCATAGGGATCGCCGTGCTATACGCGATTTGGTGGTTTCATCTGCTGCTGTTTCGCGGCGAGGGGCTGGTGGCCTGGATCGGATTCATGGTTGTGACGCAGAATATTCTCACCTCGCTGTTCAATTCTCACATCTTCGATTTTCACGAGGGGTGGATGTACACCATCGGCGTGGGCGTCGCGGGCGGAATGCTGCAGAACAAGCGCTCGCCGATGGCCATAGCAGGCCAGGAAAACTCCGTTAAGCCATGACGGCTGGCATGCATGCAGCGGATCAGTTATCAGCGCCCCCGCAACGGCATAGCCGGGGCATCTTTCGCTACCGGTCGGCCAGATGATGCGTCTCTCAAACCTGACTTCGCGCAACGCCTTGATCGCAGCGCACGATGCGCTCGCGACGACGCTCGCGGTATTCGCCAGCTTCTACCTGCGCTTTGAAGGTGGTGAGAATTTTTTCGATCGTGTGCCGCTTCTGCTGCACATCCTGCCATTCTTCATCGCTTTCAGCGTGGTGGTCTGTTACGCCTGCAACCTTACCACCACCAAATGGCGCTTCATTTCGTTGCCGGATGCGTTGAATATTCTACGTGCAGCCACGGTATTGACGGTTGGACTTCTGGTGCTGGACTACGTTTTCGTCGCGCCGAACGTTCATGGCACGTTCTTCCTCGGCAAGGTCACCATCGTACTCTATTGGTTCCTCGAGGTCTTCTTCCTGAGCGCTTTGCGGTTTGCCTACCGCTATTTTCGCTATACCCGGGTGCGCCGCCATGCCCGTACCGAGGGCGCGTCTCCGACCTTGTTGATAGGACGCGCGGCCGACGCGGAGATCCTGTTGCGCGGGATCGAAAGCGGTGCGGTCAAACAGCTCTGGCCGGTCGGCGTATTGTCGCCGTCGATGGCCGATCGTGGGCAGTCGATCCGCAACATTCCAGTGCTTGGCGGGGTCGACGACATCGAGGATATCATCCGCGATTTCGCCAGGCGCGACAAGCCGATCACGCGCGTGGTGATGACGCCGTCGGCGTTCGCACCTGAGTCGCATCCCGAAGCCATACTGATGCGGGCGCGCCGGCTCGGGCTGATCGTCAGCCGGCTGCCATCGCTGGAAAGCGGGGATGCGCCGCGGTTGACGGCGGTCGCGGTCGAGGACCTGCTGCTGCGCTCCAGCGTGGACATCGACTACGGCCGTCTCGAGGCCTTGGTGAGCAACAAGGCGGTGATCGTCACCGGCGGCGGTGGTTCGATCGGCTCGGAAATTTGCCATCGTGTCGCAACATTCGGTGCCGCCCGATTGCTGGTGATAGAAAATTCGGAGCCCGCACTCTATGCAGTGACGGAGGCCTTGGCTGCGCAGGCAACCGGAACGCTGATCGAGGGACGGATCGCGGACATTCGCGATCGCGAACGCATCCAGCGACTGATGAGCGAGTTCAAGCCGGATATCGTGTTTCATGCGGCGGCGCTCAAGCATGTGCCTATCCTCGAGCGCGACTGGAGCGAGGGCGTCAAGACCAATATTTTCGGCTCGGTGAACGTCGCCGATGCCGCCTTGGCGGCGGGCGCCGAAGCGATGGTCATGATCTCGACCGACAAGGCGATAGAGCCGGTCTCGATGCTGGGCCTCACCAAACGGTTTGCCGAGATGTATTGCCAGGCGCTTGATCACGTCCTGGCGTCGCAGCCGCAGGGCAAGCCGCGGATGCGCCTGATCTCCGTAAGATTCGGCAATGTGCTGGCGTCGAACGGATCGGTGGTACCGAAGTTCAAAGCCCAGATCGAAGCCGGCGGCCCGGTGACGGTTACGCATCCGGATATGGTGCGGTATTTCATGACCATTCGTGAAGCCTGCGACCTGGTAATCACGGCGGCCGCGCACGCGCTGGCGCCGGTGCGGCCCGATGTTTCGGTCTATGTGCTCAACATGGGCCAGCCCGTCAGCATCGTCGACCTGGCGGAGCGCATGATCAGGTTGTCGGGCTTGCAGCCCGGCTACGACATCGAGATCGCGTTCACCGGCATTCGCCCGGGTGAACGCCTGAACGAAATTCTTTTCGCGCATCAGGAGCCGACGGCCGACATCGGCATCGCGGGAATTCTGGCGGCTCGGCCCAATGAGCCGCCGCTGGAGACCTTGCGCGCGTGGCTGGCCACGCTCGATCAGGCGGTTGCTAGCGATCAGCGTAGCGCCATCGAGTCGGTGTTGAAGGCCGCCGTCCCGGAATTCAAGGCCGCTCAGATTTGACTTGTCGCGGCTTGCTGGCGGCCCAAGGGCGATCCCCCGCCGTGCCGATATTCGCGGTCAAAACCGCCGGCGCCAAATCCGTATTTTAGGGGCAAGATATTGAATTTGATGGCAATTTCAGCTATCCCGGCGTCGCTGGGAGAGCCGGTTCTGCGAAATGGTTGGATTGTCGCGCGATATCGGATACCTGCTGCGGTTGAGCTGGGCGAACTCCTGAGGGTGATGCTTGATCAAATTCGGCTTGCTGGGGTGCGGACGCATCGCGAAGCGCCATTCCGAGCTTCTTGGCGGGGGGCATATCGCAGGAGCCGAACTCGTCGCCGTCTGCGACGAAGTGCGTGAGCGCGCCGACGCAATTGCCGGGCGTTTCGGGGTGACCGCATTCTACGATATCGATGAATTTCTTGGCCGAAAGGATATGCAGGCGGTGTCCGTGCTGACACCGAGCGGCATGCACCCGACGCATGCCATTGCTGCTGCCAGGGCGGGCAAGCACGTCGTCGTCGAGAAACCGATGGCGCTTCGTCTGGAAGACGCCGACACCATGATCCGCGCCTGCGATGCAGCGGCCGTCAAACTGTTCGTCGTCAAGCAGAACCGGTTTAATGTTCCGGTGATCAAGGCGCGCGAGGCGCTCGATGCAGGCCGCTTCGGACGCCTGGTGCTGGGAACGGTGAGAGTGCGTTGGTGTCGCGATCAGGCCTATTACGATCAGGACAAGTGGCGCGGAACCTGGGCCTATGATGGCGGGGTTCTTGCCAACCAGGCCAGCCATCACGTCGATATGCTGGAATGGTTCTTTGGAGACGTCGTCAGTGTGCACGCCCGGGCCACGACGGCGTTGGTGAATATCGAAGCCGAAGACACGGCGGTGGCGACGCTCAAATTCAAAAATGGCGCGCTTGGCATTATCGAAGCCACGACGGCGGTCAGACCGAAGGATCTCGAGGGATCCTTATCCATTCTGGGAGAGAAGGGCAGTGTGGAAATTGCGGGGTTTGCCGTCAACAAGATTCGGCATTGGCAGTTTTCTGAACCGCTGTCGTCGGACACGGACGTGATGGAGAAGTTCTCGGTCAATCCGCCGAACGTCTATGGATTCGGTCATCAGGCCTATTACGAGCATGTCGTCAAATGTCTCAACGATCAGAGTCCCGCGCTGGTCGACGGTCTTCAGGGGCGCAAGAGCCTCGAACTGATCTCCGCACTGTACGAGTCGATTGAGACGGGCAGGGAGGTCCTGCTGAAGTTTGTTCCGCAGCTGTGTCGCCTCGGTGAGCTGCCATGAGCGAGCCAGAGATCCGGCATGCGGGCGTGCGTGACGTGCTGTTTGGCGCGCGCGTCAGCATCGTCGAGCCGTGCAATCTGTACGGCTGCGAAATCGGAGACGATTGCTTCATCGGCCCTTTTACCGAAGTGCAGAAAGCCGTGCGCATTGGAGCACGGACGCGAATTCAATCCCATGCGTTTGTCTGCGAACTGGTCACGATCGGCGAAGATTGCTTCATCGGTCATGGGGTGATGTTCATCAACGATACGTTTTCGACGGGCGCTCCGGCGCGCGGGCGCAAGGAGCTGTGGCGCTCCACGACGATCGGAAATCGGGTGTCGGTGGGATCCAACGCCACCATTCTTCCGGTCAAGATCTGCGACGATGTGGTGATCGGCGCGGGGGCGGTAGTTACCAAAGACATTACCGTGCCTGGATCCTATATCGGCAATCCGGCGCGCATTCAGACGGAAGCTCGATAGGCGCCTGGTACCTTGCTTCCCCAAAAAAGGCCCTAACCATGGCTGTACCTTACGCGGACCTTCATCTTCAGTATCTGAACATCAAGTCTGAAATCGACACGGCCATAGCCGCCGTCATTCGAGACAGCGCGTTCATCCGCGGTCCCTATGTCGATGCGTTTGAGAGGCAATTCGCTGCTGCCGTAGATGCCAGCCACTGCATCTCCTGCGCCAATGGCACCGACGCGCTCTACCTTGCGATGGCCGCGCTGGAGGTGAGGCCTGGGGACGAGGTCATTACCACGGCGCATTCGTGGATCAGCACCTCGGCCATGATTACCCATGCCGGCGCCACCGCGGTGTTTTGCGATACCGACGCCCGGACTTTCACCATCGATCCCGTTGCGGTCGAAAGCGCGATTACCCCTCGAACGGTGGGAATCATTCCGGTTCATCTCTATGGCCAGCCAGCCGATATGACTGCGATCATGGCGATCGCCCGCAAGCGCGGCCTTTGGGTGATCGAGGATTGCGCGCAGGCGCACCTGGCTCGGTACAAGGATCGGCCGGTCGGCAGCTTCGGCGAAGCCGCCACCTATTCGTTCTATCCGGGCAAGAATCTTGGGGCGATGGGGGATGCCGGGGCCATTGTAACGAACCGCAGCGATCTCGCCGAACGGATGGCGATGCTGGCGCGGCACGGTGGTGTCGTGAAGCATCAACATCGGATCGAAGGCATCAACAGCCGCCTCGACGGTATGCAGGCCGCCATTCTGTCGGCCAAGCTGCCGCATCTGGCGCGCTGGACCAAGGCGCGGCAGGCCGCGGCGGCGGTCTATGACCGTGGTCTCAACCAGATCGAGGACGTCGTGGTGCCGCAGGTCGCTCCCGATCGTTCACACGTCTATCACCTCTATACCATCCAGCATCCGCAGCGCGACAAGCTCGCCGCGCATCTGACCGCAAACGGCGTGCAGACCGCCATCAACTATCCCGTAGCGCTGCCATTTCTGGAGGCCTATCGGCGTTTCGGTCACCGTCCCGGGCAGTTTCCGAATGCCCACCGAAATCAGGGCCGCATCCTCTCGCTGCCGATGTTTGCGGAAATCACGCTGCCGCAGCAGAACACCGTGGTAGATCTCATTCGCGCATTTAGATAGTGATGCGCTTCCCTGGCTATATCGGCCCGGAGCCGGTTGAAGATACCTCATGAAGACTGGCTCCCGACTGCTGGCAAACTCGACCTGGAATGCCGCAGCATTCGTCGTTGGCGTAGGTTTGAATCTTGTGATCCTTCCGTTTGTGGTGCGACGGCTCGGCGTTGCATCGTTCGGCATTGCCGGGCTGGTCATAGCCAGCATTGCGCCTGCGCTGATTCTGAGCAATTCTCTTGCCCTGATGATTGCGCGCGAACTCGCGCAACGGCTCGGTTCCGCAAAGCGCGAGGAAGCACGGCAGTTTATGGCGACGGCTCTGTTTATCGGTCTTGTCGCCGGGATTCCGCTCGCCGTTCTTTTCCCGCTCGCTGGCCCGGCTTTGGCGCAGCGGGCGTTCAATCTGAGTGGCGATTTTGCCCGGGACCTTCTGGCGGCGTTCTGTTTCGGCGCCCTGGGCTGGTTGTGCCAATGCATCGCCGGTGTCTTCCTCGCGTTGTTCGTAGCCCGTCAGGACTATGCGCGGCTCGCTTTGATCAATATTGCGGGCACCCTTGTTTCGACGCTTCTGATGCTGTTACTGATCCCGCGATGGCCGGTCGCGTCCACCTACCTGGCCTGCCAGATGGCCGGGTTTGCCGCCAATCTGTTATTGGCGGCATTATTGTCGCGGCTGTTGTTGCCTCAATGGACAGCGCTTCCGGTTCTGCACCGCAGCTCTCTGGCAAGTCTTCTGCATACCGGAAAATGGCAGGCGGTCGCGCAGGGCGGCGGGCTCGTTTCGGGGCAGGCAGATCGCTATCTGCTCGGCGCGTTTTTGCAGCCGCAAAGCGTCGGTTACTATTCGATAGCACAGCGGCTGGAGGAAGCGATCTATATCGGCGTTCTGAAGATCGGCGAGATCTTGTTTCCCTTCTTCAGCTCGCTGCAGGGGGAGGGCGAGGGACGTGTCGGCGAGTTGTTTTTTCGTGCGGCCTGGGTGCTGAACGTTCTGGCGGTCGGAGTGCTCGGAGCGCTGATTCCCGTCGCCGGCAGCCTGCTGAGGCTGTGGACCGGCGCGGAAGTCGCCCTGGAGGGACAGCGCGTCCTGATCGTGCTCGCGGTGGCAGGCATTCTTGGCAGCGGAACCAATGTTTTCGCATTCTATCTGTTGGCAAACGGCAGGACCGGGACCAACGCCGCGATCGCGCTGGTCACCGCGCTGTTCACGCTTGGCACGAGCGCGGTAGCACTTCCGATCTTCGGATGGCCCGCTGCCGGATGGAGTTCCTGCGCCGGCGCGTTGGCGCAGCTGGTTATGATGACGGTGCTGCTGCGGCGGAGTTTTGACTTGCCGGACATCTGGTTGCGGGTCTGGCATTTCGTGCTGATGCCGATCGCTCTCGGGTTGGCCTGTGCGGGGTTGTTGCGGGTCTGGATATCGGGTTACGGCTTCGGTCAAAGCGTTGCCTGGTTGCAGGTCGCGGCATGGTATGCCTTTTCGGCGGCAGCGATCCTGGCGGTAGTTATTGGGTTTTCCAGCATTGGACGTTACGGGGGGATCTGCCGAAGCGATCTCTACCGCATCGCGGCACGATTCTTCCCGGCGTGGAGTGTCTGATCGATGTGCGGCATTGCGGGTATCGTTGACTTACAGGGCGGCGCTGTCGTTCCCGGCGCCATAGAAAGCCTGACCGCGCTCATCGCTCACCGTGGTCCCGATGGCGCGGGATTTTGGCATAGCGATGACAAGCGGATTGCGCTCGGCCATCGTCGATTGGCCATTATCGACCCCGGGGCACGCGGCAACCAGCCGATGATCTCGGGCGACGGCCGTTACGTCATCGTCTACAACGGCGAGATCTACAATTTCCTAGAATTACGCCAGGAGCTGGAAGCGCTGGGGATCGCGTTCCGTACCGAATCCGACACCGAGGTGATACTCGCGGCGTGGCAGGCTTGGGGGCCGGAGATGCTGCTGCGCTTCAACGGCATGTGGGCATTTGCCATTGCCGACAACGTCTCCGGCGATGTTTTTCTGGCGCGTGATCGCTTTGGCATCAAGCCGCTGCTTTATTCGCTCGCGGACGGCCGCGTGGTGTTTGCCTCGGAAATGCGGGCGCTCATCGGTTGCGGCCTGGTACCGGCCGACATCGATACCGAGGTCGCGCGCCGGATTCTGGTCGATGCGTTCAATATCGAGGGCAGCGAGCGTACGCTGCATCGGCAGGTCCGACGGTTGCAGGGGGGGCATTATCTCTGGATCAGGGCCGGCCGCACCAGCCTGACGCGCTGGTGGCGAACGGTCGATCACCTGCCGTCATTGCCCCCAACGGACGCCGGACAGGTCGAACGTTTCGGCGAGATCTTTCGCGATGCTGTCAGCTTGCGGATGCGCAGCGACGTGCCGATCGGCACCTGTCTGTCCGGCGGGTTCGATTCTTCGGCAATCATCTGCGCGATGGCCGATGCCGAGAAAGCGGGGATGGGACCGCGAGGCAGTCATGCCTGGCGTCACGCCTTTGTCGCATCGTTTCCAGGCTCGTCCAACGACGAACGGCCGCAGGCAGAGCAAGCCGCGGCCTGGGCCGGCGTCGACCCGGTGATTCTTCAGATCGGCCTCGATGACGCCTTGAGGGATTTCGATCGCGTCCTGGAGGATATGGACGATGTGTATATTGGTCTGCCGACGGCGGTGTGGCTGATCTACCGGGAACTGCGCCGGCACAGGGTCCTGGTGTCGCTCGATGGTCATGGCGCGGATGAACTAATGGGCGGTTATCTGCAGGCCGGCGCGACCGCAAGCTTCCAGCTGCGCAACCTGCTTTCAGCAATGGTGTCGCGCTGGCGGTTTCTGGGCCGAACCGTGGATCTGGCACGCGCCGCGCTGATCAAGCGAAACGGCCAGTTTTTTCTGCGCGGCGGCCTCTTGGCGCTGCCGCGGCCATTCCCGGTGGTAGGTGACGACGACCGCCTGCCGCGCCAGTGGGGATTTTTCAATCGAAGGTTGTATCGCATGCTTCATGGCACCGTGTTGCCGACGATCCTGCGCAATTTCGACCGTCTATCGATGGCGCACGGCATCGAGGTGCGAATGCCCTTCCTGGATTGGCGTCTGGTGACCTATACCGTCGCGCTTCCGGAACACAGCAAATATGCCGACGGGACTTCCAAACTGATCGCACGTCGCGCCATGGCCGGCCGGATGCCGGAATCGATCCGGGTCGGGACGCGCAAGGTCGGCTTCAACTCGCCGATGCCCGAATGGCTCAACGGACCGCTTTTGGACTGGACTGCCTCATTATTGACAAAGAAGGTAGCGGCTTTTGCCGAACTGGTCGACGAGCCGGCACTCGAGAAGGCAGTTGTAAGGCTCAACCGCGACAAATCATGGGATTGGGAATCGGCCGGCCGGATCTGGCCATATTTGCATATGAAGTGGATGCTGGCTCGGCTGGCTTAGTGCGGCGATTCAATAATTCCAGTGGTCTAATACTTCCATTCATTCTCGCCTGCTGTCGTCGGATCCTCCTGAATGCGATTGTTTCAGAACAGTGGTCTTTATCCGTCCTATCTGCGGCACCTCAATCATTTGGCGTCCGGGGCCGTTCGCTTCGGCGATCGACGGCGCGTGTTCCTGCAAGACAGGTTCGGTGCGCTGCATTTTCTGCAGCCGGTTCTCGACGGATCTCCCGATGCGTTCTTTACCAACGGCGACGACAACACACTGCAGAAATACTGGGCCCAGGAAAACGGGATGCCGTCGTCGAGCGCATTGGAAGACATTCTCATCGCCCAGATCGAGCATCATCGCACCGAAGTCTTCTACAATCTCGATCCGATCCGTTACGGCAGTGGCTTCGTGCGCAAGC
>Ga0302320_10001911_pt1 | contig 49675 bp, 40 predicted proteins | sample Bog_T0_3_FD_202130 | JGI IMG/M metagenome (GOLD analysis project Ga0302320, IMG submission 202130) | Peat permafrost microbial communities from Stordalen Mire near Abisko, Sweden - Bog_T0_3 | ecosystem: Environmental > Terrestrial > Soil > Wetlands > Peat | place: Sweden: Abisko, Stordalen Mire... | reverse complement strand
AGATCCCTCGCCACAGGAACCAGGCGATGAAACCCGAAAACTGAACCCCAAGAATATTGGCTACGCCGGTGCGCCGTCCGATGGCCGCCAGCAAGCCGAGTGTCGAGAAGCGGAACGGCTTCTTCTCTGTCCCATCAATTGTGGCCAGAATGTTCCGCGCCAGAACCTTCCCCTGCCGGATAGCGTGTTGTGCGGTGGGTGGATAAGGCTTTCCCGTCGCCGGATCGGGCACCGACGCACAATCTCCCAGCGCCCAGACGCCGGGCCAGCCCTCCAGTTCCATAAACTCGTTGACTTTGAGCCGGCCCCGCTCGCTGGGGCAGGGAAGACATCCGGCCAGCGGATGCTGCGAAGTGCCGGCGGTCCAGATCAGGGTGCTGGTGCGGATTACGCTCCCGTCGGTGAGTTCCACATTGCCATCCCGCACCGCGGCAACCCGGCAATTTACACGGATATCGACGCCACGCTCCGCCAGCCTCTTCTGTGCATAAGCCCCCAGCTGTTCGCCAAGTTCGGGCAGAATCACCGGACCCGGATGCACCACTACAACGCGAATCTGCTCCTGCCCCAGGTGCTTGTAATAGCGCGTGGCGCCGCGTAGAAAATCGTTAATGCCGGCGATGGTCTCGACGCCCGAGAACCCGCCGCCTGCTACCACCACGGTGAGTAACTCATCGCGATGGCCGGCCGCACATTCGAAATCGGCCGCTTCCAGCGCCTCGATCAGATGATTGCGCACTTCGATGGCGTCGCCCAGCGACTTCATGGTGAAGGCAACTTCTTCGAGACCCGGCAGCCGGAAGAAATTGGTGGTGCAGCCGAGCGCGATCACCAGCTGATCGTAAGGGAGGTCGTGGACATGGGCTTCCTTCGAGTGAGCCACGCGCACGGTCTTGCCGGCGAGATCCATCGACTGCACTTCAGCGTGAAAAAAATTGACGTGCCGCAACATTTTGCGGATGGGATTCACGATGTGTGTGAGATCGATGTCGCTGGCCGCGACCTCGTGCAGCATTGGCGTGAAGAGAATGAAGTTCTCCCTGCTCACCAGCGTCACCTCAAGATCGCTGCGGCGTCCGGCAGCTTTATCCAGTTCGAGGGCCGCATACAGACCGCCAAATCCGCCGCCCAATATCAGAATTCGCTTTTTCATGGTGTGTTCCGGACCGCCCTGTTCAGAATCGCATGAACCCGGCGATTTATTCCAGGAGAGGGCCACGGGGAGGTCCAGGCGAAACTGTTAGAGAATGAGTTTTCTCGACAGTCTCGAAAATAATCTCAAGGCTCTGGAGTCGCGCGAACAGGGCGGGCTCGACGAAGGTAATCGGCGCGAACGGGAGAAGGCTCGGGCCAAAGCATCGGCTCCATGGGCTGAGCGGTTGAAGCAGGATCCGTGGACACAGAACCTGATGCAGCAAGCCACCAGGGCCGGCTACCAGCGCCGCGTTAAGGTCAACCTGGTGTGGATCGGCACCTCGCTGCGCCTCGAAGCGCGCGGGCAGCGGCTGGAACTGCGGCCGCAGCCGGATGGCATCGCCGCGGTCTTTCTCCACGGCACGGTGGAATCGAAATCTCAGGCCATCGATCTGAAAAAGGATCCACAGAAACTGGTTGCGGAGTGGATGGCGATTCTCGATCTGCAGAAGAAACTGGATGACGAACAGGCCGAGAAGGAACTGCTGGAAGAGGATGCGGCCGAGGCCTGACAGAAACCATGCAACCTGAGCGCTGGCGGCAGATCGAGCGGCTTTACCATGCGGCGCTGGAGCGCCCGCTCGATTTGCGCCGTGCCTTTCTCCTCGATGCCTGTGCCGGGGATGGCGAGCTTCAGAACGAAGTGGAATCCCTGCTCGCGCGGGCAGGCGGCCAGTTTTTAAAAACGGAATCCGAAATAACGCCGATGCAAACCGGCACGCAGGTAGGTCCGTACAAGCTGGAGACACCCCTCGGCGCGGGCGGCATGGGCGAGGTCTTCCGCGCGCTGGATACTCGGCTGGGCCGCACTGTGGCCATCAAATTCCTTCGCCGTGAGACTGCGGCGGACCCCCGGCACCGAAGCCGCTTCCTGCAGGAGGCGCGCGCGGCGTCGGCACTTAATCATCCCAATATCGTGATCCTCTACGACATTTCATGCCACGAAGGGATTGATTTTCTGGTGATGGAATACGTGCCGGGGCAAACTCTAAAGGATCTGATTTCCCCCGATGGGATGCCGCTCGAAAACGTGCTGCACCTGGGATCGCAGGTGGCGTTAGCGCTGGCCGCGGCGCACGCGAGCGGCGTGGTCCACCGCGATATCAAGCCGGCCAACATTATGGTCACATCCAGCGGACAGGCTAAGGTGCTCGACTTCGGTTTAGCCAGGATGATGCCTCAACCGAACGATGAAACAGTTTTGCCATTGACCCAACCCGGAATGGTGATGGGCACGGTTTCATATATGTCGCCCGAGCAAACGCGCGGCGAGGATCTGGACGGGCGCTCCGACATCTTTTCGCTCGGCTGCGTACTTTACCACGCGATAACCGGACAACTCCCCTTCCGCGGCGAGAGCATGCTATCGGTGATGGATCGGATCGCAACGGCCACACCCTCCACGCCGAGCGATCTGCGCGCGGACGTGCCACAGTCCCTGGACCGCTTGATTGCCGCCTGTCTGGAGAAAAATCCGGCGCGCCGGCCTGCCTCGGCTGCCGAAGTGGCGAAAAGCCTGAAATCGATCTCAGAATCGCTTGGTGGGCCGGCCGTTGGGTTGACATCGGACCCGACAGTCGTTCGAGGCGACCACCGCCGGTCAGTTGCAGTCGTCCCCTTCCGTTTTCGCACCGCCCTCGCCGACGATCGATTCCTTTCGGTGGCTCTGGCGGAATCCGTGGTAAACCGGCTGGGTGCCGCCGAGGGACTGCTGGTTCGCCCCATCGCCAGTGTGCTGCGTTACGCCGCAGCCGATGTCGATTGCGCTCAGGTGGCACGCGAGCTGAACGTCGATGTGGTAGTCGAGGGCACCATCCAGAAAATGGGCGCAAAACTCCGCGTCCTGGTGCAGGCGCTTCAGCCCGGCGATTCCCGCATCCTTCACTCTTCCCGGCACGATGGCGACATGGAAGACCTTTTCGGCCTGCAGGACCGCATTGGGGATGCGGTTTCGGGCGCGTTGGTCATCCAGCCGAAAGCGGCCCCGGAAACGGCAATCCCACCCACGAGGAATCCGTTGGCCTACGAGTTGTACATGCGCGCCGCCGATCGCGTTGTGCACATGGACAAGTTCGACACCGCTTCGGCAATTGAGATGCTTTGCCGGGCTGTCGAAATCGATCCCAACTTCGCGGATGCATGGGGACGGCTCGCCCAGGCTTACGCCAACATGGGCAGTCACCTCGACCCCCATCCGCAATGGTTCGACCGCGCCGAACACGCCATAGCGATGACGCTCGAGCTGGATCCCGTCCAGTGCGACGCTTTGTGCGCACGTGCGCAGACGCTGTGGAGCCCCTCCCGTGGATTTCAGAACCGGCCCGCGCTGCGGGCCATTAATGCGGCGTTGAAGGTCAATCCCAACCGGCCGGTTATCAGGATGTTTCGCGGCGCGATTCTGTTCCATCTCGGCTACTACGATCAGGCGGAGCGGGACACTAACGAGTCTATGCTGGCGAACCCAGGTTACGCCATGGGGATTACCGGCCAAGCGATGATCGCTTTATTCCGGGGCGACTACGAGGCGGCTAACCACTTCTACGAGCGAGTACTGGCTCTCGACCCGGCCCAGGTTCTGGGAAATATCTTCGCTCCGCTGCCCGCGCTTTATCTGGGCCGGATGGACGAGGCGCGAGAGAAGGTCCGGAAGGCCCGACAAATGGTTCCGCAGGAGCCTCAGTTGACCGGCTTCGAGGCTTTGTTCGCCGCGCACGAGGGAAACTTCGCCAAAGCGGACGAATTGGCCGACAGCGCGTGTTCCGCGAACCAGAAGAGCGTTACCCACACGCATCACACATGGCACACCTGCGCGGGAGTTTATGCCCTGATCGGCCGGCCGGAAAAGGCGTTGGCCCAACTGCGCAGGTGCGGCGAAATGGGCCTGCCCAACTACCGCTTGTTCAACTCCGATCCCTGCCTGAGTCCGTTGCGGGACCTGCCGGAGTTTACGGCGTTGATGTCGAATCTGCGGCGGCAACACGACGAATTCTGCAGCGATATCGACCCCGCGACTTGAAGTGCAGATCGGAAATCTGCCCCCGCCGGGTTAACGGTACTACTGCAACGAAATCGAAACCTCGCATTCATCAGTTTGAACCCGATCCGGCATTACTTTAAGGTGTGCCATTCTCTTCACTGCCATCCAAGCGCCTGCCGGGTCCGCTGGCCGGTGCGGTGAATCGCCTGTTTCAAATCGATAAACTGGAGCGGCTGTACGAGCACGCGAGGTCGGAGCGGCCTCTCGCCGGCGACTTGCTGCATGAGCTCGACGTGACGGTCAACGTTTCGGCGGAGGATCTGAAAAGAATTCCGGCGACGGGGCCGGTGATTGTGGTTTCGAACCATCCGTTCGGAATTCTGGACGGCATGATCCTGGTGGATCTGTTTTCCCGTGTGCGTCCCGACACGCGCATCCTCACCAACCACATGCTCGGCGAATTGCCGGAACTGGCGCCGTGCTGCATTTTTATCGATCCATTCGACCGGCCGGAATCGCGGCATGCCAACGGGCGTGCGCTGAAGCAGGCATTGGCGCATGTGAAGAGCGGCGGTCTGCTGGTGATATTTCCGGCGGGCGAAGTGGCTCATTTCGATTTTCGCGCGGGGGCGATTCGCGATCCCGAGTGGCACAGCACGGCGGCCCGCCTGGTACGCATTACCAAGGCGAAGGCGCTGCCTGTATTTGTAAACGGGACCAACAGCATTCCCTTTCAGATGCTGGGAATGGTGAATGCGCGGCTGCGTACGGCGGCGCTGCCCGCGGAACTGCTGAATAAACGCGGCAAGGTGGTGGAAGTGGGGATCGGCGGCGCGATCGATCCGGCGCGGATGTGCGCTCTGGCGGACGACCAGGCGGCCATACGCTATCTGCGGCTGCGCACGGATCTGCTGGCGCGGCGCCCGCATCCGATCGCGCCACAAGGCGCGGCGCCCAACCGTCCCAGTGAGGTGTCGGCGCCGATTGCCGCGGCGGTTCCGGTGGATTTGCTGGCATGCGAGATCGCGGGTCTGCCGGCGCGGTGCCTGCTTGAGACGGCTGGGGAGCAATCGGTTTATCTGACGGAATCGTGGCAGATTCCGCTGGCGCTCCAGGAAATCGGTCGCCTGCGTGAGGTTACCTTTCGCGCGGCCGGCGAAGGAACGGGACAGCCCAGCGATCTGGATCGCTTCGACCCTTATTACCTGCACCTGTTTGTGTGGAATGCGGAGAAGCGCGAGATTGTGGGCGCGTACCGGGTGGGCGACGTGCCCCGCCTGCTGGCGCGCTTCGGGCACAAAGGTCTCTATACGGATTCGCTGTTCCGCTTCAGCGGCGGATTTCTGCAACGGCTCGGGCCCGCACTCGAAATGGGCCGCTCGTTCATCCGGCCGGAGTATCAGCGGCAGTATTCGCCACTGATGTTGTTATGGAAAGGAATCGGCGCGTATGTAGCGCAGCGGCCGGAATACTGTACGTTGATCGGCGCGGTGAGCGTGAGCAACCGGTATTCGAAGACTTCGCGCGAATTGATTGTGCGCTATTTCGAGAAGCATGCATTGCAGGCGGGTGCGGGATTTGTAAAAGCGCGGCGTCCTCTGCGCGGCAATTTCGTGCAGAAGTGGGAATTGCAGGCGCTGTGCTCCATGCTGCCGGATGTGGACGATCTCACCGGGCCCATTGCCGACCTGGAGCGGGATGGCAAGGGCATGCCGATTCTGGTGAAGCAGTATCTGAAGCTGGGTGGGAAACTTCTGGCGTTCAGTATCGATCCGCAGTTTGCCAATACGCTGGATGGATTTGTGATGGTGGATCTGCGGGAGACTCCGCCGGAGGTTTTGGGCCGGTATATGGGGAAAGAGCAGATGCGCGAGTTTTTCGCGTGGCACGCGGCGGCGCGGCCGCGAGTGGCGTAGGAGCGGAACTTAGCCGCCGATGGAGTACATGGGCCTGGGCGGCGGCACGAATTTAGTGGAATTGATTTCGTGGCCGATCCACTTTTCCGAGACGTTCTGACGGATCACGGCGCGGATTTCGTCGTCGGTCGAATCGGAGCGCAGCAGGTGCTTGACGTCGGTTTCGTCGATGGCGAAAAGACAGTAGCGCAGTTTGCCGTCGGAGGTGAGCCGGATGCGGTTGCAGTTCAGGCAGAAGGGCTTGCTCACCGAGGCGATGAAGCCCAGTTTTCCACTGCCATCGGCATATTGGTATTCGGTGGCGGGTGTTCGCGGATCGCGATCCGGAACTTCGATCAGAGGTCCGATCTCGCGCTCGATGGTCGAGATGATTTCGTCCGCCGTCAGGACCTTGCCGCGGCCCCATAAGGATTGCGCATCGAGCGGCATGAACTCGATGTAGCGCGGCTCAAAGCCCCGTTCGCGGCAAAAGAGCGCCATGGGGACGATATCGGGCTCCACCAGCCCCTTGACGGCGACGATGTTGAATTTGATGCGTTCGAATCCCGCGCGCGCAGCTGCATCGATTCCCGCCAGGACGCGGGGCAAATCGTCGCGCCGAGTGATCTGTTTGAAGCGCTCGCGGTCGAGAGTGTCGAGATGAATATTCAGGCGGCGCAGGCCGGCGCCGTAGAGATCCTGCGCCAGTTTTCCGAGAAGAACCGCGTTGGTGGTAAGGGCGATGTCGCGAATGCCGGGAATGGCCACCAATTTCTCGATCAGGCGCGGCAGATCGCGGCGCACCAGCGGTTCGCCTCCGGTGATGCGGATTTTATTGATGCCCAGAGGAATAGCGGCGCGCACGAAGCGTTCGATTTCCTCGTAGGTGAGGATGTCGCGCCGGTCCATAAACTCCACGCCTTCTTCGGGCATGCAGTAGAAGCAGCGGATATTGCAGCGGTCGGTAACGCTGATGCGCAGGTTATCGTGGACGCGGCCGAAGCCGTCTACGAGCGGAGGCAACGCGGCTATCGCCGCATGTCCATAAGTTTGCGTATTCACCTGATTGCCAGCATTCGTTCCAAGGGTATGAGAGCGCGGGCGATGAGGTCGTCCGACAGTTCCACACGGGGTTCCAGGTAGAGCAGCGCGTCGCGCAGTTTTTCCATCGTGTTCATGCGCATGAACGGACACTCGCTGCAATTGCAATTCTCGTTGGCGACGTAATGGAATTTCTTGCCAGGCGCAGCGCGCTCGAGCGAAAAATTGACGCCGCTCTCGGTCATGACGATAAACTCGCGGGCAGGGCTCGCAGCGCAATAATCGATGATCGCCGACGTGGAGCCGATGAAATCGGCGTGGCGCAGAACCGCTTCCGGACATTCCGGATGTGCGACCACGATGGCCGCGGGGAACGCGGCTTTGGCGTCCAACAGGCGGCGCACCGGGAAAGTGTTGTGGACGATGCAGGAGCCTTGCCAGATCTTCATGTTGGCGCGGCCAGTCTGCTGCTTGACGTAATTGCCCAGATTGCGGTCGGGCAGGAAGAGCACAGTCTTATCGGCGGGGATGGAGTTCACCACCTTGACGGCGTTGCGTGAGGTGCAGAGGAGATCGGATTCGGCCTTCACTTCGATCGAAGTATTGATGTAGCTGACGATCACGTGATCGGGATGGCGGCGGCGGTATTCGCGGACGGGCTCGGGCGGACAGCCTTCCACCAGGCTGCAACTGGCGTTCTTATCGGGCACCACGACGGTGCGTGTGGGGTTGAGAACTTTGGCGGTTTCAGCCATGAACCAGACGCCGCAGAAGGCGATGACGTCGCCCTCAGCTTCGCGCGCCTTGCGAGCCAGTTCCAGGCTATCGCCCACAAAATCAGCGACTTCCTGGATCTCTGCTTCCTGATAGTGATGCGCCAGAAGGATGGCCCGGCGCTCATGTTTGAGGTCGAGGATTTCTTCGGCGACAGTGCTGGTAGCAAGCATACGGGGGAGGTAAGCGCTAACTATATTGTAACTTCTCCAGAACCTGGGGGTTGACCACGTTGATGGGCGTACCGGCAGCGTAGGCCACTATCTGGTCGAAAATATCGGCAAACTGAATCTCATACTCTTCGTAAGTAACGTAGCCGATGTGCGGCGTGCACACCACATTTTCCATAGCGAGCAGTGGGTGAGTAGCTCCGACGACCGGTTCCTCTTCGTAAACGTCGACAGCGGCCATGCCTGGACGGCCGGCGCGGAGTGCATCCACCAAAGCGCCAGGGGCAATCAATCCAGCGCGACTGGTGTTGACGAGGAGGGCGGTCGGCTTCATGCGGGCCAGATCCCCGGCGGTGACGATGCCGCGCGTGGCGTCGAGCAGACGCATGTGCAGGGAGAGCACGTCGGCTTCGGCGAAGAAATGCTCTTTACTCGGCGCGGCCGTGTAGCCATCCGCACGAGCTTTTGCGAGGGACGCCTCGCGCGCCCACACCAGAACGTTCATGCCGAACTGCCGGCCATAGCCCGCCACCACAGCGCCGATTCGTCCGTAGCCGTAGATGCCGAGAGTCTTCCCACGCAGAGTGTGGCCGACGCCGATCTGCCAGGTTCCGGCCTTAAGGGCGGCGACCTGTTGAGGAACCTGGCGCATGGCGGCGAGAACCAGGGCCCAGGTAAGCTCCGCCGTGGCTTCCGACGCGGTGGCCGCGTGCATGTTGGAGGATACGATCACGCCCAGGCGCGTGCAGGCGGCGATATCAATGTGCGGGTACTGGCTGCGCTGGCTGATTAAACGCAGCCGCGGCAAACGATCGAGCAGCGGGGCCTGAATTTTTGTGCGCTCGCGAATCAGCACGAGGGCTTCGGTGTCGCGCAGACGCTCGGCCAGAATATCCACGTCGTCGACGTGATCGGTCCAGATGGAGACGTCATGACCCTGAAGCTTCGAGAAGCATGGCAGGGTGCGCAGCGTATCGTGATAGTCGTCGAGGATGGAGATTTTCATACCATTGCAGATTTACATACCATTGGAGGATACATGCCGCAGCTTCGCGAACAATTCGGCCCGATCGATATCTATCTGTTCGACCAGATCCTGCGGGGCCGGATCGCGCCGGGGATGCGGATATTCGATGCGGGCTGTGGTTCGGGGCGCAATCTGGTCTATTTTCTCAGGCAAGGATATGATGTCTCGGGCGTGGACGAGGATTCGCGGGCCATCGGGGACATACGCAATCTGGCGCCCGACCTGCCGGCGGATCGTTTCCGGGTGGAAGCTATCGAGGCGATGTCTTTTACGGACGCCATCGCGGACGTGGCGATCAGCAGCGCGGTTTTGCACTTCGCGCGCGACGACGATCATTTTCAGGCGATGCTGCGCGGCAGTTGGCGGGTGCTGAGGCCGGGTGGGCTTTTCTTTTGCCGGCTGGCATCTTCAATCGGCATCGAGCGCCAGGTTCGGCAGATCGGGGGACGACGGTTCCGGTTGCCGGATGGCTCCGAACGTTACCTGGTCGACGAGGCGCTGTTGATGAGGCTCACGGAGGAACTGGGCGGCCGGCTGGCGGATCCGCTGAAGACAACTATCGTGCAGAATCAGCGGTCGATGACCACGTGGGTGGTACGGAAGAACGTCTGAGCATGTGCAACAGTAAGAGACAATCTCCTTTGGAGGTCCGTTTTTGAAGGCCACTTTCGTCGTTCTGGCTCTAACGCTTGCCGGCATCGCACGGGGCGACGTCGCCGACTCCGCACCGAACGGATTCACGGTGAAGATTGCACTTACGATCCAAGCGTCTTCCGACGAGGTTTACCGCCGGCTGGTGGGCAATATCGGGGACTGGTGGAATTCAGCGCACACCTTTACGGGCGACGCCCATAATCTGACCATCGAGGCGAAGCCGATGGGATGTTTCTGCGAAAAGCTTCCCAGTGGTGGAGCACGCCACATGGAGGTAGTGAATTTCGTGCCGGGTAAAACGCTGGTGATGGTGGGAGGGCTGGGTCCACTGCAATCGCTCGCCGTCGCGGCCAGCATGACGATCCAGCTTGCTCCGGCCGATGGGGCGACTAAGCTGACCGTGACCTATGCAGTCGGGGGATATGTGCCGGGGGGCCTGAACAGTTACGCCGTGCCCGTGGACGGAGTTCTGACGCAACAATTCACTCGGTTGAAGAGCTACGTGGAGCACGGCGATCCCGCGCCGAAAAAGTGAACGGCGATGTCAAACCGTGTTTTGTTAAGCTCGATTGCACTGCTGGCGATGCTGCTGGCGGGAGCCGCGACACCTTCGGTTGAAGATCGGCTGGAGCAGGCGCGGAATCTTGGGAAGGCTTTCTATGAGAATCCCACTACAGCTAACGAAGCTGTGGCGGAGTTTAAGAAAGCGCTGGATCTGGCGCCCAATGCGAATCGCGAGAAATTGAATTACGCGCTGGCGCTGCTGCGCGCGGGCAAGGCTGCGCAGGCAGTGACGCTGTTGAAAGACGTCCAGCGGCGCGATCCGAAACTTCCGCATACGTGGTTCAACCTGGGGATTTACTATCGCAGGAACGGCGATGCGGAGTTGGCACTCGCCCAGTTTCAGGGGATGGTGAAACTCACGCCGCAGGAACCGATCGCGCATTATCAGATCGGGGCATTACTGCGGCAACTGGGCAAGGCCAGTGAGGCGACGACAGAGTTCGAGCAGGCTGCGAAGTTAAATCCGCAACTGGCGGCAGCGCATTTTCAGCTTTACAACTTGTATCGGCAGGCTGGCCGCGCCGCCGATGCCGCTCAGCAGTTGCAGACTTTCCAGGATCTGAAGAAGCAGCAGGAGGGCGCGGCGGTTCCCGAGGATGTCGATTGGTGCAGTTACGCGGAGATCTACGATCCGCCGCGCCCGCTCAGCGCGGAGAGCCCGGAGCCGCAGCCTGTGTATGACGACAGGCCTCTGGCTGACGCGGTCGATCAAGCGACCGCCGGTCTGGCGACGATCGATTCCACGGGCCAAGGGCAGGTGGATCTCCTGGTTTGGTCGTCACGCGGAGTTGCGCTCTACCGGCAGGGCGTGAATTTGGCCGCCGATTCGGGACTGGGCGATCTGAAGGGCGTTGTCGACGTGGCGTCGGGCGATTTCGATAACGATGGTTTGATGGACCTTTGCGTTCTCACCGATGCCGGCCCCTTGCTTTACCGCAATACCGGTGGGAAGTTCGCGAGGTTTACGGCCCAGCTTCCACAACGCCGTTTCGACCGCGCGGTGTGGATGGATTACGATCACGATTACGATCTGGATCTGCTGCTGCTGGGTAGTTCTTCGGCGCTGATGCGCAACCAGGGCGCGGCGGGGTTTGCCGATCGCACGGCGGATTTCCCTTTTGTCAATGGGCACGTAACGAGCGCCTACAAGCTGCGTGTGGCGCCGGACAGCAAGGCCTTCGATCTGGCGGAATTCTATACCGACCACGCGCCGGTGATTTATCGCGATCAGTTGGGCGGACATTACCAGGTGGCCGCTTTCGATGGCAAGCCGCGCGATCTCAAAGAGGTGGCGGCGGATTTCGATGGCGATGGAAAACTCGATCGCGTGCGCATCGCCGCCGATGGCGTGGTGCATTTCATGCGTAACCAGACCAGATCCAGTCGGCATTGGATTCGCGTGCGGCTGGCTGGCGTGAAGAGCCTAAAGACCGGCGAGGATGCCGAGGTTGAAATCAAGGCGGGCGGGCTTTACCGGAAGCAATTCTACGAAGGCGTGCCGCTGACGTTCGATCTGGGCAGCTATGCACAAGCGGATGTGGTGCGCATTACCTGGATGAACGGTCTGATCCAGAACGAAACCCGGCAGGCCGCCGATAAGGCGTACAAATACGAGGAGGCGCAGCGGCTTTCCGGATCGTGCCCGATGGTGTGGACCTGGAATGGGCGGGAATTTCAGTTCATCACGGACGTGCTGGGGGTGGCTCCGCTGGGCGCGAGCGATGGCGATGGGTCCTACTTCCCGGTGGATCACGACGAATATGTTTCGATTCCGGGCAAGGCGCTGACGCCCGTGGACGGCCACCACGATGTCAGGATCACCGAGGAGTTGAGCGAGGTATCGTACCTCGATCAGGTGCAATTGTTTGCCGTGGATCATCCGGCCGACACGGAGATCTATACCAACGAGAAGTTCAAATCTCCGCCGTATCCCGAGTTCCGTTTGTACGGGGTGAAACGCCGGGTTTATCCGCGGACCGCGCACGACGATAAGGGGCGCGATGTGCTGCCGCTGATTCTGCGCACGGACCAGAAGTATCCGGATCGATTTGCGCGCACGGAATCCGGCGTGGCGGTGATGCATACATTGGATCTCGATTTTGGCGCCGCTGCGGCTTCGGGCCAGGCGGTGCTTCTGTTACGCGGATGGGTGGATTGGCCGGATGGAAGCACGTTCCGGGCGGCCTCGCAGGAGAGTAGGGAAGGCCTGGTGATGCCGCTTCTGCAGATGCAGGATGCATCGGGTAATTGGCAGACGGTGAATGCGGATATGGGCATGCCGGCGGGCAAGCCCAAGACCATTGCAGTGCCGCTGCGGTTCATTTCGCAGAGCCGGAAGCTGCGGATCGTGACTAATCTTTGCGTCTATTGGGATGAAATTTTCCTAAGCGAAGAGCCGGGAGAACCGGTCGTTGTCCAGACGATGGCGCCGGTGGAATCGGCCGATCTGCATTTCCGCGGTTTCTCGGCATCGCGCATTGATGCAGGACGCAAGCAGCCCGACACCTATTTATACGGGAACGTGTCGGCATTTTCATTCTGGAATCCGACGGCAGGTCTGTATACGCGTTACGGCGATGTGCGGGAATTGGTCGGGGACGTGGATGATCGGCTGGTTATTATGGGTTCCGGCGACGAACTGGCACTGCGATTCGCTGCCTCCGCGTTTCCCACGCTCAAGCCTGGATGGACTCGCGATTACCTGCTCAAAGTAGATGGGTGGGCGAAAGATCGGGATCCGAACACGGCGTTTGCGACTACGGTAGAGCCGCTTCCGTTCCATGCGATGAGCGTTTATCCGTATCCGGAGAACGAGCACTTCCCGGACGATGCGGCGCACCGGAAGTACCGGTCGGAGTACAACACCCGGCCGGCGCTTCGGTTGATTCGGGCGTTGACGGATGGTATTTAATTGAAGGCATGTTCTCGAAACCTCTCGCGGCTTTGTGCTTCTTCGCCCTGTGCGCCTTTGGCGACGACGGCGGTTTGGTCACGGTGGATCACTATGTGCGCGTCCATTCGGCGGTGCCGGCAATCGCTGGGCAGACAACGCAGATCTATGTAAGAGAAGTAGTGCGTGCCGCGATGCTCCTGCGGGAGGGGATAGCGCCGGATCGCGTGGTCTTATTCATCCACGGCGCGGGCACGCCGGCGGAAGTGGCCTTCGACGTTCCCTATAAGGATTACAGCTGGATGAAGTTCCTGGCGGAGGCGGGGTTCGACGTGTTCTCGATGGACATGACGGGCTACGGGCGCTCCACGCGGCCGGCGCCGATGAACGACCCGTGCAATCTCTCGCAAGCGCAGCAACTCACGTTCGTGCCTGGTCTTATCGCGGCGCCGTGCCCGGCGGTTTACGGGCAACGCATGACCACGATAGCGTCCGACTGGAGCGACATCGGAGCGGTGGTGGACCACGTTCTTGCGCTCCGGCACGTGGCGCAGTTGAGCCTGATTGGATGGTCGCAGGGTGGGCCGCGATCCGGCGGTTACGCTTCGCAGCACCCGGAGAAAGTGCGCAAGCTGGTCTTACTGGCCCCCGCCTATAACCGTGAGGGCGCGAGTACGCCGCCGGCGCAACTCCCCGCCAACGGGACCACCTTCGATACGCAGTCGCACGATGAATTCACGGCGAACTGGGACCGTCAGGTGGGTTGCCCGAACCAGTACGATCCGGCTGTGAGCGATGCCGTCTGGTCGGCGATGCTGGAATCCGATGCGGTGGGCGCCACATGGGGGAGCGGTGTTCGCCGTGCGCCGCAGGAGACGAGTTGGGGCTGGAATCAGGCGGTGGCGAGCAGAATGACTATCCCGACGCTGGCCGTCTCCGGGGTTCACGACAAGCAGGTACGGCCCGACAGCGTGCGCAATCTGATCGCGGACCTTGGCTCGAGCCAGAAGGTTTTCGTGGACCTGGCGTGCTCCTCGCATAATGCCATGTGGGAGAAGAATCGCCTGCTTTTATTCAAGGCGTCGCTGGAATGGCTGACGAAGGGAAAAGTGAACGGTTTGGAACAGGGATCGGTTCGCCTCGGGTATTAGAGAAAAGGCCTGAACCCCGGGCAGATCGGAAATCTGCCCCACCGATTGGCGGAATTTTGGCGGGAACGCGGCGATCGGCAAATTCCTGGCAGTGTCCGCAACTATGGCTCATAGGTCTTATCGGCTCCTCGTCGTTGATTTAGAGGATTTTATCGATGTTTTTTGATTTCGGCACATCGACTGCATCAGAAACGCACAAGATGTCGATTTCAATTCAAACTAACGTTGCCTCGCTGGTTGCGCAGAACAACATCCGCATCAACACGAACTTCCAGAACAATACGATTACGCAACTGTCGTCGGGCTACCGGATCAATTCATCGGCCGACGATGCGGCGGGTCTGGCGGTGGCAAATCAGTACCGCGGGGACACGGCCGAGCTGACGCAGGGCGTGCTGAACGCTAACAATGGCGTGGCCCAGCTGCAGATCGCGGATGGTGGACTGAACAACATCTCGACGATTCTCGACCGTTTGCGGACGCTGGCCACGGAATCGGCTTCGTCTACTTTCGTGGGCAACCGGGGCACGCTGAACAACGAGTACCAGGGGCTATTGAGCGAAGTCAATCGGCAGGCCGCCAACATCAATCTCAACACGGGCGGGGCGTACAGCAACGACCTCGTGACCTATGTAGGCGGCGGCAGCAACGCGGCGAATGCCCAGGTATCGGTGAATCTGAGTGGCGTGGCGGTCGATTCCGCGGGGCTTGGGATTGCGAGCACGAGCGTGCAGGGCGCCGGCACAGGATTGACAGGGAACGCGACTGCTCTGAATACGGGCGGGACCTTCCTTTCGACTGGCGCGACGCAGGTTTTTACGGTCGCGACCGCAACCGGCGAGCAGGCGATTACGCTGACGGGCACCGTCGCGGGCATCACCGCCGATCAGGCGATCAGCAGCCTGAATGCGCAATTGCAGTCGGTCGGGATCACGGCGGCGGTGGGTACGAACGGATTGCTGCAGTTCAGCTCGGCCAATGCCTTTTCGGTGGCGGCCGCCGACTCCAGCACACCAGGTCTCGGAATCGCCGGTCCCAGCCATGGCAACAATTCCGCGACCTACAACGTGAGCACTGGCGTAGGCGTGTTTCCACCCGTGGGCAATGGCGATACGATCACATTTACGCAGCCGGGAGGCGGCGCAGCCATAGCTACGGTGAATTTCAACGCGACCAGTTCACCGGGCGCTACCATCGATGCGGCGCTGAGCGTGATCAACGCGCAACTCGGGGGCAGCGGCATCACCGCGGTGGCCGATGAAACCAATCCCGGCGCGATTTCATTCCAGAGTGCCACGGGGTTTCAGGTGAGCGAAGCGCTTACGGGCACCGGCGACTTATTCACTACAGCGGGCGCGCAGGCCGTGACACCGCCGGTAGCGGGCGCATCGCCCACAGCCAACGCGCTTTCGGCTCTCAGCGCGCTGCAATCGGCCGTCACCAGTCTGGGCCTGGTCCAGGGAACGGTGGGCGCGGGCATCAATAAGCTGACTTACGCGGTTAACCTGGCGCAATCGCAGATCACCAATTTCTCGGTGGCGGAATCGAACATTCGCGATGCCAACGTCGCGGCCGAGGCGGCTAATCTGACTAAAGCGCAGGTGCTTCAGCAGGCATCGCTGGCAGCGCTGGCGCAGGCTAATTCGGCTCCGCAGGCAGTATTGACATTGCTGAAGGGTTAGTTCTCCGACAGTTCACGGAGGGCGGCGCGCGGCGGCTCGGGTATAGAATATCCTGCATGAAAGCAGCGCTCAGGCTGGTTCCGCTCGTGTTTTTCATGTTCGCCCCGGCGGCGTTTGGGGCCGACACCTCGCAGGATGAGAAGGATCTGCTGGCGGCTCTCGCCACGTGGCGGCAGGCCATGCTCAAGGCCGACGGCGCCACGCTCGACAAGCTTTACCACGAGGATCTTTCGTACACGCACTCCGGCGGAATGGTGGAGAACAAGGCCCACGCCATTGCCACCACCACCGCTCCGGGCGGCGCGTCGAGTGTGGTCGAATACCACGACATCGTCACCCACGTGTATGGCAACAGCGCCGTGATGAAGGGGATGTTCGACATCACCACCAGAGCCGGAGTTCTGAACCACAGCTACGTTCTGATGGTTTGGCTCAAGGGACCGAAGGGATGGCAGATGGTGGCGCGGCAGGCCGTGAATCTGCCATCCCAGTAATTTATTTTCCTATTGGATATCCCTGCCAGACGTATTCGAGCGCCTCGGGCAGAGTTTGCGCCTTCACCGCGCGGTCGGTGTGGCCGGCGTTGATGGCAAACACAAACTGATAGTGATAGCCTTTGGCGGCCAGAACTTTGGCCATGTTTTCGTTGGCGATGACCCAGTCGTGCATCTCGTCGCCGGTGCCGCCGTTGTCGCGATCGCCCACCTCCATCCAGATGCGGATCGGTTTGGCCGGACTGTTGGGCATCAGGCGTTCATGCATCTCCCAGCCGCCGTGCGGAATTTGCGGGTCGACCGGGTACTGGTTATTCACCATGGTGGCCGAGTAGACGAGAACCCGGTGGTACCACTCCGGGTGGAACCACGCCATCGCCACCGATACCGAGCCGCCGGAACTGCCGCCCATAGCGACGCGTCCCTCGGGATCTTTGGTCAGCTTCACGTTGGCTTCCTTCTCGGCGCGCGGCAGCACTTCGGCCTCGACGAACTCGGCGTATTTGCCCGACATGGTGTCGTACTCAAGTCCGCGCTCGCTGCCCGGGCCGTCGCCGCTGCCGTTGCCGATCGAAACGGCGATCATCACCGGCAGTTTGTGCTCGGCGATCAGATTATCGAGCGCAGTGAACAGGCCGCGATCCGGTCCGTCCGCTCCCACGATGAACGGTGCCACCGTGCCCGGCACATATTGTTTCGGAACATAAACCGCGACCTTGCGGGTGTAGGGAGCGGGGTGGCTGCTCACCTGCCTGCGCTGGCCTGGCTGAGGCGGCGGCGCATTGGCGGGTGGATTATCGCGCGCGACGCCGGAATAGAACTTGCTGTCGGTCGACTCCATGGTGAAGTTGTAGATGGTTCCCTGAGGTACGCTTTCCGATACGGTCATCTCGGGCGCGGCCGGATGCGTGGGGCCGATGATGAAGTTTCCATCCGCCTTCGGCGAAGGCACGGTGCCGTCGGGCAACTCCGTCGCCTTGACATACCCGGCGGTGTGGGGATCGCGGGTCGGGTTCGGGGGACGCTGGGCTCGTCCGGCCACGGCGGGGGGCGGGGGCGTGGCAGGGGCCTGGGCGATTGCCGGAATTGCCCCGGCCATCAGGCCGATGATAAACGCGGTGCTTAGAAAACGGAACATGCGGAAACTCCTTTTTTTCTCGATCGAAGTCGACTGGGGAGAATCATATCATCGATTTCAGCCCAACAGCCGAAAGGCACGGACCTGATTCCAGTCTGCGTAGCCAGGCCGTTAATCTCCCGAATCGATGAAGGCTCATAGGCTGCAAAGTGTAGGAGAATAGAAACGGAGAGCGCACGGATGTTCGACCGGATAACCTGGAATCCAAGGCAGATGAACGGCCAACCCTGCATCCGCGGCATGCGGCTAACAGTGCGCCGCGTAGTTTCCGCCGTGGCGGCATATCCCGATCGCCACGATTTATTTCGCAACTACCCGGATCTCGAGGAAGAAGACATCCGCCAGGCCCTTGAATTTGCAGCGGCGAATCTGGCGACGAGTTCCACGAGACGTCCGCGGCGTGATTGGGGCCGGCGTGCGCTCCATCAGGCTTCTGCTGGATCAGGGGATTCCCGCCGACGCGGCTCTGCTGTTCCGTGAGTGGGGTTGCGACTGCCAGCACATCCCTGAGCTGGGCATGCACAAAGCGGAGGATAAAGAGATTCTGGCTTTTGGTCACGACCACGCCGTGTGGTGATCACTTTGGACGCCGATTTTCACGGCCTGGTAGCAGTCCGCGGTCTGAGCTCGCCGTCGGTCGTGCGGCTCCGGCGCGAAGGTTGCAGGGCGGAAGCCGTCGTCGAAATTCTTCAGCCGGTGCTCGATCGCTATCGGGCGGACCTCGAAAACGGCGCCTTAATTTCAGTGAAAGAGCATCGCGTTACCTGTCACCGGCTGCCTGTTGGGAAGGAGCAATGAGACAGCGTCGCGCGCCGCGGGCCCCCGCTATCGGTATGACTTTCTCGCCGCCATCTCTTCGTTCTGCACGCCTGATCGGCCTTCTTCGTCGTACTCCGCAGGAGAACCAGGATGCTTCCAATGGCTACTTGCCTGTTGGCCTGCCTCACCGTGAGCGTCGTTCAAGCTCAGTCGTTTGAGGTAAACGTTATCAAGCCTCATGATCCGAAAGCCGCATGCGAAGGCTCCAATCTTCTGCCCGGCGGTCGTTTCGTGGCAACGTGCTGGCCACTGAAAGAGTTGATCCAGGAGGCGTACGACATCCTGCCCAGCCAGATCTCAGGAGGGCCCGCATGGATACGGACAGATCTGTGGGATATAACGGCCAAAGCGGATGGTATCGTTGGCGAGATTCCTTACGCGCAGTTCCGTTTGATGTTGCGCAAGCTGATCGGAGACGAGTTTCAGCTCTCTCTTCGAACCGAGACGAAAGTGCTGCCGGTGTTTGCGTTGGTCGTGGCCCGGAAGGGACCAAAGTCCAGGACGAACCTCATGCCAAACGCGGGCGCTCCCTATCAATGGGATTTCAAATCGGGGCCTGTTCTGATTTGCAGGAAAGTGACGATGACCCAATTGGCGTCGTGGCTGAAAGTCTTTCTGTTTGCCGGACGGCCCGTGTTGGATAAGACTGGACTGGCGGGCGAATACGACTTTACGCTCCAATGGCGCCCAGAGCCCGCGCAGGAATCGAGAGACGGCGGAGGCGACTCATTGCCGGCACCCAATGCAAGCGGTCAGGCACTCATGACGGCGCTTCGAGAACAGCTCGGGCTGCAATTGGAATCTCAAAAAGCGCCAACGAGCGTATTTGTGATTGAAAGGGCCGAGCATCCGGTCAGTAACTGACGCGCCGCGCCGGAAATGGTCCGCATTCACGAGGATGCAGGGGGAATTTGTTTGGTTAAATAAGAGGCGACATGACTCTGAAGGTGCTCGGCGTTGCATTGGGGGCCTTCGTGGCCTTGGCCCAGTCACAAACGAACCCGCCGGCCCGGCCGCAATTCGACGTCGCGGGACGATTCGCCCGCAGCGAAATCCGATGATGCCGCACCGTCCCTGTTCACGGCGCTTCAGGAACAGCTGGGCTCAAACTGGAATCCCGCAAAGGTCCGGTCGACGTCTTAGTGATCGATCACGCCGAAAGACCATCTGAGAATTAGCCGGGCCCGGTTAACCGCGCTTGCAGAGCACAACCACGCTTCTTGCGGCCACGACGTAATCCGCAGACGCCAAAGCCTGGCGATCCCCCGGTTCCACAAAATCATGGGGGCCGGGCAGGCTGGTGTCGGCGACGAGAAGCCACTCATCGGGCGTGCCCTCCTGGATGTGAAAGGTTACCTTGTTTGCTGCCGCGTTGACCATCACATAGATATCCACGTCGTTCAGGCTCGCGCCGTGAAGGCACCAGGCGAGAGTCTGTCCCGATTCCGAAAAATCCGGCTGCTTGCCCGCCTTGCCGTACCAATGGATATCTTCACGCCAAAAATGACTGCGCGCGATGGATGGATGACTCTTACGAAAAGCAATCATGCCGCGGAAGAAACGGAAGACGTCGTGATTCGTTTGCAGCAGGTCCCAATCCAGGTAATTGATGGCGTTGTCCTGGTTATACGGATTGTTATTGCCCGCACGCGTATCGAGAAACTCCTCGCCGGCACAAAACATCGGCGTGCCGTTTGAAAGCATCAGCAGACTGAAGAAATTTCTGACCTGGCGGCGGCGCAGAGCGAGCACTTCGTCGGGCGCGCCGGCATCGCCTTCCCAGCCGCAATTCCAGCTGCGATTATCGTCCGTCCCGTCGGTGTTGTGGTGCCCGTTGGCCTCATTGTGTTTGTAATTGTAAGAGACCAGATCGTAGAGACAGAAGCCATCGTGGGCGGTGATGAAGTTGACGCTCTGAAAAGGATGGTAGGAGTTCTCGAGATCGTCGGGAAACAGATCGTCGCTGCCATATACGCGCTGCATCAGGGCGCCTACGCGTCCGGGAACACCGCGCACGAAGTCGCGCAGGTCGTCGCGGTATTTGCCGTTCCACTGGCGCCAGTTCAAGCCGGGAAACGCGCGTCCCAGCAGATAGCTTTCAATATCCCAGGCTTCGGCGATCATGCGCACGCCGAAGCGGTTGGCGATGAAGCTGATATCCGAAATCAACGAGGGATAGTCGAGATCGAGGCTGCCGTCGGAGCGCCGAGTGAACACAGATGCAAGGTCGAAGCGGAAGCCATCCACGTTCATTTGCGTGACCCAGAAGTGAAGGCTCTCGAGGATCATGGAACGGACCACGGGGTGGTCGCAGCGCAGGGTGTTGCCGCAGCCGGTATCGTTGAGGTAATGGCGGCGATCCCGCGTGAGGATGTACCAGGATTGGTTGTCGACGCCGCGATAGCTGTAGGTGGGGCCGTCGGCGCCGGCTTCGCTGGTGTGGTTATAGACCACGTCGAGACAGACCTCGATGCCGTGGTTATGGAATTCGTCGACCATGCGGCGGAATTCTTCCATCGCCCCATCGCTGCCGGGGCTGGCGGAGTAGCCCTGATGCGGGGAGAAGAAGTTGAGCGTCATGTACCCCCAGAAACTGCCTTCCTGGGGATCGCATTGGTGGATGGGCATCAGCTCCACGGCGGTAATGCCGAGATCTTTCAGGTACGGAATCTTCTCGGTGAGGCCGGCGTAGGTGCCGCGATTTTGCGGGCTCACGCCTGAATTGGCACGCGCGGTGAAACCTTTCACGTGCAGTTCGTAAACGATCAGATCGTGACTGGGCCGCTGGGGGCGCTCCACCATATTGTGCGGCGCTCGGGACGTTTTGGGGAGTACCCCGAGCGGTGCGCGGCCGTCGTTGGGGCCCGGCAATCCGGCTGCGACGCGATCGAATTCCGGCGGAAAGAATACGGCGGGCGCGAAGGGGTCGAGAAGCACTTTGGCGGGATCGAAGCGGTAGCCCGCGGCGGGATCGGACCGTCCCTCCACGCGCCATGCATAGTAAGCGGCCGCGTTGGCTTGACTTCCTTTGGCCTGCTCTAAGGTAACCCAGCAATGCCAGAGGCGGCCCGACTTATTGATTCGCGGATCGAGGCGCAGTTCGAGGCACGGATAGACGGGATCTTCAGCGGTGTAGAGCATCAGCGTGACGCCGGTGGCGCGCCGCGAGTAGAGCGCGAAATTCCATGCGCGCAGGGATGGCACCCAGGTCGCCCCCATGGGTCCGGGCGTGCCCTCTTTTCTGTCCCAGTCGTCGAAGCTCGCAGCGGGCCGCAGTAATTCCGGCATAACTCATTCAACCGTGTGAGGGGAGCGGCATTGCGAGTTACCGCGATCGGGCAGCGTGCAATCGACCTGATCGACGCCATTCGAGTTCCTGAATTCGAGATTCCAGCCGGCGCCTTTTCTATCGAGTTCGGTGTAGCCAAATTCGTGTCCGCTGTTACCGGTGTTGACGGCGACGCCGAAGACGGATTCTCCCGCCAGGTTCGGCTTGACCTTGAGTGCAAGATTAGTCCCGCCGGTGCCTGCAACCAATTGTGCCGGCCGGTTGCGATCAAATGCCAGAAACTCGAACAGATGAATATGGCCGGACATGATCATGCGAACTCCCTGCGGGTGGACCTGATCCCAGGCGGCGGCCAATGGGAGGGAGAGAATTTGCGTCTCCGACGGGTGTCCGGCGACAGCCTTGTAAGCCCAGAAGGGATGATGGTCGGCGATCCAATCCACGCGGCCGGAAAACGACTTCAAATCCTGGGCGAAATGTTCGACCTGGGCGCGGTCTTTTTCGTCTTCCTGGGTGGGCGCGGAATCCAGCATGCCGATGCGCAGGGTTCCACTGTGCACGATATAGGGCGCCGAATAATCCACGCAGGAGTTGGTGAAGGGACGCGGATCCAGATAGTAGAACCAGCCTCGCCAGGAGCGGGCGCAGGTTTCATGGTTGCCGCGTGAGAAGGCCCAGGGCGCGGCGGCTAAAGCTTCGCGGGCGGCACTGAAAAAATCGGCATCCCATGCTGCCCAGTTATCGCCATGCGGTCCCTTGCATCCTTTAGCTTCGTCGGGGCAGGGCACTTCGCGATAAAGGTAATCGCCGACATGAACAATCAGGCCGGGCCGCAGGAGGGCAATGCGATCCGCCACTTTCCGAAACGGCCATAATTCAGGATTCGCGCAATTCTGCGTGTCCTTGGCGGAAACGCGGCACCCGGTGTCACCCAGCACCGCGACCACACTGGGAGTGGACGGCAGCGGCAGCGTGCGGCCTTCGAAGGTTAACGTGCGCGCGGCCGAGGGTACCACGGCCTCGCAGGCGGGTTCAAAGCCTTCCGGAACGGGCTCACGGCGCTGCATGGCGAGCGGCTTGTTGTCGGCGGAAAGAGCAGGACACACGTCGCCGCTTTCGACGACGATGCGCGCGAGCGTTTGTCCGTCGGGGCCGAGCTCAATCCACGCGGGAGTGAGGTTGCGCCCATACGCCATGGTTACAAACAGAAAACAGCATGTTAAGGCGCGCCTGCTGGACATATTCCGCATGGATATCTATTGTCACCCATCTGCCTCCTCAGTGAACGGACAAAGTTGCGTTAGTTCCGGACGCGCCGCCGACTGTCAGCACGACGGGCAGGTTGTCGCCTGTCGCCGACGTGGGAATGACCACGTTCACCTGATAGAAGCCGGTGAAGTTGGGAACCAGTCCGGCGAACAGCACGTTGGCGGAGACGCCGCCTATAGTAACGGCGATGGAATCGGTGATGGGAGCGAGCGGCGTGAGGGGAGCGGACTGGCCGGCTTCGAGCGCAGTCTGCACCGCGCCGAGGCCCGTGCAAAAGAGCACCACAACGGCTCCGGGATGGGCCGGCGCGGTGGGAGTAATCAGGTATGAACTGCCATCCGGATTTATGGCGACGGCAAGAACCAGCCCCGATCCGGATCCGTTATATGTGAACGAAGCGGCCGAGGCGGGATTGACCGTCGCGGGCTCCGGCACGGAAAGGGCGCCGACATTCTGCACAATCACCTGCTGTACGGTATTGGAAGCAAGACCAAATGGCGCCATGGCATTAATTTGATCGGGGCTCACGAACAAGAGCGGCATGGGAACGCCTCCGATCAGAACCTGCGTGTTGTTGAGTTGGGTGGGCAGGGGAAGCGAAGGCGCCGAGACATATCCAGCGGCGGTGGGGGCGGTCAGGTTGGTTCCGAAAATGGCGAGCAGGGAGCCGGGCGAAGCGGGTCCCCCAGGCGCAAAACTCGCGGCGTTGACGATGCCGCCCGCACTGAGGATCGGTGGATCGGCATTAGCGCTGGATTGTCCGCTGACCTGAGCCGTGCCGCCGATGGCTGGTGACGGTTCCTGGGCGGTAAGAGTGATTGACAGGTTGGCGATCTTGCGCGGCGACCAGGTTCCCGTCCACATTCCGTTGAGCGCAGAGGTGAGCGGCAGGGCGGGATCTCCATTGGTGAATGTGGCCACGACGGAGCCGGTGGTCATGCTCTGCCCGCAATCGTCGATCACCTGAGCGGCAATGAGCACGGGCCACCCGGCCGGGACGTTGAAACCCGAGCTCAGGGCAGTCATCACCGGGAGGAGTTTGGTTGGGGTGCAGGCGGAGCCGGTGGCATGCGGCCGGAGAGTGCCAAGAGCGCTGGTGGTCGCCGCATTGTTTACGGTAAGGGTGGCTGGTATGGTGGTCATGCTGGCATCGGAAAAGCTGAGGTTCAGCGCGGCAGTGTAAACCTGTGCCGAGAGGCCGGCGATGTTGGGCTTGAGAGTGATGACGGCGGGCTTATCGGGAGCCACGCTGTTTGTGGTTTGCGTCATCGTCAACCACTGAGCCGCCTGGCCGAACGTAAGGCTGGCGGTGAATGGCAGCGCGGCGCCATGGAGCTCCGATACGGTAAAGGTCTGCGACGCCGGATTGGATCCTCCGGTCGACGCGGAGAAGAGCAGGGCCGCGGGACTCACTGAAGCACCGGAAGTTTGCGCCGCCGACAGAACTTTGAGTACCACGGTAACGTAGCGGGGCGAATTGGCCACGCCGGGCGACGCAATCTGGATCTGGCCGTAGTAATTGCCGGCCGCGAGGCCTGCCGGGTTGGCGGTGACGGTGATGGGGCTGCTGGTGGTGGTGCTCGTGCTGGTGCCCTGGACGGGCGCAACGCTCAGCCACTTCACGGTGCCGGAGGTTATGCTCGCCGATGCGGACCAGCCTATGGCGCCCGCGCCGCCGTTGAGGATCTGCAGTGTCTGAGTGGGAACGGAATCGCTATCGACGGCGCCGCTGAAGGTCATGCCGGTCTCGGAAATCACCAGCGACGAGGGCGTCGGCTGAATGCGGCGTACGCGGCCATTGTTGCGATCGGAAATATAAATGTTGCCGGAAGCATCCAGAGCGACGTCCGAGGGAGAACCAAAGCCGGTGGAGAGCGGCGGGCGGCCGTCTCCGGAAAGAGTGGCCGTGCCATTGCCCGCGATGGTGGAGATGACTCCGCTCGAATTGACCTGGCGAATGCGTTTGTTGTCGGCGTCGGCAATCAGAATGTCGCCGGCGGAATCGATGGCCAGGCCGAGCGGATCGGCGAGTGAGGCGGCGATCGCCTGCCCGCCATCGCCGGAGAAGCCATACTGGCCGTTGCCGGCTACGGTGCGGATGATCCCCTGGGTGGAAATGGCGCGCACGACGTTATTTCCGTTGTCAGTAAGGTAAATGTTGCCCGCGCTGTCGAGCGTGATGCGGGAAGGGCCGTTCAGCAAGGCGTTGACCGCGGGAGCGCCGTCGCCACCGTAACCGGTATTGCCGTTGCCCGCAATGGTGGTGATGATCCCGGACGACGAAACTTTGCGAATCCGGTTGTTGTTGGTATCCGCAATATACAGGTTGCCCGCTCCGTCGACAGCTACGCCTTGCGGCAGACTGAGGCTGGCGCTGACAGCTGGTCCTCCGTCGCCGGAGAAACCGGCAGTGCCGTTGCCGGCAACGGTCGTGACGATCCCCGCAGCGCTGACGCGGCGGATGCGCCGGTTACCGGTGTCGGCCACATAGAGGTTGCCGGAAGAATCTACGGCGATGCCTTGGCAGGCGACCAGCGAAGCCGCCGTGGCCGGGCCGGCATCTCCGGCGTAGCCGGGTATATTCGTGCCTGCCGTCAGATTGATAATCCCAAACGGATTGACCGTGCGGACGCGGTTGGCATAGTTGTCGCAAATGTTCACGCTGCCGTTGGCGCCGATGGCGAGACCGTAGGGCGCAGGCATAGTTGCGCTGGTCGAGACGCCGCCATCGCCGGTGTAACGCCAGTTGCCGTTGCCCGCGATGGTGGAAATGATCTGGCCTGAAATGGAGCGCACCCGGAAGTTGTTGCTATCGGCGATGAGCAGCGCTCCGGTGGATGCAACGAATAAGTCGAGCGGCGTGTAGAGCGCCGACGAAGCCGCGGGCCCGCCATCGCCAGTGAGCCCGACGCCGGTGGTTCCGGCTATGGTGGAGATGGTTCCCAAAGTGGTGATCCTTCGTATGTCGCTGCCGGTCTGATCGGCCACATAAAGATTGAATTCCTGATCGACGGCGACGCCGGCTGGTCCGGAGATTCTTGCTTTCGTAGCGGGACCGCCATCGCCCGAAGTTCCTGTCACACCTGTGCCGGCCACGGTGATGATGGTGCCGCCGAATTCGATTTCCCGAACGCGCGCAGCGGCGGTATCCGCGACGTACAAGTTGCCTGCCGTGTCGATGATCAGCCCGGCAGGGGTCTGCAGGGATGCCAGTGTAGCCAAACCGCCGTCGCCTGTGGACGCCGCCGTACCATTACCGGCGACGGTGGAGATGACGCCACCCGGGGCCACGCGCCGGATGCGGTGATTATCCGTATCGGATATAAAGACAAAGTCCCAGGGGTCGACAGCGACTCTGGTGGCGCTTCCCAGTGAGGCCGCGATGGCGGGTCCGCCATCCCCCGAGAAGCCCTGTGTCCCGTTGCCGGCGAAGGTGGTGATGATGCCGGCGGGGGTCACCATGCGGATGCGGAAGTTCCCTGTATCCGAGATATACATATTGCCATCGCTGTCGAAGGCGAGCCCTTTGGGATTGAAGAGAGAGGCGCTGGTGGCGGGTCCGCCATCGCCCGCATAGCCCTGGATGCCATTGCCGGCGAACCGCGTGAGAATGCCCTTCGTATCGATTTTGAAGACACGATCGGTGGCCAGTTCGGCGAAATAGACATTGCCGTTCTTGTCCTCGGTGACAGCCGTCACAACGCCGACGGGTGCGTTGACGGCAGCGATGCCATCGGCTGGAAACGTATAAACGGAACCCGCCAAAGTGGTGATGATGGTCTGGCCCGGGCACACTTGAGGCGCGCACAGGGCGAGGGCGGCCAGAACCCCGTAGATCTGACTGCGTTGCATGTTTTATTGATTCTAAGGCAAGTGCCGTCGTGGCTGGGCAACAATCTGTTATGATTAGCGGCGAAACGGGAGGGAATGCGCCATGTACTATGCGCGGACCGTGACGGCGGCCCTGATTACGATCGCTCTCGCGAGCACGGCTTTTGCAGCGGGATTCGATTTCGAAATGTACAGGACGACGGTCGAGCCGGTATTTCTCAAGAAGCGTCCGGGGCACGCTCGCTGTGTGGTGTGCCACGATGCGAGTAACTCGGCATTTCGGCTGCAGCCGTTGTCGCCTGGGGCAACTACTTGGACGGAGGAACAATCGCGGCGTAACTTCGAGAACGTTACGCATCTGGTGACGGCGGGCGATCCGGGCAAGAGCAGGCTGCTGATTCACACGCTGGCGCCGGACGCCGGGGGCGACGACTTCCACGGCGGCGGCAGGCAGTTCGCGTCGCGACAGGATCCGGAGTGGAAGGCGATTGCGGATTGGGTCAGCGCGGCTAAATAGAAGAATCTGCGTCACCGCTTCGCAGGGCTACTGTTCGGGGCAACACAGATGTTTGCGGTACCATAATAAAGTGAAAATTTGTGTGGCCTTGCTGGCCTTATCCATACCCGCATTATTTGCTCAAACTACGCCCGCTCCGAAGATCGTGGGGGCTGTTCCCGCACCCCCGGCCGCCCCGGCGGTTGCCGCGCCCGCCGATCCGAATAAGGTCATTCTCACCATCGGCGGCACCAGGATGACCGAGGCCGACTACGACAAGATGGTCGACGCTCTGCCTGCCCAGTACCAAACTTACGCGCGTGGCGCCGCCACTAAGCGGCAGTTCGTCGAAACCGTCGTGCAGATGAAGTTACTGTCCGAGCAGGCGCAGAAGCTGAACCTCGAGAAGGACCCAAAGCTCGAAGAACAGATTGCCTTTCAGCGGCAGAGCCTGCTGGCGCAGGCCATGTTCGAGCACATGCAGCAGGAAGTGAAAGTCGACGACTCTCTGATCCAGCTCTATTACGATGCGCACAAGAACGAATACGAAAGTCTGCGCGCCAAGCACATTCTGATTCGCGTTAAAGGCGCTCCCATGCCGGCCGCCGAAGGCAAGCCTGAGTTGACGGATGAGCAGGCGCTTGCCAAAGCGCAGGATGTGCGCAAACGCCTGGTGGCGGGCGAAGATTTCGCCGCCGTGGCGAAGACGGAGTCGGACGATACCGGATCGGCCCAGAAGGGTGGCGATCTTGGAGAGTTTCATCGCGGCATGATGGTGCCCCCGTTCGAGCAGGCCGCCTTCGCGCTGAAAGTGGGCGAGATCAGCGAGCCGGTGAAAACGCCGTTCGGCTATCACATCATTGTGGTCGAGGAGCACAAATCGAAAGCGCTCGCCGACGTGAAGCCGGATATTGAAAAGGCGCTGCGTCCGCAGGAAGCGCGCAAACAGGTAGAAGCCATGCGCAATCAGGCCAGCGTGCAGATCGACGATTCGTTCTTCGGTCCCCCGGCGCCGCCGCCTTCGGCAGTTCCCGTGAATCCGCATCAGCCGGCGCGCTAAGCGGCAAAATGGCAAGTGCCCGGCGCTCACACGCGCAAGTAACGTTTCTGGCGGCCGCCATTGCGGTGAACGTAATTGCATCGTTGCTGGCGCACGGCGTTACCGACCCCGCCCGCCACCGCATGGTGGCCACCGGCGCGGCCTTCGATATGACCGTCACCGTGACAGGCCTCTATTACTGGCTGGTGGTCAGGCCGGGTTACCGCCATGGGACGAGTCTGCTCTGGATCGCGTTCCTGGGTCTGCTGCGTGCGTCATTCGCCGTGCCGGAAGTCCTCGAAGCCGTGCCAGGAAAGTTCTGGATTGGAGCCGGCGCCGAGTTTGCATTAATGGCGGCCATGGTATTCGGCGTACGTCGCTGGCGGAGGCACGGGCTGACGGATCCCGTCGAACGCGTCGAGGCGCTTCTCGCATCCGCCATACCATTCGCCGCCGCGGCGCGCGTACTCGCGGGCGAACTCTCAATCCTCTATTACGCGTTTGCCTGGCGCGCCAAGCCTGACGTACCACCTGGCGCCCGCGCCTTTTCTCTTCACAAGCGCGGCGGGGCCGCCGATCTGATCATGCTGATTGGCATCGGCTCTCTGCTTGAGGCTGGGCCGGTCCATATGGTAATCGCGCATTGGAGCCCGAAAGCGGCCTGGGCCGTGACGGCCTTGAGCCTCTACGGCGCGCTCTGGGCTTGTGCGCTCGGTCGCTCTTTCGCGCTGCGTCCCACCTTGGTAAGCGAGCGGGAAATCCTGGTCCGTTTTGGACTGCTCTTCTCGTTGCGCATTCCAGCCGAATGCATTCGCGCAATCCGGCGCGAAACGCTGCCTGGCGCGCTCGCAATACCACGCAAAACTTCGCCCGCGCGATATATCGAACTCACCCGGCCGCTCGAAGCGCACTGGATGTTTGGCTTCACGAAACAGCTAAGCGCCGTTGGCCTCAGCGCGGACGATGAGCCAGGATTCGAAGATGCTCTGCGAGAAACGCTCGATGTCGCTGAACCACGGCCTTAAGAAAAATTCTCTCTACGCCCGGGCCCCCACGCGCCCATCCAGCACCTCGCGCACCCGCAACAGCAGCGAATCCGGCGTAAACGGTTTATGCAGGAACAGCCGCGGCCGGTCCTGTTCCATCCCCGACAACGGAGTATCGCGAAATCCCGACATATAGAGAACTTTCTGCGCGGGAGCGAGATCCCCAATCCGGTTCCCCAGTTCGAATCCGTTAAGATACGGCATCACCACGTCCGTCAAAACCATATCGAATCGCGCTGAGTCGTTCTGAAAGATCGCCAGCGCTTCCTTCCCATCGGTGGCTTCGATAACCGTGTAGCCGCTGGTGGCCAGCACCGCGTGCACCAGCTTCCGCACACCATCGTCGTCGTCGGCCACAAGAATCGTTTCTGTCCCGCGCGGCCCCCTCGGAGTGCGCCGCACCGACGCTTCCTGCTCCTTCGATTTCGGCAAGTAAATCTCGAAAATCGTCCCCGATCCCGGCTGGCTGTAAACCCCGATGTCGCCGCCCGATTGCTTCACAATCCCGTAGACAATGGAGAGTCCCAGCCCGGTGCTCTTGCCGTGGCTCTTGGTGGTGAAAAACGGCTCGAAGAGGCGGGATCGCGTGGCCGAGTCCATGCCCACGCCGGTATCGCTGACGGTCAAGAGAATATACCCGCCCGGCACCAGACTCTCGGGACGCCCCGCCGTATCCTGCAGCAGCTCCACCGCCGCCGTTTCAATCATGAACTTGCCGCCCTCCGGCATGGCATCGCGCGAATTCATTGCGAGGTTCACGATCACCTGTTCGATCTGGCCCGGATCCGCCTTTACGCGCAAAACGCCGGGCCCCGGAATGGTGACCACATCGATGCGTTCGCCCAGCAGGCGCCGCAGCATGGTTTCCATGCCGGCGACCGACGCATTCAGATCAAGCACACGCGTCTGCGGCGATTGGTGCCGGCTGAAGGCCATCAGCTGACGGGTCACTCCGGCCGCCCGATCCGCGGCAAAAATGATCTCGTCGGCAAAGCGATGCAGCGGATTGGTCGGAGTCAGTTCGGCGCGCAGCATCTCGCCGTAGCCGGTCATAACGGTCAGCAGGTTATTGAAATCTCCCGCCACGCCCCCGGCCAGACGAGCCAGCGCCTCCATTTTCTGCGAGCGGCTCAGCTGATCTTCCGCTTCCCGCCGCCGCGTAGTATCGCGAATCAGCAGGATCAGCCCCACCACCTTTCCGGCTCGCGTGCGCACCGGCGTGATGGTCTCCTCCACTTCCGTTTCCATCCCCTCGCGCTCGATCACCAGGCGCTTCAACGCCACCGGGGCAGGCGATTCGCCACGCAGCATGGCTTCGATCGGAAGCGCCACTGGATTACCGGTTTTCTGTTCGCGAAATCGAACCGAGGAAGCCAGCGGGCGTTTTCGTACCAGAACCAAGGGCGTGCCCAGGAGCGCTTCCGCGGCGACATTCATCCAGGATATGTTTCCTTTGCGATCGGTGGCGATCACCGCGTCGCCAATGCTGGCCAGCATCGATTGATAGCGGAAAACCCGCCCGTGCCCCCGCTCGACCAGCCAGGAGATGCCCACGCCCAGTGCCACCAGCTCCGCTACCTGGACCCAGCCGCGGGCGCTGGCTTCCACGGTGATCAGCAGGGCGAAGACACTGGAAAATGCGACAGCGGTCAACCCGCCCTCGAACCCGTAGAGCCACGCGCTTACGAAAATCGCGCCCAGGAAGGGCAGCACCGCGTCCCCGGTCCAGCGCAACAGCAGGGCGGCAGCCAAACCAGCGCAGCTAAGGGCCAGTACCACCAGCAACTGCGTAAATCCGGGATAACGTCGCACTTTTTAATCGTACAGTTAATCGTAGAGAAAGCTTTCGCCCGGCGGACGCGTTTTCCACCGGCGATGTATCCAAAGCCACTCACCGGGATTCTCCCGAATGGCCGTCTCGACAGCAGCCTGGATGCGCGCCGTGTCTTCAGGCGCATCGCCGGATATCGGGACTTCAGGATAGAAGCGCAGCACGTAGCGCCGCTGTGCCTGGTTCCACACCGCGAAACCGGGAATTACCGCCGCTCCACTGCGCGCCGCCAGTTTGGCGAAGGTCAGGTTGGCGCAGGCAAGTTTTCCGAAAAACGGCACGAAAGCTCCGTTTTCCGGAGAAGAATTCTGGTCCACCAATATGCCCACGGGTTGGTTGTCTTTTAAGGCGTGCAGGATCGATCGTGCGAAATCGCGCTTCGAAAGCAGGGTATTGCCGGATAACCCGCGCCGCGTCTCCACCAGATCGTCGATCAGCGCATTGTCGAGAGGCCGGACCACTACGTTCATCGGCTCCGTCAGCAACGCATGCGCAAACGCGCTCAGTTCCCAATTCCCGAGGTGTGCAGTGGCGAACAAGACGCCCCGTCCGCGCTCTTTGGCTCGCTGGTAATGCTCAAATCCTTCGTAGTAGATCCAGTCGTGCGCATTGCGCGCGTTGATTTCCGGAAAGCGGGCGAAGGCCACCAGCAGCCTGCCGATGGATTGATACACCTGGTCGATGGTGCGGCTGCGCCATGCAACGTCCCGCTCGGGATAGGCGAATGCAAGATTGCGATGCGCCGTGCGCCGCAGTCGTGGGACAACAGCGTCCAGCAGACTGCCATAAAGGGCGCCGAGCTTGTAAGCCACCGAGAGCGGAGTACGCTCGAGCGACAGCAGAACGGCCCGCGCAAAAGCTGCCTCAACCCGATTGTGGAACGCGGAGTGTTTAGCCAATTAACCCGCGATCCAGCCCCCGCCGGCAACCAGTTCGCCCGCGTAGAATACCGCACCCTGCCCCGGAGCCACCGCGCGCTGAGGCTCATCGAATCGAATCTCAACTGTCCCGTCCGGCAGCGGATAAAGCGTGGCGGGAGCCGGAACGTGCCGATTGCGAATCCGCACCATGGCTCGCGCGGGAGCGGCCAATCCTGCCCACGAAACCCAATTCACATCCCGCGCAACCAGCCTAGAACGAAGCAAAGCATCGTTCGATCCCACCGTAACGGTCTGCGACTGCGGATCGGTGGCAATCACATACAGAGGTTCTGGAGCGGCGATGCCCAGACCCTTGCGCTGCCCGACTGTGTAATGATGCGTCCCCGCATGCGTCCCGACCTGCCGCCCCGCGGTATCGACCACCGTCCCCGAAGTAGCCTCACGCTCGACACCCTTCTCGCGCAGATACGCATCCATAAATCCCGCGTAATCGCCATTCGGCACGAAGCAAATCTCATAGCTCTCATGCTTCTTCGCGACCGGCAGATCGAATTCCTCCGCCAGCGCCCTCACCTCCGTCTTGGTCATTCCGCCCAGCGGGAACATGGTGCGCGCCAGCTGATCCTGTGTCAATCCCCAAAGAAAATACGTCTGATCCTTGGAGAAATCGACCGCCGTGCGCAGTTCCCAACGCCCCGTTTCCGGATGCCGCGTCACGCGGGCATAATGCCCGGTGGCGATGGCCTTCGCACCTACCGAATCAGCCAGCGTCAGAAACTGGTCAAACTTGATAAATGTATTGCACATCGTGCAGGGGATCGGCGTCCGCCCCGCCAGGTACTCGCTCACAAAGGGCTCAATCACGCTCTGCTCAAACTGCCGCTCGAGATTGACGACGTAGTACGGAACCCCGACGTGCTCGGCCACTCGCCGCGCATCGTAAACATCGTCGAGCGAGCAACAGCGCCCGGTCGTGGCCTCGGTCGCCAGCTCCGGCAAGCGCCGCTGATTCCATAGCTGCATGGTGAGTCCGGCAATGTTGTAACCGTCGCGATGCAGCAGAGCCGTCACCACGGAACTATCCACGCCGCCCGACATGGCGACTGCGATCAAATCAGACTGAGTTACCTCAGGCATGACTCACCACCGCCGGGGAAATGCGCCGCAAATGCGCCACACTTTCGACCACGGCCTCGACCAACGCATCCACCTGATCCGCCGTATTTCCGGGACCCAGAGAAAACCGCACACTCGAGCGCGCGTCTTCCGGCCGCTGCCCCATCGCCAGCAGCACATGCGAAGGTTCCACCGCGCCGCTCGAACAAGCCGACCCGCTCGAGACCGCGAAGCCGCGCAGGTCGAGCCCAATCACCATTGCCTCGCCCTCAATCCCTTCGAACCGTATGTTGCTTGTGTTGGGCAAACGCCGCGCCGCATCGCCATTCACTCGCGCCGCCGGAATCCGATCCAGAACCCCGAGCTCCAGGCGATCCCGCAGAGCAGCCAGCTCATTCCAATCGAATCCCAGGGAGAACGCACGGGCCAGCGCCACCGCGCCCGGAACATTTTCCGTCCCCGCGCGCCGATCCCGCTCATGATGTCCGCCAAATAGAATCGGCCGCAGATTCACGCCCTTGCGCACATACAACGCCCCAATGCCCTTGGGCGCGCCGAACTTATGCCCGCCGATCGACAGAAGGTCGGCTCCGAGTCCTCGCATCTGCAGCGGAATCCGCCCCGCTGTCTGCACCGCATCGCTGTGGAACACAACCCCCGCCTCCCGTGCCATCCGCGCCATCTCCGCCACTGGCTGCACCGTCCCGGTCTCGTTATTGGCATGCATGATCGTGATCAATACCGTCTGCGGACGCAGCGCCCGCCGCACGTCCGCGGGATCGACAATGCCATCCCCGCCCACGGGCACGTACGTAACCGAGCAACCCTCGCGCTCCAGTTGCGCACACGCATTCAGCACCGCCGGATGCTCGATCGAACTCGTCACCACATGGCCTCCACTGCCGCGCGCCACGCCGAACACAGCCAGGTTGTCCGACTCCGTGCCGCCGCTGGTCAGCACGATTTCGCGCGCGTCGCAGCCCAGCGCCGAGGCAATCTCCCGCCGCGCCGCCTCCAGGCCTTGTTTTGCAGCTTGCCCGAAATAGTGGATACTGGACGCGTTGCCACAAACTTCGGCCATCGTTTCCGAAAAAACGCGCAGCACCTCGGGCGCGACCGGAGTCGTCGCATTGTGGTCAAAATAGAAATGCCGCACCATCTCTTAGTTTAGCGATGCCACGCCCTATCGTCACTCTGCTCACCGACTTCGGCACCGCCGATCACTACGCCGCCGCCATGAAAGGCGTCATGATGTGCATCTGTCCGGATGCCCGCTTCCTCGACATTTCGCATGAAGTGACTCCGTTCGCGGTCGCCGAGGCGGCCTATACACTGGCCCAGGCCTGCCGCCTGTTTCCCCAAGGAACGATTCATCTGGTGGTGGTGGATCCCGGAGTCGGCAGCGCGCGCAGGCCCATTCTCGCCGAGGTGGGCGGCCATTTCTTCGTGGCGCCGGATAACGGGGTCCTGAGCATGGTGTTCGATGCCGTTCCTCAGCACACCATTCGCGAAATCACTGCGTCTGAATATTTCCGCCAACCCGTCAGCCAGACCTTTCATGGACGCGACATCTTCGCCCCCGTCGCGGCGCATCTGGCCGCGGGAGTTCGGCCGGAGAAATTCGGCGAGGTGATCGACGACGCCGTGCGATTCAGCTTCGGCAAGCCGGTCCAGACCGCGGAGGGCAGTTGGACCGGCATAGCCCTCAAGATCGATTGGTTCGGCAACATCATAACCAACTTCCATGCCGACCAATTCGCCTGGGTCGCCGAGCAGCTTTTCGAACTCCGCGCGGGCTCGGGCGTGGTGAGCAGCTATTTCCGTAGTTACGCCGAAGCGGAAACTAAAGAACCCTTCGTGATCAAGGGAAGCGGCGGCTACCTCGAAATTTCAGTCAACGAAGAAAGCGCCGCCAAATTCCTGGGAGTGGAACCCGGCGCCCCGCTGCAATTATGCCTTCCACGCCGAATTGGGCGGTGAACGGGTTGAACCGCGCTAAGGCTGGCCCGACTCGACGAGAGTTAGATCTTTGTTTAGAGCCTTAAGCACTTTCAGACGCTTTGACTCTTCCAGCAGATACATCGGCAGCCGCTCAAACCATCGCTCAACTTCCCACCCTCGTTGCTCCCTCCAGTCCTGACCGAGTTCGGCTGTAAGCTGTTTGGCTGGAATGCGACTAGAGGGGTGAGTTTTTGTCTCGTAGTAGGTAATGCACTCGCGCAATTCCGCCACAGTAGCGAACCGAAAAGTAAAGGACACTACTTCAACCACCAGCACGAAGCGCGGAGTGAGGTTTTGGTTACCATCTTCGCTCTTGATCGGCTGTTTAGAAATACGTGCCATTCGAATCTCACCTGTCCTCGACGACCTGACGAGATGGTATCTCAGCTTGTCGGCATGGCAAATAGCGCTCGACCTGCGGATAACGCGCGGCCCGCAGGCGGCCTTGCAAGCGGACTCGACTCCGAGACTCGGCGCTGCGGCTCCCGATGCCCCTATCTCTTTCTCTTCAGCGCCGTTGCAGCCAAGGTGCTGGCTTCATTGACCAGGATACCCATCTTCGGGTGACTCGGCTCGAAATCGGGCTTGACGCCATACTCTTCGAGAGTCTCAGTAGTGGTCGGCCCGATCGAGCCGATAAACGCCGACCCCAGCGCTTCCAGAACCTGCTGCTCGATGCCTTCGTCGGACGCAATCCTCATCAGATTGACCATTTGCATCGAAGTCGTGAACAAAACGACATCAACCTGACCGGCAATTAACCGCGCTGCCGCCGCGCGCAGTGGCCCGGTATCTTCCGGGAGATCCCACCCATAAACCCGCACGGGAGTAATTTCGCGCCCCTGCGAATGCAAACCCGCGATCAGTTCCGTATTCGATTTGCCATACTCCTGCAAAGCCAGGCGCTTCTCGGGGCGCGCCTTCATCGTTTCCAGCAGTTCCCGCCAGGTATTAGGTTCCGGGACGAGAACATCCGCCGCGAGACCCAATTCCCGCAAGGCGGCCGAAGGCTTTGGACCGCGCACTATGATCGTCGCCCCCCGCAATGCCGTCTTGAGATCTTCTTCCCTATAGCGCGTCAACAGCGTTTTCCAAAGCAGACGCGTGCCGACGCCAGTGAGCAGGATGACGCCATCGAACTCGCCGCGCAGCAATCGAGCTCCGAAATCGAAAGCCTCGTCTTGCTCCGCAAGCGCAACTTCCTGCATGGATGGAGCGACAAACGGCTCGCCGCCCTGCTTGCGGACCAGAGTAGCCATCTCTTCCGCCCGCCGGCTTTCCAAAGCCAGAACCCGCAAACCATCGAAGGGCATAACTCGATTGTAGGCGCCGAATCTATTCCGATGACCGCCGGAATCGCCGCAGCGTCAATCCCGAAATCATCCTGAAATGCCGGTCGTTCGCCGTGGCCAACCGTGCCCCGTACTCCAGCGCTGTCGCCGCGATAATCGCCTCGCTCACCCGCAGACCATCGCTGTGAGCAAACTGCTCGATCAACGAAACGGCCGTATACCCAATCGACTCGGTGAGCGGCAGCACCCGAAATTGTTGCTCGGCCAAAAACTGCCGCGTCTCTTTAATCTCAGCCCGCGACCGCGTCCCCCGCAGCAATTCCATCAGCGCCACCGCCGATACGCCCCGCGCCGGTTCGGAATCCACCAATCGGCCCGCCGCCGCATCGCCGCGCGCAAACCAGAACAGCACGTCGCTGTCAAAGATCAGCAATGCGCGACTTTCTGACCTTACGGACGTACCCCTCAACGTCCTCCATGTCCTTGCGGCCTTTCCACATCCCGAAGAACGGATGGTCGGTTGCTTTGGGCACCCTGGCTTTAGTCTTCCCCACGATCGGAGTCAACTGCGCGCGCGGCTTGCCGCGGTGGAGAATCGTCACGGTTTCGCCGCGATCCAGCGCTTCCAGCACGGATTTCATCCGGTAACGAAGATCGACGATTCTGGCTTCCATGAAGTGTCTACATCCAAGTATACACTTCGCTTTCACTCACATCTGAGCGAACACCGGTTTCAGCGCCGGGTACAACGCCTGATAAACCCGATGCCCTCGCGCATAAACCTCCGCATCCTCCCACCGCGGCTCCACTCGCGCTTCCTCGCGGATCACCGCCGCGCAAACTTCCGGCACACTCGCATACTCGCCCGTCCCCACCATCGCCAGCAACGCAGCCCCCAGCGCCGAACCCTCCTGCGACGCCAGCGTCACCACCGGTTTGGCAAACACATCCGCCAGCACCTGCCGCCAGAAAGGACTCTTCGCCCCACCCCCCGACGCCCGCACCGACCTGATCTCCACGCCCAGCGACGCCACAATATCCAGGCAATCCCTCTGGCTGTAAGTAACGCCCTCGATCAACGCTCGGATCAGATCCGCACGCCTGTGCTTGGCTGTTAACCCCACCCAGCCGCCCCGTGCCAAGGCATCCAGATGCGGCGTACGCTCGCCCATCAGATAAGGCAGCCAGCACAGCCCGTGCGATCCCGCCGTCGCCGTCGCCGCCTCATCCATTAACGCGTCATAATCCACGCCCGGCGCCAGTTGATTTCTGAACCACTGCAGACTCAACCCCGCCCCCTGCGTCACTCCCATCACATGCCACTTCCCGCGCACTGCATGGCAGAACGTGTGGACGCGGCCCGCCGGATCGTAAGCCACTTCCTCCATATGGGCGAACACCACGCCCGAAGTTCCCAGCGTGCAGGACACGATGCCCGGCGCCACGATTCCGTTACCCACCGCGCTGGCCGCCTGATCTCCACCGCCGCCCACCACGGGAGTGCCCACCGCGAGCCCCGTCAATTCCGCCGCTCCGCGCGAGATCGCCCCCGTCACATCACTCGATTCGAAGCACTCCGGAAGCACCGCGCGATCCACCCCCACGGCATCCGCCAGTTTGAACGACCAGCGCCGTTTCACCACATCGAATAAAGCGGTCCCGGAGGCATCCGAAACTTCAGTGGCGAATTCGCCGGTAAGCCGGAAGCGCACATAGTCCTTCGGCAGCAGAACTTTGCGCAAGCGATCGAAATGCTGCGGCTCGTTGTCGCGCACCCAAAGCAATTTGGGCAAGGTAAAACCGGTCAGCACAGGATTGGCGATGCATTCGAGCACACGCGCCGTACCCACTTTGGCGTTCACCCAATCCACCTGCCGCTGGCTTCGCTGATCGCACCAGATCAGCGCCGGGCGGATCACATGATGCGCAGCGTCGAGCATCACAAGGCCATGCATCTGCCCCGAGAGCCCGATGCCGCGCACTTCCGATCCCGCGACACTCGCCTGCGCCAGCACGCCGCGGATCGCCGTGACCACCGCATCCCACCAATTCTCCGGCCGCTGCTCCGCCCACAGCGGCTGCGCCATGTGCATGTCTTCATGGGCCGCCGTACACGCCGCCACCACTTCGCCCTGCCGATTCACCAGCAGCGCGCGGCTCCCGCCCGTCCCCACGTCGATTCCCAGCCACATAAGTTATGTCCGTTGCGTAATATACAATACGGCGTTGGTGCCCCGGAACGAAACCAACCCAATCCTCGATTTCGAGCTCGACAAAGCCGCCCTGAAGTACATCGGCGTCGATCTGCAGCGTCCCGAGTGCATCCTCGCCGAGCGCGACGGAACCCTCTGGTCGGCCGATGCCCGCGGCGGCGTGGTCAAGATTCTGCCCGACGGAAGCCAGGCCATCACCACGCAGAAACGCTCGCAGCATTTCGAAGGCGCGCAAAACGAAGCCACACGCTATCTGCAGGGCACGCTCCCCAACGGCCTGGCCTTCGCCCGCAATGGCGATTTTCTGATCGCCAACTTCGGCACCGATTGCCTCGAAGTCATGTCGCGCGACGGCAACTCCCGCGTACTCGCCGACTCGGTCGACGGCCAGCCCATCGGCAAAGTGAACTTCGTGCTGCGCGATTCCAAAGACCGCCTCTGGGTCACCGTCTCGACAAAAATCAAAAACTGGATGCACGCCCTGCGCACCGATCTAAAGGACGGTTACATCGCCTGCTTCGAGGACGGAGAGTTTCGCATCGTGGCGGATGGTTTTGGATTCACTAACGAGGTCCGCTTCGACGCCCGTGAAGAGTGGCTCTACGTGGTCGAGACCACCGGCGGCTGCATCACGCGTCTGCGCCTCGACGAGCGCGGAAACCTCGGTCACCGCGAAGTGTTCGGCCCCGCGAATCTCGGCAAAGGCGCCTGGCCCGACGGCATTGCCTTCGATACTTTCGGCAATCTCTGGGGCACCATGGTGTATTCGGACAAGCTGTTTGTTCTGACCCCCGAAGGCGATCTGCGCATTCTTCTCGACGAGGGCGACCCCGCCAAAGTGGACGCGCTCGAACGCCAGTTCTTCGACAACCACGTGACTGAAGATGTGCTGTTCGCCACCGGCGCCGGCGTAGCGCCATGGATGGCCAGCGTCACCTTCGGCGGTCCCGACCTGCGCACAGCTTATATTGGTTCTTTGAAAGGTAAGCGCATCCCGTACTTCCGCGCGCCGGTAGCAGGGTTGCCCATGGTGCATTGGAACGACCGATGAAGTGGATATTTATAGCAACCCTCGCCCTCACAGCATCTGCCCAGACGCTCCCCGATGGGCCCGGCAAAGCCGCCGTCATAAAGATGTGTACCGGCTGCCATGACCTCGACAGCGTAGTCGGAATGCACCAGTCGAAGGACCGCTGGAGCGCCATGGTCGACGAAATGATCGCTAAGGGCGCAACCGGCTCGGACGATGAAATCAATCAGGTCGTCGCTTACCTGACGGCGAATTTCGGCCCCAAAAAAGTAAATGTAAACAAGGCCACCGCCGCGGATCTCGCAGCCGCCCTCGGCATCTCCGCCGCTAATGCCGACGCCATCGTTCACTACCGCGCCGATCACGGCAATTTCAAAGCGGCGCAGGATTTGACCAAAGTTCCCGGCATCGATGCCAAAAAAATCGAAGACGCCAAAGACCGCCTCGAGTTCTGATGCGCGTCGTCATTATCGGAGGATCCGGCCACATCGGATCTCACCTGACGCCGCTACTGGCGGAGGCCGGACACAGCGTGGTCTGCGTGAGCCGAGCCCAGCGCCAGCCATACGTCGAGCACGAAGCCTGGCAAAGGGTCGAATTCGCCAGAATGGATCGCCCGGCCGAAGAAGCCCAGGGAACATTCGGAAGTAAAATCGCCGCCCTCGATCCCGAAGTTGTAATTGATCTGACTTGCTACACGCTCAAAAGCGCGTGCCAACTTGTCGACGCCCTGCGCGGACGCATCGAGCACTTTCTGCACTGCGGAACCATCTGGGTGCACGGCCCCGGCATCGAAGTTCCGACGACCGAAGAGCAACCGCGCCGGCCCATCGGCGATTACGGAATCCGCAAAGCGGCGATAGAAAAATACTTACTCAACGCGGATTTCCCGGCCACCGTGCTGCATCCCGGACACCTCGTAGGCCAGGGCTGGACCCCGCTCAATCCCGCCGCCAATTTCAATCCAAAGATATTCGAAGATCTGGCGCAGGGCAACGAAATCGCTCTCCCCAACTTCGGTCGCGAAACCCTGCACCACGTGCATGCCGACGATGTCGCGCAAGCCTTCGTCAAAGCAATGGCGAACCGCGCAAACGCGCTCGGAGAAAGCTTCCACGTAGTTTCCCCGAAAGCCGTGACCATGATCGGTTACGCCGAATCGGTCGCCGGCTGGTATGGCCGCGAAGCAAAAATCCGCTTTCAACCCTGGGAAACCTGGAGCGCTTCCGTCTCCGAAAAGGAAGCCAGAACCACCTGGGACCACATCGCCCGCTCCCCCAACTGCAGCATCGAAAAAGCCCGCCGGCTGATCGATTACAATCCGCGCTACACTTCCCTCGAAGCGATCCGCGAATCGCTCCTGTTCAAATGATCGAAAACGCTAAACTGGTGCTCCGTCTCTACGCGCAACCGGGCGCTGCCATGAACGCCATCCTCGACCAGGGAAGTCTGCTCTTCGCCAGCCTGGCGGTGCTGGTAATCTCCCTGCTGCTTCCCTTCGGTGTCAGCTTCTACACGCCCCTGCTGATTCTGGCGGTGTTCTACGTCCCCGGCGTTTTGCTACTCAGCCAGTTGCTGGGTGGACTCGGCGGCGAATTGGGTACCGTCTTCCGCCGCGACTACGCCCCGCTCCTCACCTGCACCGCCATGGCATGGACGGCGGCAAATCTGCCGCTCTGGCTGGCCCTGCGCGTCGCCCCCGTGGCCCTCTTCTTGCCGATCGCCGCCGTCGCGTATGCGTATCTCCTGTTCCTGATGTTCTTCGCGGTACGTACCGTCTTCGGCGTCGGCAACGGCGTTTCCATCGCAGTTGTGTGCTTGTCCTGGGTTCCGTTACTCGCCGCCTTCTTCCTCTGGGGGCCCCTGCGCTTTATCTTCGGATGGATCGCCTCGCCGTTTTTCCTGTTCTTCGCGTACTACTATCTCGGCGGAGAAATCGGCAATCTCGGTGCGGGCCTGCGCAGCCGCCAGAACTTCTACCGCACACTGCAGGCGGCCGCCGTAAACCCGCACGATGCCGGGGCGCAGTACCAGCTGGGACTCATTTACCAGCAGCGCCGCGAGTTAACCAAAGCCGGCGATCGCTTCCGCACGGCCATCGCCATCGACCCCACCGAAACCGGTGCACATTTTCAATTGGGGCACATCGCGCGCGAGCAGGGTCGCCTGCCGGAGGCCCTCCAGCATTTCCAAACCGTGCTCGATCAGGACCCGAGCTTTCAGCACAGTGAAATCCTGCGTGAGCTCGGCGCGCTCTACATCACCGCCCGCCAGTTCAACGATGCATGGAATGAGCTGGCGGTTTACGTGGAAAGGCGTCCCTATGATTCGGAAGGCCTTTTCTATGCGGGCCAGGCGCTCGAGGGATCGGGGAAAATCGCCGAGGCGCGCGAAATGTACGCCCGCGCGGTGGAAGCGGTGCGCACGGCTCCAAGATATCGCCAGTCAACGGTTGCCAAATGGAGCCGGCTGTCGCAGAAGCAACTGCGCCGCCTTGGCTAAAGCGTTAACTCTGAAAATTATCCTCATATTAACAATCCGTCGTGCTACGATAGCCGCGTTTAAGAAGGAGTAATTATGGCCGTAACGCGCGCTTTTGGAGATCCGGATTTAACTCCGGATAATTTCAGCAGCTTCAGTAAACAGGAAATTGCCGCCGACACCGCGGCCAAAGGGATTGCCCAATTAGAGCCGATCCCCGCCGCCCGCAGCACCAAGCCTATGGACCTGGCCCAGGTGATCGGCGCGGCCGCCGCGCAAAAGATCCAGAACGCCGGCAAAATTGTCTTCCATACCGTCGGCGATACCGGCGGTATCCATAGCCCCCAATTCCAGTTCGCCGTGGCCGATGCCATGGCCGCCGACGTAAGCAACGGCGCCGCCTTCTGGTACCACTTGGGCGATGTGGTTTATTACTTCGGCCAGGACCAATACTACTTCGAGCAGTTCTACGATCCGTACCGCAATTACAATGCGCCCATCTTCGCCATTCCAGGCAATCACGACGGATCTTTGTTCAGCGGCGAGACGGCCAAATCCCTCGACGCTTTCGTAGCCAACTTCTGTACAAACCAGCCGGGGCAAAATCCTGAAAGCCAGGGAGCGGTCCGCACTACCATGGACCAGCCGGCGGTCTATTTCACGCTCAACGCGCCGTTCGTCAAATTCATCGGCTTGTATTCGAACACCAGTGAGGGCGGCACCGAAGGAGTGATTTCAGGCTCGAAAGTCGGCAACGCTCAGTTGAATTTTCTGAAGCAGCAATTAGCCGCGGCCAAAACCGAGCGGGATCAAGGCCAATGGCGCGCCCTGGTCATCGCAACGCACCATCCGCCGTTCACGGGCAGCGCGCAACACGTGCCCAGCCCGACCATGCTCAAGCAGATCGACCAGGCTTGCACCGCCGCCGGTATTCAGCCGGACCTGCATCTCTCCGGCCACGCCCACCTCTATGAGCGCTATACGCGGACGGTCGAGGGCAAGCAGATCCCCTATATTGTGGCCGGCATGGGCGGATATTACGATCTGCCGGGTTTAAAGCCCGCGAACCGGCGCCCCGCCGCTCCCACGACTCCCATGTCCGGCACCGACGCCAGCGGGAACCCGCTCACGCTGGAAGTCTATAACGACCACACCTTCGGCTTCCTGCGCATGACGGTATCGCCTGCATCCCTTACCGGTGAATTCATAACGGTGGATCCGGCCTCGGGAAAAACCGGCGTGGGCGATAGCTTCACCCTGGACCTTAAGGCCAATACCGTCTCGACGGGCTTGTCGTCCCCGAGTACCTCAAAAGCCGGGAAGCCCACTTCGAAAGCCGCCCCGGCAACGAAGGCTAAAGCGACCCACGGCCGCAGGAAGTAAAAGCTCCCGGCCTAAGCCTCTTCGTCCTTATACATGTACTTGATGTTGCTCTTGTAGAGGAGCAGATTGGGCGCGCCGTCCCGATTGAATTTCAGACAGGAGCGGTCGTACCACTCGATGAAGCCCTTCAGGATCTCGCCGTCCTTGAGCGTGATCACCATAGGCGTTTTCGACTGCATCTGCTTGACGTAATAAAAATTTTCCGCGTTCGTCTGATCGGGCGGGACAGGACGCTTCTGCGCCCCCGCCGACGACTTGCGCGGCGAATCCATTTTTTCCTTTATCTCGTTAAACGAAGGGCGGATCAACTTCCGGTTGGCGGACTCCACGGAATTCCTTTCTGCGCGGGGAAGCAGCGCGTATGCTTCCAGCCTTTGCATCATTGATAACACACCGTTCTTCGTGGTGGAGGAGCCCCCTGCGCAACGCGGACGCCCGCGCGTCGTTACTCGATTAACCATCGGTATATTGAAGCACCGCTTTTTTCGCCTTAAACTCGACGCAATGGCCCACTTAGCGGATCTCAATGAACTCCAGAACGTCGTCGGCAAGTACGCCACCGAGTACAACCTGGTGAAAGCGGCGGGCCCGCTTGCGGGAGCCGGCGTTATGAAAGTCGTGAGCCGGCACAAGATGGTGAACCTGGCGCTCGTCGGGAGCGGCATCTGGTTTGCCGTCAACGAAATCTCCACACCCATGATGGGCATGATCAGGGACCAGTTCGGATTTGTAGACTCGCTTTTCGGAGGCATGCGATAATGAACGCTCCACAATTCATCCGCGTCCACAATAAGGTCATTAATCTGGCTTCCATTGCCTATGTGGAGTTTCTCGAATCGGGTCGGGCCATGATCTTCATGACGGGACTTACGCAGGAGAAGCAGAATATTCCGGTGGATCCAGAGGAAACCCGAAAGCTTAAGGCAGCGCTTGAGGGTGTTACGTCTCACCCTGCAGTTGCGCACGATTTCGCGCCGATGCCTGGTTTGGCCGGCTTCCCACGGTAGGCTCGACCGCTTCGTGGTTGAGCGGGCGTCGCTCATCTCGACCAGGGCGGCACAACGCCGTTGATGCGGGCGTAGGCGACGACTGTCCCATGTGCTCGTTGGTGTGAGGAAGAAGCCGGAGATAAACAGCGCGTTCGGTCGTCCTTCGGCCGAACATCTCCACAGGTTTCTCCAAGTCGGCGTTTGCCAGACTGGTCTTCACCGCGTCAAGGGTTCGTTCAAGAAGCGCGACGATATTGTCCTTCCCGTGAACTGTCTTTTCGAACTCCAGATTGCGCGCAATCACCTCGCCAGCCAAATCCTTTCGGGAAAATCGAGGCCCGGGAAACTTTACTGTGACGCCCAGAAACCCGAGCAAGAGTAAGGAGAGAAGTTGAGCGCCTTATGAGCGCCGGCAGGGGCCTCGTCGCGATCGGCGTATTTCTGAGCGGACAGGTGAGCAACTGTTCCGCATAAGCCGAGGCATCCTCGGCGGTGGCGCCGGGGCAGTCCGCGCGCAGCTTGATCAGTGCCAGATCCTTGCCGGTCGCCCCATCGTCGCCGTGTTGCTGCTGGCGGGTTCCTGGGTCCGCTCCGCCGCACTTGGTGGCGCCCCGGATACCCCGCGCTTCGTTCGGAAGGTCTGATGAACGCCCGATCTGTCCGCGGCTCTTCTGTACAATGCTGGCAAAGAGCACATGACCTCCGATCTCGATCCGGCTTCTCTCGCCGCCACCATGTTGTCCGCCCTCACCACCGGCACCGAGATCCCCTGTCCGTCATCCCAGAACCCCTCATTCGATCTGAACGCCGCCTATGAAATTGAACAGGCCATCGTGGGTTTGCGCCGACAGGAGGGGCGTAAAACTACCGGCCTCAAAGTCGGTTACGCCAACAAAGCGGTCTGGCGCGTCCTGAAACTGGAAACGCTCGTGTGGGCCCACATGTATGACGACACCGTCCACTATGCCCCATCCGGCGAAGCGCAACTGCAATTGCCCTTCTACCACGCGATCAAAATCGAACCCGAGATCGTCTTTCATCTGAAGCATCCGATCGCGCCCCGTCTCGACGCCGCGGCAGCCCTGCAGGCGGTCGACTGGCTCGCCCTCGGCTTCGAACTCATCCACAGCCCGTTTCCCGGCTGGCAATTCAAACCTGCCGATTTCGTGGCTGCCGCCGGACTTCACGTAGGGTTAGTCATAGGAGAACCGAGGCCGCTCGACTCGACTAACATCCCGCAGCTCATCGAACAACTGGCCACCTGCAAAGTCCGTGTGACCAGAAACGGGGAGTTCGTCGAGGAAGGAGCCGGAAAGAACTCCTTGCGAAGCCCCGCCCTGTGCCTCGCCGAACTGGCCAGCGCCACGGCGCTCGAGCCCGGATATCTGGTAAGCACCGGATCGCTGACCGCCGGTCATCTGGTGAGCCGGAACGAAACGTGGAGCGTCGAGGCCGACGACCTGGAGCTAAGCGCTCTGACGCTCCAACTCACTTAACCTGGCGGGGACGGATGCCGGAACTGTCTGAAGAAATAATCTGACCGGCCTGGATCTGCTAATATCGGTACTGAGGAGGCGGACACTGCTATGTCGGCCTCCTTAGGATCACTTATACATCGATGTCGATGTGAAGCTTGGTCCGGCGTTTCCTGATTAAGACCAGGATCAGCAACAGTACCAGAAGGTCCATAGGCAACCTCCTTTCTACTCCGGTAGAACTTGCGAACCCCGCGCTGATCGCGGGGTTTTGCATTTGGAGTTCGCTGGCTTTCACCAGTCCATCGGGCAAACCGCGCTTCGCAAAGGCAGAAGTAGAACCCCAATCGTAACGAGAGAATGGCCGCGATCCAATACCTCTTCGCCGCGGAGGGGTACCTGAGTCCCAACGCGACCCTTCGGCTATCATTAAATTAAACGCGGAATGAACCGCGAATTGCACGTCACTGCGTCCACAATAGAGAAGTCCCTCCCGTATGGAATCGAAATCAGGCCCACAGTCGGGCGTCAATGCATGGCTCGAAGAAGAGCTGATGCAGGAGTATCAGCGCGATCGCACATCCGTCGATCCGCTTTGGAAAAACGTATTTGAACATAACGGCGGGGGCGCCCATGGAAGCCCCGGGAACGGCACCCCGGCGCGGCCAGTCAACGGCGGCGGGGTTCTCTTGGAAAACCGCGCCGTAACTACCCTGCCGGAGCCAGTGCTGTCGGACGCGGAGGAACTGATGCCTCTGCGCGGCGCGCCCGCCCGCCTTGCCGAGAACATGGCCGCGAGCGTATCGATCCCCCTCGCCACTTCGCAGCGCGTGGTGCCGGTCAAGGTCGTCGACGAAAATCGCCGCCTGATCAACCACCATCGCGGCCTGCTCGGCAAGAGCAAGGTCTCCTATACGCACCTGATCGGATGGGCCGTCATCCGCTCGGTCCAGGCGAATCCCGCGCTCAACCATGCCTTCACGTGGAATGCCGCCGGCGAGCCCTTCCGCATCGTCAAGAAGGAAATCAATTTTGGCCTTGCGGTCGATGTGGCGGGCAAGAACGGCGCCCGCAGCCTGGTGGTACCCAACATCAAGAACGCCGGCGAACTGACTTTTACGCAGTACATGGCCGTGTTTGACGATCTGGTTGCCCGCGCCCGCTCGAATAAGCTCACGCCTTCGGATTTTCAGGGAACCAGCATCTCGCTCACCAACCCCGGCACCGTAGGCACCAGCGCTTCCATCCCGCGTTTGATGACGGGACAGGGGGCCATCATCGCGGTCGGCGCAATGGATTACCCCGCCGAATACCGCGGGGCGTCGCCTGACACGATCGTCTCGCTCGGCATCGGCAAAGTGATGTCGGTGACCTGCACTTACGACCACCGCATCATCCAGGGCGCCGAATCCGGCATGTTCCTGGGTAAGCTCCAGTCGCTGCTCGATGGCGAAGACAACTTCTACGAAGACATCTTCGAAGCTCTGCACGTCCCTTACACGCCGGTGACTTGGGCTGGCGACAAGCTCCCCGCCGCCACCGTCGCCGAGCCTTCGCCCGAGGTGGTCAAGGAAGCCGCTGTCATCCAGCTCATCAACGCCTACCGCGTTCGCGGACACCTGCTGGCCAGCCTCGACCCCCTGGGTTCCGAGCCCGAATACCACGCCGAACTCGACCCGCTCACCTACGGCCTTTCCATCTGGGATCTAGATCGGCACTTCTATTCCGGCTCGCTGCAGCATGCGTTCGGCGATCGCCGGCAAGTGCCTCTGCGCGAGATGATCGATCTGCTGCGCGCCACCTATTGCGGCAAGATCGGCTGCGAATACATGTACATCCAGCGGCCCGAAGAGAAGCTCTGGCTGCAATCGCAGATGGAGCTCTACACGGGCATCTGGCCGAAGGATAAGGAAGAGCGCCTGCGCATTCTCGAAGACCTGCTGCGCGGCGAGGAATTCGAACATTTTCTCGACCGGCGTTTCATCGGACAGAAGCGCTTCTCTCTCGAAGGCTCTGAAACCGCCATCGCGATTCTGGCCGATCTGGTCAATCGCGCAGCGTCGAATAACGTCCACGAGATTCTCATCGGCATGGCCCATCGCGGACGTCTCAACGTCCTCGCCAACATCATCGGCAAACCCCTGGGCCAGATCTTCTCCGAGTTCGAAGGCAACATCGATCCGTCTTCCATACAGGGTTCGGGGGACGTGAAGTATCACCTGGGAGCCAGCGGTGTTCATCATGCGCCTTCGGGCCGTGAGATCGTGGTTTCGCTGGCGTCGAATCCGAGCCATCTGGAAGCCGTGAATCCCGTCGTCGAGGGTATGGTCCGCGCCAGTCAGGAACAGCTTGGCGATCGCGAGCGCGCCCGCGTGCTCCCCCTGCTCATCCATGGCGACGCGGCTTTCGCCGGCCAGGGCGTAGTGCAGGAGACGCTCAACCTTTCGCAGCTGGAAGGCTACAGCACCGGCGGCACCATCCACTTCATCATTAATAACCAGATCGGCTTCACCACGCTGCCGGAAGATTCGCGCTCCACCCCCTATGCCACCGATATCGCGCGCATGGTGCAGGCGCCCATCTTCCACGTCAACGGCGACGATCCGGATGCAGCCATACGCGTCATCCGTCTGGCTTTCGACTACCGGCAGCAATTCAAGCGCGACGTTGTTCTAGACATGATTTGCTACCGCCGGCATGGGCACAACGAGACCGACGATCCGGCCTACACGCAGCCCATCATGTACCGCAAGATCCAGCATCATCCCTCGGTGGCGACCCAGTATGCCGACCGGCTGGTTGCGGAGAAATTGTTGACCGCCGCGGAAGCCAAGGCTCTGCGCGCCAAGGTTTCCGACCGGCTGAATGCCGCGTTCGATGCCAACAAGGCTGCCGGCAGTTGGGTCCTGCAGCCGGTTCCTGCGCATGGCCGCCCCAACTCCACCACGGCGATCTCGCACGAAATGCTGGAGAAGGTGATGGATGGCATTACCTTCCTGCCCGCCTCGTTTCATCTCCATCCCAAGCTCGAAGGCTTTATTAAGAAGCGCCGCGAAACCTTCGCCAAGGACGGCCCGGTCGATTGGGCGTTAGCCGAGGCCATCGCCTTCGGCAGTCTGGTGCTCGAGGGCGTTCCTGTGCGGCTGAGCGGTCAGGATTCCGGCCGCGGCACTTTCAGCCAGCGCCACCTGAGCTTCTACGATTACGAAAACGGACGCCGCTACGTCCCACTGCAGCATTTGTCCAGGGACCAGGCGCCCTTCAACGTGTTCGACAGTTCGCTCAGCGAGTTCGGCGTGCTCGGATTCGAATACGGCTACAGCGTGGCCGACACCAGCACTCTCACGCTCTGGGAGGCGCAGTTCGGGGATTTCTCGAACGGCGCGCAGATTATTATCGACCAGTTCATCACCACTGCCGAACAGAAGTGGAGCCAGGCGAGCGGTCTGGTGATGCTGCTGCCCCACGGTTACGAGGGTCAGGGCCCCGAGCATTCGAGCGCCCGCATCGAGCGCTTCCTGGCACTCTGCGCCGAAGACAATA
>Ga0302320_10001909_pt1 | contig 49730 bp, 30 predicted proteins | sample Bog_T0_3_FD_202130 | JGI IMG/M metagenome (GOLD analysis project Ga0302320, IMG submission 202130) | Peat permafrost microbial communities from Stordalen Mire near Abisko, Sweden - Bog_T0_3 | ecosystem: Environmental > Terrestrial > Soil > Wetlands > Peat | place: Sweden: Abisko, Stordalen Mire... | reverse complement strand
GAGCGCGCTGTCATCCTCGCACGCGGCGGGGCGCTGGAATTTGATTTGCCGTCCGGCAACGACGCATTGCCCATTGCGCCTTCATCCAAAGCGGTTGATGAGGCAAATACCGTCCGTGAATTTCTCACGGAACCAGAAATGCAGCAGCGCGAACGCGAAAATTTATTGGCCGTCCTAAAAAAATCCGGCTGGAAAATCAAAGGTGTCAACGGCGCGGCGGAATTCTTGGGCTTGAAACCGACGACTTTGCTCTCAAGGATGAAAAAAATGGGACTGAAGCGACCAGTATGATCATGCGGCGATGGCGACCATCCATCCGATGCCGAACCGGTAGTTCATCAAGCTAAAGGATGGCCTGGATAATTGCCGCTTGACTCAAATTTTAGTGTGACATGGGGTAGTGAGGCATCCGCGACTTGCGTCGGCGGGCAGTTAAAATCAGCCAGTCAACCCGATGAAGCTAGGCGGAAGCAAGTCGCGTGGAATCTGATCGATCCATGGGCGGCCGTTTTGCGAGTTGCGCGTTGGCTCATTCAAGATCGTGCCAGCTGGTTTAGTGAGCCGTTCGGTCAACTGTTGGGGAGTGCTCAGGTGGAAGGGCTGCGCCTGCCGGCCGATTCACCGAACCTGAACGCATCTGCCGAGCGGTTGATGCGTACGATGCGGCAGGAGTGTGTCTGGACCGAATGATATTCTTCCGAGATGCCGCCCTGAGGCGGGCAGGGGAGCACTGTTCTGATCCAATTCGATCAGGAACCGAACCACCGGGTTTGGGCCAGCCAACTCATCCGACCCGAGGTGCCCGCTTTGCCAAGCGGGGGAATAATCTACCGACCGAAACGACTTGGAGGACTGCTGAACGACTATTTCCGGGAGTCAGTTGCGTGAGCGAATTCGAATATTTGGACATTACCGAGGATGACTTCATCCGAGAGGATTGCCTTGACCCCTTCACTGAGGGAGCATCACACGGTAATATCGCTTTTGAAAATCCAAAGCTGAAGCGTCAGTTATGGCAATCGTTGCAGAGGCTGCAACATTTGTATAGATGGGAGTCCAATTCAGGAGGTCGGTTGAGGCCTGTACCACGTAGGTAGCATTAATGGGAACCGAGAATTGGAAGGTGAATCCACCGGGACCCTTACTCATCCCGAGGCCTCCGGCAGTGGAGAGGGTGATTACCGGGTTGGTCACCGTCAAGGTCGCGACGGCGCTGGCGATTGAACCAAAATTGTTGCTCACCACCACCTTGTAGCTGCCGAGGCTGTTGGCGGCTTGAACGTGCGCCAGGGTCATTTCGGCATTGGTGGCGCCGGGGATGGCCGCGCCATCGAACAGCCATTGATAACTCAACGGCCCCGACCCATCTGCCGCCACACTGTAAAAGGCTTCGCCGCCGGAGCCGGTCACCTGGCTCGCTGGCTGCGCCATTATCTGCGGAGTCAGCCTCAGAGCGGCCGGAGCACTCGTGACCGAGCCGCCACTGTTGCTCACGATCACTTGATACAAAAGCGAACTGGAACCGGGCGCGCCGGTGATCGTCAATACGTTGCTGTTTGCCCCGGAGAAGATGCCGCCATCCTCCAGGTTGACATAACCCGACCCGCCATTGGTTTGCCATTGATAATTCAGCGACCCGCCCTCCGCCCCCACACTGAACTGAACCGTCGAGCCAGCGACGTTTGTCTGCGAGGCTGGCTGGTTGGCAACAACCGGGCAACTAAAAATCTGCAGTTGAAATCCATTCACAAAAGCTGAAACCGCATGGAATGCGGCTGTGCCGCCGTTGACGGTGAAAATGAGATTGCCGCCATCCAAGGTGCCATTTGTGAAGATCTGGTAGGCATCACCCGCACCGTTTGACAGTTTGCGATCCGTTGAACGGGTGGTCAGGGCACTGCTCGTGTTACCACCCGAAGCCCCGCCGATCAGTGCGATCGTTTGGATTGTGGGAGTCGGCGCGCCCGCGTATACCACCAGATTAAAATGTTCCCCTGCGTAGCCGGACATTCCGCCGATCGTGATCGTCCATGAGTCGACATTCGCATTCAACACGAATTGTTCTATATCGCTCGACATCAAATTTGTGGTGTCCGGATCCGTCGGGGTGGCGTTCGGTTCGTGCCCGCCATAAACGGAATTCGGTGATGAACCCACGGTCAGGGAAAGACCGCTCGGCGTGTTCGCGGAATCAACCAGGGGTGTTGAATTAACGTCGGCGCTGGTTCCAGGGTAAATGTAATAGACCATCCCCGCCTGATTCCAGCTATCTCCCGGGTTTCCCAGGATTGCGGCACCGGTCTGTGGCAAACCGCTCCCGCCCGTAAAGGCTGTCCCGGCAACGCCGAGAAACTGAACATCAAAGAGAACACTGGGAGCCACCGATAACAACGCGGGGCTGCTTGTTACCGCGCCGGCCGTGCTGGTTATAATCACACGGTAGTTCAACGCATCATTAGTCGTCACCTCCTCAATCTGCAAAAGGTTGCTGCTGGATCCCGATATTTGTCCGCCATCGCTCAGGCCGACAAAGCCGCTTTTGCTGCTGTTTGACACCTGCCATTGGTAACTGAACGGGCCCGTGCCAGTGGCCTGGACCGAGAACGAGGCGTTCTGGCCCTCTATGACCGTCTGACTTTGTGGTTGCGTTGAGATTCCCGGCGGCACATAAACGGTCAGGGTCGCCACTGCACTGGTGGTGGAGCCATAACTATCTTTCACCACGACAGTGTAGTTCCCGGCGTTGCCCGGCGTGACATTGTCCAGAGTCAGGTTCGGACTCGAGCTGGCTGCACCCAATTGGGAACTGCCAAAATACCACTGATAGGTTAAACTCGTCGGACCGCTCGCCCCGACCGAGAAGGAAACATCCTGACCTTGCGCCACCCCCGTGCTTGAAGGCTGGCTGGTGATCGTCGGAGGGGGACCGGTATTCAAATAAGCATTCGAGCTGACCACCGATCCGCCGGCGTTGGTAACTTCCACGTAGTACGTTCCGGATTGGCTGCCCAAAACCGACAGAACCGAGTAACTACTTGAGGTCGCGCCAGGAATGCTGCTGCCATCAAAAAACCATTGGTATGTTAAAGTCGTTTGGCTGGAGACGGTAACCGAAAATGTGACGGTGCCCAATAATGGGGCACTTTGACTTAAAGGTTGGACAGTGATCACCGGGGGTGGGCCTAGCGCCAGACAGGTTCTCACCAGAAGCAAATAAAACAATACCAAGCACATCGCCCTCTTTCCGAACGTTTGCGTAACCGATAGCCTGTTTTTCGTCATTAACACTGTCACAGATTAAGCGGGTTCTGTGCCAATTTAAGTGCCTCTGTCTAGAAACGGTACGTCAGACTCACCCGGAAAGAGCGCCCATCTTGCTCAATGATGTTCTGAACGTGAAATTGCGAGGCCGGGTCCGAGTAATGCCGATCCAGCAAATTATACACACTTGCGGACAGGTCTAGATTGTTGATCAGGTTATGGCTAAAGAGCGTGAAATTGACGACCGCGAAACCCCCTGCCTCCACCCCTTGTACTGTGATGGGCTGGCCTCCGGGGCCGGTGATCGTATTCAGCGAGTCACGACTGCTCGTATACTGAAATTCCAATCCGGCCGAAAGCTTGTCCGCAATCAAGGGGGTAGTCACATCCAATTTGAGCATGTTATTGGGCGAATCGGGCAGCGACCAGGCCACTGAATAATCCTTGGTGGATTGGAAAGAATAGCTGGCGCGGCAGCTGATGCCGTTGGTCCAGTGACCCTCCAAAGCTAATTCCACGCCTTTGGTGTTCGCATCAAAGTTCGTGTAATTTCCACTGTCGAAAACGATCAAATCATGCATCTGGTTGTAAAAACCGGAGACAGACGACCGGAAATGCGCTCCCAATTGCTGGTCGTAATCCAATTCATAACTGGCAATTTTTTCAGGCTGGATATTTTGAAACCGGGGATCGCTCAGCTCCGTAAAATTTGGCGCACGGAAGGCAGTGCCGTAAATGGCTTTGAAGGTTGAGCCGTCCATGGGATCATAAATCAATGCCAGGCGCGGATCAATGGCGGGATCAAAATCGCCATACTGATCGTAGCGCACACCGCCATCGAAATGCAGACGGTCCACGATGGCAACGTCGCTTTGGAAATAAACCCCTTCGCTTTGTCGGGTGCGGGCAGTGGTCGGCTCGCTGGTAAGTTCGGTCTGCTGTTTGAAATCATCCCGGTAATCGGCGCCAATGGTGAAGGTGTGGCGATCCCACAGGCGTTTATCGAGCTGCACTTCCGTTCCCCACCATTCGCCAGTGTCCTGCTCCAGGTAGAACAGCGAGGGACTGAGGGGGTAACCGATCACATGATAATAAGTGTCATAATAAAGCCGCGCCGTCAGGTCATAATCATCCTTGAAACTGTGCGCGTATTTGAGCGCGGCGTAGCCCTGTTCATCCGTGGTGGCCAATCGCGAATCGTTGAAGACCACGTCATATTGCGCCGTGGGGTTCACCTTCTCGCGATGGCTAAACGCGCCCTCCAGGCTGAAATCCTGGTAATTCAAGGAGCCAAAAAATTTGCCGTACATTTCGCCATCCAGGTTGTGCGCCTCGCCATTATTCTGAGCTGGCGTGTCGAATTCCTGGTAGAACAGTTCCGAATTACCAGCGCTGTTGTAATAACTCCCCGAGAGCAGCAGCTCCAAGCCGTTCGTAAAGAGCCGGCCATAGCTAAGCCGGGCTTTGTAGCTGTCAAATGCGCCATAATCGCTCGCCACCTCAAAACCGTTGAGTTGTGCACCGGTGCGCGTGATCACGTTAATTACCCCGAAAAATGCGTTATTGCCATAGAGCACCGCGCTTGGGCCGCGAATCACTTCCACCCGGTCCACCAGATCCAGGTCCAGCAGAAAGGCGTTATCCACAAACGCCCCGTCCGTGAGGTTGTTATTTACGCGATGACCGTCCACCAGCAACAGGATGCGGCTGTTGAAATCCCCGAGATCAACCCCTCTTACCCCCACAAATTCATAGTTCCGGTCATAGGAAACATTGAAGCCAGGCACGCTCTGCAAGGCGTCGCCCAAGGTTTGATATCCCTGTTTTTTGATGTCATCAGCTGTGATGACCGTGATGGATGCCGGGGCCTCGGTCTCCTTCTGCTCCACTTTTGAGGCGGCATAAACTTTTGGCAGCTCAAGCTGCATGAGTGAATCCAAAGGCAGCGCGGTCAGATCGGGTGTGGCCTGATTGGTATCCGTGCCCGACGCAAACGCCAACATAGGCAGGCAAATAAAGAGGAAGATCAGGCCATGACGAAAGCGGCTTGACCCAAAAACGACCCAACCGGAAAAATCGTAAAGGTTTGGGCTGGACTGATTCATTTCAATGACCACTTGTCAAGCTGCCCCTGTGCCAAAGCAGTGGAAAAAGGCTACTCAAGCCTGGTTTTGGCAGAATAATGGCTTATCAATTCATACCTTACAGGAAAGGGGCAAAACGGGACCTTGGGGGCGCCAGTGCACATTGTGTTCGAAAAAACCGGGATTTCCGACAGGTTAAAGAGCAATTTTTAAAGCAATTAAAAGTGCGTCAAACCATTATATTTGGCATTGTTTTCGTAAAAGTTGTCGCGCGCCACCAGCTTGGCACCGGTGGAAGCGCAGACGAATCTAGATGGGCAGATCGCTCATCAGTCGATTTGATTGCTGATGCGCCCGCGCAAACCAATTTTTCTAGGCCTTAGCCTGTGGCTGTTGCTGGCCGCCACCTTGGGGCGTACGCAAGTGCCGCAACTGTCTGAATATCAGATCAAAGCGGCGTTTCTTTACAACTTTGGGCGATTCGTCGACTGGCCGGCCGCAGCCTTCACCGATGGCAAATCACCTTTCATTTTTGGCATTCTGGGTGATAACCCTTTCGGCAAGACACTTGATCAGGCGTTCACCGGGAAAATCCTCAACGGCCATCCGGTTGTCGTTCAAGTCATCCACAGCCTCCCCGAAGCCTCGCATTGCCACATCCTATTCATCAGCAGCTCGGAAAAAGAGCATCTGGCGAAAATCATTCAAGGTCTCCATGCCGCCTGCGTTTTGACGGTGAGCGAAAGCGATCAGTTTATTGAATCCGGGGGCATGATCAATTTTGTCACGATCGACAACAAAGTCCGGTTTCAAATCAACGCCGGAGCGGCAAAGGCCGCCCAGCTCAAGATTAGCTCGAAATTGTTGGGGCTCGCCGTCAGTTCCACCAATTAATAGCCCCCACCATCCTCATCTTTAAGGGATCGCCCCGAATTGGAGCGGAAATTGCTTAAACCGCATCAAATTAGGTGAAATTTGATAACTCGCCAAATTGTCCGGAACACCGGGATAGCAATGGAAAAAACTTGGACAAATTGCTTAGCTTTTGCGGGCAACCATCCTCATGGGTGGCGGGAGGGTTGCGCCCTGGTGTTTTCAGCAGGCTGTCGATCGCTAACCCCAAACGAAGCAGATGGGGACAAATCGTGAAACCATGAAGTCCTTTCGCAACCTGCCTATCCAACAAAAAATGTTGGTGATGACCCTGTTTATTTGCGGGTTGGTCCTGGTGCTGGCCACCGCCGCCCTCTTTCTTTTTCAAGTCATCCTTTTCCGTTCCGATTTCCTGCGCGACAATTCAACCCTGGCGGAGATCATTGCGAACAATAGCGCCGGCGCCATGGCCTTCAGGGACGATGCGGCGGCCACTGAGGTGGTGGATTCCCTCGCGGCCAAGCCCGCGGTATTGTCCGCCGCGCTGGTTTTACCAGATGGGGTTTGCCTCGCACATTTCGGAAAATCAGAGACTGCGAAAACGCTGGCGCAATTTCCTTCCCCCGGCCAAAGCAGTTTTGCGGACGGTTGCCTGTTACTAACCGAGCCAGTCATTGAAAAGCACGAGCCACTTGGCACGCTTTATCTGCGAACTGACTACCGTCACACCTTTTTGGAATTACTCCGTTTCTATGGTGAAATCATCATTTGCGTCATGGTGGTGTCCATTGCCCTGGCGGCATTCCTCTCGAGCCGGTTGGGAAGGGCAATCACTGATCCGGTCCTGGAACTGGCCCAGACCGCGAAACTTTTTGGTGACAAAAAAGACTACTCGGTTCGTGCAAAAGTGAACAGTCAGGGGGACGAACTGGGAAGGCTGGCCGAATCGTTCAATGAAATGTTAAGCCGAATCGAAAGTCAGGATGCCGCGCTGACTCTTTCACAGCAAAAAATGGAGGCGCTGATCCATTCGATTGACGGCATTGTCTGGGAGCGCACCCCGGACACTTTCCGGTATACCTTCATCAGCCGTCAAAGCGAAAGCATTCTTGGTTATACGCCCCAAACATGGCTGGAACAATCGAATTTCTGGGCCGAGAAATTGTATCCGGTGGACGCCGCCAAAGCGATTCACACCGGACACGAGATGGCTACGCGCGGAGAACCTTATAGCTTTGAATATCGGATGCTGGCGGCGGATGGCGGTATTGTCTGGATTCGAGAGAGCGGAATGGTGAGGTTCGAAAATGGCAAGCCTGCGGCCATGCGGGGCATTTTCCAGAACATCACGCAGCATAAGCTGGACGCGGAGCAGATGGACAAACTCAATCGCCAACTCGTTGAAGCCTCGCGCAGCGCAGGCATGGCGGATGTGGCGACCGGTGTGCTCCACAATGTGGGAAATGTGCTGAACAGTGTGAGCGTTTCAGCCACCGTGGTGGCAGAGCGTTTGCGCCGATCCAAGATTGACAAGTTGTGCCGCGCCTCAGCCATGCTTCGCCAGCAAAATGGTCATCTGGCCGAATTCCTGACGAATGACCCCAAGGGCAAACTCATACCCGAGTTTATCGGCACCGTCTCTGACGAATTGGCCATCGAGCAGAGCGAGCTTATTCAAAAAATGAAAAGCGTTGGCGAGAACATCGAGCACATCAAAGAGATTGTGGCCATGCAGCAGAGTTACGCCAGGGTCTCGGGCGTATTCGAAAACCTTGCGGTAAAGGATTTGGTTGAAGATGCCTTGCGCTTGAATATTGGGGCGTTTGAAAGGCACCAAATCGAGTTGATTCGCGAGTTTGAGGACAACGTGCCGACAGTGTGCGTGGATCGCCACAAATTCCTGCAGATTTTCATCAACCTGCTGCGAAACGCCAAACATGCCGTTCAGGATGTCAACGAACGCGAAAGACGCATAACCATTCGCGTGGGGCTGGCTGCTCCCGGCACAGTAAAAATCATCGTTGGTGACAATGGCATTGGGATATCCAAGGAAAACATAACAAAGATTTTCAACCACGGTTTTACCACCAAGAAAGAAGGGCACGGCTTTGGTCTCCACAGTGGTGCAAACGCGGCCAAGGAGATGGGCGGCAGCCTCACCGCTCAAAGTGACGGACCCGGGAAAGGGGCGGAATTAACCTTGCTTTTGCCCACCATCCGGTCAGACCGTCGACCGGACCAAACGTAAACGACCCCATGAACGCCACAGACCTCAAACCCAACCATCGGATATTGCTCGTGGACGACAACCCGAGTATTCACGTCGATTTTCGTGACATTCTCTGCCCGGCCCAATCGGGCAGCGCTGAAGGGAGAAAATTGGAGGCAGCACTTTTTGATGAGGAACCGCCAACAAGCGAACAAACAAACTTTGAACTCGATTCGGCCAACCAGGGTCAGGAGGGATTGGAGAAGGTGAAGCAGGCACTGGCCGAGAAACGGCCTTATGCCATGGCATTCGTGGACGTGCGCATGCCGCCCGGCTGGGATGGCATTGAAACAATTGCACAGATTTGGAAAGTGGATCCGGAGATTCAGGTGGTCATTTGCACCGCCTACTCGGACTATTCCTGGGATGAGATGCGCTCAAAAGTCGGCCAGCCTGACAGTTTACTCGTCCTGAAAAAGCCATTCGACAATATCGAAGTACAGCAAATGGCCCATGCGCTGACCAAGAAGTGGCTGCTCAACCTCCAGACGCGTGTGCAAATCAGCGAATTATCTCTCGCCAACAAAAAGCTGCTGCTTTCGGAGGAACGTTTCTCCAAGGCTTTTCACGAGAGTCCGTTGCCGAGTGCCATTCAGACTTTTCCTGACCAGCGTTTTGCGGAGGTAAACCAACGTTTTGCTGAGGTTACCGGTTATGCGCCTGAAAATTTGATTGGCCGAACCGCCGCGGACTTGTTCTTGTGGGAAAATCCCGAGATCGTCGATCAATGGTATGAAGGCGCTTTGGGAAAAGATCCGGTGCGCGACAAGGAAGGCAAAATTCACACCTCGGACGGCAAGCTACGCGATCTGCTGGTGTCGCTTTCGCTCGTCGCGCTGGGTGAACAACCGCATGTGCTCATGCTGGCCCAGGACGTTTCCGAGCGGTTAATGTTGGAGCGCCAATTCAGGCAGGCGCAAAAAATGGATGCCATCGGCCAGCTGGCTGCCGGTGTGGCCCATGATTTCAACAATATTCTTACAGTCATCCAAGGACATACGGGCATGCTCCAATTCAAGGAAGACCCCAACAGTCCGCAAGGGAAATCGCTGAGCCAGATCGCGCGGGCAACCGACCGGGCCGCCAAACTCATCCGCCAATTGTTGATGTTTAGCCGGAAACAGGTCATGCAGTTCAAGTACCTGGACGCTAATGACGCCCTCCGCAGTGCCATCAAGATGTTGGAAAGGTTGGTTGGAGAGCATGTGCACATTGATTTCCGGCCGCAAACCAAAATTCCCTCCATTCATGCCGATGCCAGCATGCTCGAACAAGTTGCGATGAACCTGATGGTCAACGCCAGGGATGCCATGCCCAATGGCGGGGAAATCTCCATCGCGACTTCGCTGGAGACGATCAATCGCGCGCCAACACCGATGGATCCCGAGAGACGTGAAGGTCGATTTGTCTGTTTGTCTTTCCGTGATAACGGCACCGGAATGGATGCAGAAATACTGAATCGCATCTTCGAACCATTTTTTACCACCAAAGCTGCCGGCAAAGGTACGGGCCTGGGTTTGTCCACCGTATTCGGCATTATGCGGCAGCACAAGGGATGGCTGGAAGTGGAGAGCAAATCGAATCATGGCAGCACCTTTCGTTGCTATTTCCCTGCCTGCGAACAGGCGGCTGAGAAAACTGACGACACAATCAATACCTGTCTTCGAAATGGCCGCGAGACAATCCTGGTGGCCGAAGATGAGGACGCCTTGCGCGAAATGGTTGTCCAAGTGCTGACAATTCAAGGCTATCATGTTCTGGAGGCGACCTCGGGGGTTCATGCTCTCGAGGTATGGGAAAAGGCAAAACGGCCGGTCGATTTACTTCTGACCGATATTGTGATGCCCGGGGGTGTGATGGGGAGCGATTTGGCGGAAAAACTTTCGCATCGATTTCCCAAGTTGAAGGTGATTTATATGAGTGGCTATAGTCCGGGAATGGCTGGCAAGGACACCGCGTTATTGGAAGGCCGCAACTTCTTGTCCAAGCCTTACTCCATTGGTCAGCTCGCAATTGCTGTTCGGGAATGCCTTGATGCTTCGGCCCGGCATAATTGACCCAAGGTAACAGGAGTAGTGTATACCGTGCCTGAGGCGAGGAAATGATAGCCACCAAAACCTGATTAAAGCCACTTCCATGAAGAAAATTAATTTTTGCCGCAAATGATTTTTAATCCAACCATGACACGTCAGCCCAATGACTCCGCGGTGCCCGCCGAGAACAAACCATCAGCGGCAACAAACCCCCAAATAGTCAAATTCATTGAAAAGGTCGATCAACTGCCTCCTTCACCCCGATTATTGATCAAATTGCTTGAACTGTTCAAGCAGCCTGACCAGCAGATCGATGAGGTCGTCAAACTGATTACTTTCGACCCCTCCTACACGGTCGAGGTTTTGAAAAGGTGCAATAGCGCCTATTTTGCAGGGGCTGAACCGGTGCAGGACGTTTCTGAAGCAGTCTCTCGCCTGGGCTTTGAGGAGTTGTACAAAATTGTCACGGCGATGTTTGCAAGCAATGCCATCTTGCGTCCAGGCCACAATTCATTCGTGGAAATCTTGTGGAACCATTCCGCTTCGGTGGCAGTTGCTGCCGGCGTGCTGGCAGAACAAGTTGAAGAATCCGCTTTGACGGCTTTCACAGCCGGATTGTTGCATGAAGTCGGCAAAGTCATCATGATCACGGTCGATGAGGGCAACTATGTTCAGGCGGTGCAAAATTCGGGAATCTTTAAGCGACCCATTTACGTGACGGAAAAGGAGTTATTTGGCTTTGATCACGCGGAGGTCGGAGCCTGCTTGCTGGAACGGTGGAATCTGCCGCCCAATATCGTTGCGGCAGTTTTACATCATCATCAGCTCACAGGGGCTGAACCCTTCGAACGTTTGTCAGCGGTTGTTTTGTTGGCCAACATTCTATCCCACAGTACGGGGGAAACTTTCGCGACTGTGCCGAAAGAGCTGCCCAGCGCCACCAGGTCAATGGAGATACTGAAAATGCCGCCGGAGAAAGTTTTTGGTCTGCTGCCCGTAATGCAGGAGGCTCTCAAAAAAGCCCGTTCGTTGTCGCGGCCGCCGAGCAGCATTTGAAGCCATCATCGGATATCGGGCAACCCTTAACTGGAACGATTCAAATGAGCGCTAATTCCCGGTTAATTTTGTCCTCAAACATAATGAGATGCAACCGCCTGGCTGCTTTGGTCCTTGAATTCGAAGGTGCGTAAAATGATTGTCCAACGCGCCAAGTCGATTTTAGGCGCAGATCAATCTTTTCTCCCAGCAACTTCCCTTCACCAACGAATCCGGGGGCCGGAGTTGTATGAGAGATTGATGTGCGTTGTGGTGGAGACGATGGCGCAACCGAGTGAGGGCAGATGTTTGACCGTTACGCAAGCCGTAGCAATTGTCGCTAGTCTGTAGCGTTACCTGGGGAAACTAAACGTTCCTGGGCAAAACCAGCCGGACGCCTTGGTCTTCGGCTTCGGTGGAGTCTCTGAAGGCGTTCGTGTGTTGCAAGTCTGACCTGGCGGTGTCGAAATCCTCCCAGCGAATGGAGCCGGTGTATTTTTGGGCAAAATCATGCACCCGAATCACTGGCGTTGGTTTTTCGCTTTGGGACAAGGCTTTGAGCGCGGTGAGATAATCGTCCCGATACACCGTGGGAATGACAATTCGCTGCTCATCCTGCGCCACCAGTTCGGCATTCATCATGATGCGGGCCGCCCGTCCATTGCCATCAATGAATGGGTGGACTTCGCTGATGAGGAACATCATGAATACCGCGCGATGGAAAGGCGCTTCAAGGCTGCGATACATCTCAAAGCCTTTGGCCAGCGTGCCCATGACGAGGTCGGGTGCCACGAAGACCGTAGTGCCGGCACGGTTTGGCGTTGCTTTGAATTCACCGGGCCGTTTATCGGAGCGTGATTCCATGAAGGCGGCGTGACGCTCTTTTAGCAGGGAAATGAAGCTTTCAAAATCGCGGGGAAGGCGCTTCATGTCTCTCTTGTCAGAGACAATCCGGTAGGTGCCAAGCACGTCATGCGCGTCCTCCGGGCGGTCCTCGGGAATGACGCCTTTGAAGACGATGTCAACGGCTTCCTCGACCAAGAATTCCGTGCCCTCGATGTAATTGGAAAAATAGGCTTCGAAGAAGGCGAGGTTTGTGTTCGCTGAATCTTTCACAACCCCCACAGGGCGGGTGGCGGGTGAAAGGGTTCTAAGCTCGCTAAAAAGCTTCATGAATAATTCAACGCGGCCGGGATCGTAGGGTAATCCTTGCTTACGTGCTTTTCCGGTGTCTGTGGTCAGCTTGACATCGCGCGTGCCCAGGAATGTCCCGATCAAATTGTCCAAATCGCGGAATTCCTCTGCCATCTTCAATTCCTGGTTGATGGCACGGGCGTCGTCGCGCAACTGATTTAAGGCCTTTTCGCCACCTCTGCGAAGTAGGCTATCCAGCCGTTCCTCCAATTCCTCTTTTGATAGAGTCCGTGAAACCGCGCCACCGCGTTTGCGCGAGGGCCGCATGTTTTCCAGCCAGGCGCGAGGCTGAGAACTAATACGGAGAGAATTGAGAAAAGGACGGTCACTGTCCAAAGGGGGATGGCCGCTGCGCGTCTTGAAGGTAATTCCGGGCAATGCCAAATCCCTGCTTGCAGAAGAAATGATAAACACCGAACCATCCGTGGTGGGCCTATTTTCCAACGCTGTGCGGTCAGAGATCAGGGCATCGGGAAAATAATCTTTGAGCAGTGCATGCCAGTTTCTTTTGACAATACTTTCGGGTTTCTCGGTCAGGTTTCGCGTATAGAGCCGTGACGCAAGTTTGCGTAAGCGGCCAGCTTGAACCGCTTTGGACACGGCGGAACTCATGTCTTTGTTGGAAACAAAGATTTCCGGCAGCTTGTCCAGTTTGATGGGCGATTTTTTGCTCATTAAAACAATTCGCAAACGGGCTTATTCCACTTTTCGATACTTAATATAAAATATGATCCACTTTTTGCACTTTATGATATGCCATAGCTCGCTCCATTGCAAGAAGATAAACAGCAAAAAGTGGATTCATTCGCCTCATATATCGCAAAAAGTGGAAGTATTTCCGCAGAAAGCCCCTTAAAAAGCAATTATTGCCTCAAATCTGTCGTCTTAGGTCCTCCCGGTTTCTGACGTATGGCCGACAGTGCTTAGCGGGGAGCCGTGGTTTGTGGGGTGGTGGGCAAAAGCGTTTGCCGACTGCTGGGCAATTCGCGGACTTCCAAAGCGTGGGTTGCGCCTTTTTACTTCGACGATCGCCTGGATCATTTCGGATGGAGGACCTTTTGGATCAGGCTTGCACTGGCGAGACCGAAAATATAACCACAGGTATTTGCCTTTCTTGAGGGCCGCTGTGGCAGCGGAGCAGGGTGGAAGGCTTGACGACCACGGCATTGGTCAAAATCCGTTGCGGGTTCAGAAATAACGACCCAAACCCAAGCAGCAGCTGTTGACTTGACCCAAGGTTCGGTGCCCGCTGGCGGAGACGCCGGAACATGAGCAGCTACTGCTTCAGGAGCAGATTTTGGGCGAAGAACACTCTGGCTCCGCCGCCACGGGATCAACAAATCCCAACTGGCGATGGGGCTTAATAAAAGCCGTGCTTAACCGGCCAAAAGAGTTAGAGTTTGTAAGTGGGTGACCTCGAAATAAAATCGCAGAAACGATTTGCGCAGTTCATGCGGACGGAACCAAATTGAAAATCCCGGGTGAAGCCCGTTGAACTCAAAATATTAAGCCCATAACACCGTGCCATTTTTTTGTAAAATTAGTACGGCATGCCTTTGCTTGCTTGCCTCAACCGGCTTGCTTTACCCTGCCACGGCGCCCACCAATGTTGCCGCCATTGCGGTGACTCCCTATCAGATCAATCTCAGTTGGACAGTGAGTTCCGCCTCCGGCACGAACATAATTGTCGGGTACAAGGTATTTCGAAACGGCGTTTTGGTTCCGGCGACCGGCCCGAGCGCGTACAACAATCCGACGCAACCGTACACAATCGTGCCGCAAGTGCCTTGGAACTATCCCAATGAATCGCTATTCTCCGATAGTTTTCTCACCCCAAACACATTATATAGCTATCAGGTTGCCGCGTTTGACTCCGCTGGCAATACCTCACCTTATTCCGTGGTCGCGACGGTTACGACGCCGCCCCCAATTACGATTCCAACGGCTGCCTATATTCAACCGTTTTATACCTGTGCCACAAACTACTATGTCTCCGCCACGATGGGCAACGATTCCACGGGCAATGGCTCCAGTGGGGCCCCTTGGTCCAGCATCTCGAAGGCGATCGCCACGCTGGCTGCGAAAGGAGAAACGCACGGCGGTGTCTGTGTGAACGTCGCACCGGGGACGTATGCTGAATCTGTGAACGCCGGCGCTCTCAGCGGGAGTTCAGATACCGCCACCGGTTACTTTGTCCTCCGCTCCACCCTTCTCCATGCCGCCATCATCGAAAATTCGACGAACAATCAATACGATTACGTGAACGGAATCAGTTTTACGAGCGCAAGCAACATTGTCGTCGATGGGTTTACGGTCGATGGGAGCATCAATCAGTCCCCGGCCAACATCGATGGTGTAGGGATCAATATTGCGGGCAGCGGCACAAACACCTGCACCGCTCACCACCTTAGAATTTTCAATAACCTCGTGCATGGATGGGGTGGCAGCGGAATTGCCACACAATATTCAGACTATAATGACTGGGAAGGAAACGTTGTTTATGACAACTGCAATTTTTCGCAATATGGCGAATCAGGCATCGACCCCTGGGTGCCGGTGGCGTTGGATGCCAATTCCTGGAGCACGTCGTCGATGGATACCAATAATGCGGCCTTCCACTACATCATTCGGGGAAATATCGCTTTCTATAACGAGGAAATCGACATTGCCTGGGCATCTCACTATGACGGATGCGGCCTCGAACTCGACACGTTCAATGGAGACGGTGGCAACCTTCCGTATTTGCAGCGAACCCTGGTTGATAACAACCTGTGCTTCGGCAATGGTGGCGCAGGAATTGAGACGGGTGGCGACGGCGGCAGTTATGTCACCCTGCGTAACAACACCTGCTACGACAATGTCATCGACAACCAGAATAACAGCACCGCTCGCGCGGAGATTGCCATAGCGGGTTCTCTGGGCTGCCACAACGATGTGATTGTCAATAACATTGCTTGGGCCAACCCGGCGTCGAATCCCAATAACGTGGCGCTTCTGGATAATGGGTTTGGCCCGGAAAATTCCAGTAATTCGTGGGCGAACAATCTCTCGTACAATGGCACCGCCGGGCAGGCCTCAGTCAACTTCAACAACACCACTGCCACCATCACGACGGCAAACGGCAACTTGCTTGGGAGCAACCCGATATTTGCCAATCCCTTGGCCGGTAATTTTACGCTGCTGGCCGCCAGTCCGGCCATCGGCGCCGGTACCCGTGCGGAGGGTCTTTCCCTGCAGGACCTGGCGGGCAATCCGCAGACCTCCGGAATGGTGAATATGGGGGCTTACGAATTTGCCACGTCGCCGCTAGTTTTCGCTCCGTTGCTCTCGGGAGCCGTGTTTGCAAACCATCAATTGACCTTCACACTGTCAGGAACAACTGGATCAAATTATGTGGTGCAGGCAACCACGAATCTAAACATGACGGCCTGGGTGTCCCTCGCCACCAACCTGGCCCCCTTTGTTTTCACGGATACGAACGCCGGTTCGTTTAAACAAAGGTTTTACCGGAGTGAGGTTGCCCAGTAAACCGCTTCTGGAAGCGCACGAACCGGAGAGGGGTCCGTTCTTGAAATTGTCTCCCGGTAGAACCTTCCGTTGACGCTTTGAAATGAATGCCTCAATATTAAGAACTGCCACAAGGGCAAACACCCGTAAGTCAACTCGCGACATGCCGCTCAAAACCTCAGTCTTGTTGAGCGCGGCGACGATCCTGCAGTCGGAATGAGGTTTATGGTAAAAATTAGCGAGGCGACGGTCGGAATCGGCAGACCCTCGCCTTAGGAGAAAGTTCGCTACGCCGTGTGGTGGATGAATTTGTGACGCAAGACAATCAGGAACGAAATTATCAGGGATTGGCAAACCAACTCATCCGACCCGAGGCAACCCGCTTCCCATCACAAGGAAACCTCTGCTGACGAAAACTCCTTGGAGGACTGCTCAATTATTATTATCGCGAAGCTACTTAACCAATGAATTTGAGTTCGTGGACAGTACGGGGTTTCCTTTTCGACGTATCCAACGTCACCTCATTCCCGCAACGCTTCTTCCGGGCTTCAAGTCCTTTGTTCGATTGCCACTGTTAAAATCGAAACAGTGGATCATGGTCTAGACTCAGCCGCGCCGGCAAGCTTTGCCCTGCGACGGCCGACCTGCGGCGCTAGGCGGAGGAGTGTGAAAATGCATTTGAAATTGTTCGTTGAAAGCTAATGAAACTATGAGTGCAGGACGCAAAACGCTGCCATCTCATGAGTTAAAATCTGTTCAGCGTTATCCACAGTTGGTTCAACCAACGGACAGGATCTGTTTGGGTGATTTTGAGAGGTTTTTTTATTGATCTGCAACTTGGCCAAGTGTAGGATCAACATTAGGCTAAGATGTTTATATAAACAGATTATTAAATCCTTTTTTCATTGTGAAACCTAAAATTCATTGTGCCATAGCGTTGGCACCACTGGTGATCTCCACGCTTGGTTCTCATTTCTCAACCGGTTACGCCCAAGGCAGTCTTATGCCGCCCGGTCCGCCCGCGCCGACGATGCTCACCCTCAACCAGATCGAGCCTCGCACGCCCATCAGTAGCTTGCCCTACACGATCAGCGTTCCAGGCTCTTACTATGTCACCACCAATCTAACAGGCTTGCCGGGCTCGGCTGGCATCACTATTGCCACCGGCAATGTGACGCTGGATTTGAAAGGCTTTGCCCTGCAGGGGTTGGCCACATCCCTGGATGGAATAGATATTAATGCTAGCTGTATCAACGTCACCGTCCGCGATGGCAACCTCAGCGGCTGGGGCGGCTTCGGTGTTTATTCTCCCGCGAGCAACGTCACGCTGGAAAGTTTGAGTATTTCCGGCACCTATGCTGGCATCTTTCTCACTGGTTCTGGTGTAGTCTCAAAGTGCAACTGTAAGGACAACAGCCAAAATGGCATTTACGTCAACTCCGGAAAGGTGACCAGCTGCCTGGCGCCTAACAACGGAGGAGGTGGAATTAATCTATCGTCCGGGACCGTTTTGGACTGCACCTGCAATGGCGATGCGGGCTATGGCATTATCGCGAATTCAGGGACGGTCTCAAGCTGCACCTGTAATAATGACACCGGCTATGGAATCACCACGGTATCGGGAACTGTTTCCGCTTGTACCGTCAATAACGACTATAATGGCATTTATATAAGCAGCAGCGGAAGCGCATCAGACTGTGTCGCAGACAATAACTTGACCAACGGCATTTATGCAGTTTCGGGCACCGTGTCAGGCTGTACTGCCAATAATAACAAAAACAACGGCATTGAAATCAATGACCCCGGCACTGTCATCGGCTGCACGGCAGATGGTAATTTATCATCCGGAATTTTGGCCGGAAATATTACTGCGGTCGGAAACAACAACTCCAATGTAGGTTATTGCACCATTGTAGACTGCAATGCATGTGGCAACGCCAATGGCATTTACGCCGATGTAAATACGACAATCAGCGGTTGCAATGCCAGCACCAACGACGGCGGCGGCATTTATTGCATTGGTAGCAGCTGCACTAGCATTAAGGATTGCACAACAAGTGGCAATTATTATGATGGGATTGCAGTCTTAAATGGTTCTAGTATCATTGGTTGTACTGCAAACAACAACTGGGGCTTTGGGTCATCGGGTATTTTAGTTCCGGTCGGCTGCACAGTTAAAGATTGCACCGCAAACGGAAACGATGAAGATGGCATTAATGCTACATCCAATTGTCAGATTGTCGGCAATACTTGCAGCATGAACAAGATGTATGGCATCGAGCTTTCAAACATCCAAAATCGCGTCGATGAAAACACGGTCGGTTTCAACACTTCTTTTGGAATTTATCCGGACTTTACAGACGCAGGTAATGTCATTACCCGCAACGTGTCGCCGGGAGCCGGTTACGGCAATTTGGGTGGCAACAACGACTATGCGCCAATTCAAACTCCCAATACCGCCACGAGTCCGTGGGCGAATTTCTAATGGGATTCCTAATGAGAACCTTCCACTACTCAAACAAACCTTCGCCGACGCTCTGTCTGCCCGGATTCGGGCTGAAGGGGACCTGGGTACAACACCCCATGGCAGAAAACCGGCTCACGGCCCAGAGTGTTACATCAGTGGATATAGCGCAGGAGTCGTCGGCAAGGATTTTCCATTTATGGAAGAGGCCAATTTTCTAACAAAACCATTCCCAGCCCAAAAGTTGGTGAAACCATCCGCAACCGTCTGGATGCGGTGTTCTGACTTATACAAAGGGCGGCTCAATTCTTGAGCCGCTCTTGAGTGACGAAGTACAACCCGGCATAAACCTTCGGATCAATTAATAATCTGCTGGAACTCTTCACGCAATAAAGATTGGTGGAATTTGGAATGAATCGAGGTAACAGATTGATGAATAATGGTTCGCGTTAGCCATTTGGCATCAACCTCTCGATGTGCTTATTCGTGAGTCTGTCGCCGGCAACAATTTTGCAGATATCAAACCGTAATTAGATTCGGTGGGCACGAGGTATCCAGCGTCGTGGTCCATTGCTCATTTTGGAAGCGAGAAATAGAAAGTTGCGCCCTTATTCACGATGCCTTCTGCCCAAATCTGTCCCCCATGGCGCAGCAGGATGCGCTTGACGTTGACCAACCCGATTCCAGTGCCCTCAAATTCATCGCGACTGTGCAAACGCTCAAACGCACCAAAAAGTTTGGCGGCATATTCCGGGTCGAAACCAGCACCATTGTCTCGGATATAGATGACCGTCTCGCCGTCGACGTCAGTGGTCTGGCCAACTTCAATTTTGGCTTCGGGGCGGCGACCAGTGAACTTCACCGCGTTGGACAGCAAATTAACCAGCGCCATTCGCATCAAGTGTGGGTCGGCGCGAACAACCGGCAGCGGTTGAATTTTCCAGGTGATATGCCGTTCTTTCGTCTCCGCCTGAAAATCACTAATGGTGTCACGCACCAATTCAGCGAGGTCGATGTCCTTCTTTACCAATTCGGCGCTTGCAGTGTGAGAAAAGGCCAGCAGGTCATCTATCAAATCTCCCATTCGGCCTGACAACTTGTTAATTGTTCCCAGAGAAACGAGGCTTTCTTCTGAGCAGGATGGCCCAACGGCTTGTTGCAGTTGTGCCACGCACTGCTTGATGTGGCGCAACGGGGAACGCAAATCGTGGGAAACGGAATAACTGAACGATTCGAGTTCATCATTGACGCTTCGCAATTGCGCGGTGCGTTCAACAACCCGTTGCTCCAATTCCGATTTGAGGAGCAGGATCTCATCTTGTGCTTTCTTACGTAGCGTTATATCGCGGATGTTGCATTGGATCACTTTTTCATCACCCTCTTGATAAACATTGCTAACAAACTCAACGGCAATATGCCGTCCTTCACTGGTTTCCAAAGGAAGATCTTCATAGCGAACATACCCTTCCTTTTGCAGTCGCTCCAGCATCACCTTGTTCGGTTCGATGTCCTTGAACGGGCTCAGTTCTCCGACAGTTTTGCCAATCATGTCAGAGCGCGAAAAGCCCAATAGTGTAAACAGAAATGGGTTCACGTCTGTGATGCGTCCCGTGTCAACATTCAGGATCAAAATGCCATCCTTCGCCGCTTCAAACAGCCGACGATAACGTAGTTCTGAGATTGGTAACGGCAATACAGCATGCGTTCCACGGCCATTCACTTTCTCACTCGGGTCGTTTGTCTTCATTCCAATAATTCTCGAACCGCAGTTGTTTTGTTCCCACGGCTTCGATTTGCAAAACTCATGTCATCCCGGGACATTTCCGTGAGCGCCTTTGCCATTGCCGGAGTTCAAAACATTTTTAACTGTCTCCAATAAATCATTAACTGCGAAAGGTCTTTGTAGCATGGCATCAGGTTTTAGCCATGGCTTACGGACAAATTCCACGGTCGGCACATGTCCTGTTGCCATAATGACGGGCGTGGCGATATGCGCCGCACGAATTTTTGAGATCATCTCAAGACCGGTCATTTTAGGCATGTGATTGTCCGTAATGATGAGGTCGAAATGGTTGCCCTGAAGCGCCTGCCAGCCGGTGGAACCATCTGGGACGGCTTCAACGTCATAGCCAGATTCAGTCAGTGCATCGATGCTCAATTGCCGCACATCCCGGTCGTCATCCACCAAAAGAATGCGATGAGATGAGTTCTTTTGATGTTCACGCCCATGGGGAGCGGTTTTGACAGCGAGGGTTACGTCGGATCTTGTTGCGGCCTCTTGCTTTTGTTGAAGCAAGGTCAAATCAGCTGGAGGTGCGTCGATAGACTCTTCCATGACCTTTTGTACCGTGCCCAACAACTCGGCCGCCGTAAATGGTTTTTCCAGCATTGCGTCGATCCGGAGGCCGGGCCGCCGATTTAATTGTTCCAGCGGCATTGTTCCAGAGACCATGATTATTAAGAGGACCCTGTCCTGAGCACGTAGTTTGCTGATCAATTCCAACCCGTCGACCCGCGGCATTTTATAGTCGGTTATCAACAGATAATAGTCGGCCTCATTGAGGATTATCCACGCATCAGCGCCGTCTTTGGCGGTATCCACCTTGTACCCGCTTTTTTGAAGTGTGGAAGAGATGATTGCACGGATGTCGGAATCATCGTCCACCACGAGAATTTGTCGGGATAAATTCGGTGGGTTTTGAGGATCTGCTCCGTCCTTGGGGTATAATTCATCCGTTGTCATAAAAAAATTTGACGCGCCTCAAGTTTTGGATATTGCTTCGGGGATGATGCATCCCGCCAAATGATTTCGGGAGCAAGCGTGCGACAAAGAGAGTTGGCTCCGCATTGGTCCGCAAGTCCTTGATTCAGAGCGGACAACACAGCCACCAGTTTGACCGAGGCGTGGACGTTGGCTTGGAGGTTTTGTTTTATGCGTTCTTCTTTCAGGCTTTCGCGCCTTGCAAAGTGTATGACTTTGCTTCAGTCATACATTGGCAGAATAATCTCGGCACGCCATGGGGTGTTACCCTGATGTGCCCGGGATGTTTGTGAAATTGGCGGTAATAAGCCATGGTTGCCGACCGATACGAAAGATAAGCCGCTTGGAGAGTCACGGCGACCAGTGTTTGCCTTGAATTTGGACAAAGCTTCATTTTTTTAAACCCTGTCCGCTGGCCAAACTTTCCGGCTTGGGCTTTGCCCACGACGGCTGTCTCCAATCAGAAAGGTAGCCGCAAAAGGTACTGGTCGGGTAATACCCCATGGTTTTCGAATGGTGGGCATCTTACGCTCGTAGCACTGACAGAAACGTTCCTCCGGAAAGCCTGTTTCGTCATTGGTATTGCTATATTAAATACAAGGTGAAATCCATTTCTAAAGCTTATCTCGTTGGTGGTGGCGTCGGTTCTTTGGCGGCCGCCGCCTTTTTGATTCGCGACGGTAAGGTGCCCGGCCAAAACATTTCGATTTTCGAAGCGTTACCCGTGATGGGTGGAAGTCTTGATGGTGCCGGTGATGCCGACGGAGGATATTCCTTGCGCGGCGGCCGCATGTTGACGACCGACAACTACGAATGCACCTGGAATCTTTTCAAATCCATCCCTTCGCTGAACCGCGCGGGCAAGTCGGTATTCGATGAAACCGTGGAGTTCAACGAGTTGCACAGATCACACGCGCAAGCCCGGTTGGTGGACCGCCGACGCGCAAAGGTTCCGGTGACTTCAATGGGTTTCTCCATGCAGGATCGCATGGAATTGCTGAAACTTAGCCTAGAAAAGGAAGAATCTCTGGGGTCAAGCTGCATCACCGACTGGCTGTCGCCACATTTTTTCGAGACGGAATTCTGGTTCATGTGGGCAACCACCTTCGCGTTCCAGCCCTGGCACAGCGCCGTGGAATTCAAGCGCTACCTACACCGATTCATGTTGGAGTTTTCCCGCATCGAAACGCTGGCCGGCGTCAAACGAACGATTTACAACCAGTATGACTCAATGGTTCTGCCTCTGCAGACCTGGCTCAAGGCGCAGGGCGTGCGTTTAGTTTCGGATTGCAAGGTTACCGACCTCGATTTCAAAACCGAGGGCGGGAAGTTTATGGTGACAGGTATTCGTTGTTTGCGTCATTACAACAGCGAAGTGGTGGTCGTGGACGACGGCGATTTGGTCTTCGTGCAAAATGGGTCTATGACGGATGCCTCCAGCGTGGGTTCCATGGAGAGCGCACCCGCGAAGCTAACCAAAGAGGACAGCGGCAGCTGGGCACTTTGGGAAAAGTTGGCGGCAGGTCGACCGCAGTTCGGCAATCCGGCGGCATTCAACAGCTGTATTGCCCAGTCCTGCTGGGAGTCATTCACCGTGACGCTAAAGAATCCTGTGTTCTTCGGCCTCATGAACAAATTTAGCGGTAACGAGGCGGGCACCGGCGGACTGGTCACTTTCAAGGATTCAAACTGGCTTATGTCCATTGTGCTGGCTCATCAGCCGCATTTCCTGAACCAACCAGCCGACGTGCAAGTCTTCTGGGGCTATGCCCTGTTTCCCGACCGAGTTGGGGATTTTGTGCCGAAACCCATGGCTGAATGTAATGGCGCGGAAATTTTGAAGGAACTCTGCGGCCATTTGCGCTTTGATCTCGAGACCCTTAAAACAGCCAACTGTATCCCATGCCGGATGCCCTATATCACCAGCATGTTTATGCCCCGCTTGCAAAGTGACCGCCCTTTACCAGTGCCACCCGATTCTCATAATTTTGCTTTCATCAGCCAATTTGTCGAGATTCCAACGGACACGGTCTTCACCGTGGAGTATTCGGTGCGAGCCGCACAAATGGCGGTTTATCAATTACTGGGAATCAGCCTCAAAGTCCCGGCAGTGACGCCGCACGACAAATCCCTGCACGCAGAGTTTGAAGCGTTGCTCAAGGCATTCAAATGACATGAAAGCTGAACGCGGTATATCGTCGGGAAAAACACGGACAAGCTGGTCGTGAAGCCGAATGGTAAACATGCTCCACTGACTACATTGATTATTGGCCAACTTCCAACATCGAAAATTATGTTTAAACCAGGAGTCAGAGCTTTATGAAAATCGGTTTCTTGGGAAAGCAGAGCTCGTTTGCGCTGGAGATGTTGAGGCGACTTCAGTGTGAACATCCCGAAGACAAGTTTTCCGCCTGGCAGCCCGGAGATAAGACTCCGTCGACGGAGCTAGAAGTGATCTTTGCTTCCGGCAAAGTTGATCGCAAAGAGATTGAAGCCCAGACAAAGCTTGGTTTACTTCAGATGTCCTCTGCAGGTTACGATGGGGTGGACGTTGATGCGGCAACAAAAGCCCGCGTCTGGGTGGCCGCATCACCGACCACCCAGCCGGAACGTGAAGATGTCCGTCTGCCACATTTGATTGGGGGTGGCCCGTTCAAAGAAACGCGGACGGGTGATATTGCGCTGTTTGGGTGGTTTGGTGGGCGGCATCAACTCCGCCTCATGCAGTCGCTGGCGCACGGTCTCCGGGCTTGCCGGTAAAAAGAAACACCGGCGCAACACCTGGCTGATACGTTTGATTCCAAAGGTGGGGTTTTGCTGCTTAAGTTCAACAATCTTGTCGGTGATCGCTGCCGGCAGCTTGGCGTCTCGTTTGCCCCCATAAGCAGATTGCAACCCCAACTCCCCCTGCTGACGATACGAGGTCACCCAGAGGCAGAGGCAGCTGACGGACAGGCCCATCTCTTGGCAGACCTGCCGCTTACTGAACCCTTCCTCCAGGTGTAGTCGCACCGCCCGCAGCTTGTCGGCCGGACTGTAACGCCGCGTCGTTTTCGCGCCGCCAGCCCCCCTCGGGGGGCTGTTCCTCTTCTTCTCCACTACTGTTTGTTCATTCATGTTAACACTCCATTTATCATTGAAGTGTCAACCACTTTAAGGCTTAAATCAGTCTCATGAACTGGTCGTTAGCACACCAGAGAATCACCGGCGCGGACCGGAAAAAAGTTCTTGCAAACCAGTGGAACAGGAAGAGAATCACGAAAAAGGCCCACGCCGGTCGTGGGCCAGAAACCATATGGGAAATGTCAGCTAAATAACCTCAAAGTAAATTGAACGGCCGGCCATGATAAATCGAATCGCCAAAACCCTGCTCACAGTTGTTTTGGCAATCCTGGTACCCCGCCTGACCGTTGCCAGCGGAAACTGGCTGAAACTGGCGAACACTGCGCCCGGCTCTGTCTCGTTTATGCTCTTGCTTTCAGATGGCACGGTGATGGCTGCAAACAATCCCGACGATATAACTGGCGACTTTGGCAATTCATGGTTTCGGCTAGTGCCAGATCCCAACGGCCATTATGTGAACGGCGAGTGGTATTCGATGGCATCGATGACGTACGCGCGCCATGCCTTTGCCTCGCAGGTACTTACCAACGGCATGGTGTTCATAGCGGGCGGCGAACATCCTGAAGACGGCGCGGGCGGAGCGAGCGCCGAGATTTACAATCCACTCACTGACTCTTGGATACTCGTCAATCCTCCAGCTTCCATGATGAATGGAACTCAAATATGTCTCGAAGCCGGCGGATTCAATCCGCCGCAAAATCAGGGTTTTCTCGATAGTGAATCGACAACTCTACCTAATGGAGATGTATTGCTGGCGCCGGTGCTTCCAAGTGTCAACAATGGCACCTTAGTTTATGATCCGGGTTCGAATGTCTGGTCTCAGGGACAACCGTCAATAAATTGGCAGGCTGAAGTAAGCTGGGTCAAACTTCCTGATGGCAGTATTTTAACAATCGATCCTTTGAACGGTTACCCTAGAACGTCTGGTACTAATTCGGAGCGTTACATTCCTTCCCTAAATCAATGGATCCCGGATGCCAATGTGCCGGTAAATTTATGGGCTAACATGGGGCCAAAACTTGTGGGCGAAATTGGACCGGCTTTCCTGCTGCCCAATGGAAAGGCACTTTTCCTTGGCGGCAACGGCTTCACTGCTATTTACACGCCTTCCGGCGGTGTCAACGCCGGCTCTTGGGTGGCTGGCCCCAATATTCCAGGGGGATTGGCGTCTGCGGATGCACCAGCGGCCATGATGCCCAATGGCAAGATTCTATGTGCGGTTGCAGGCATTCCATCGGGTGATAGTAGCGGCAACCCGACTTTTCCCACTCCGACCAGTTTTTTTGAGTATGATTACAGTGTCGGCCCGACCGGCCAGTTCACACAGGTAAGTGGCCCGACCGGCACGACTGACGATATTCGCCCTCAGGATGCCAGCATGCTTGTCCTTCCGGACGGCAGTGTGCTGTACTGCCACATTGAAGAAGGGAACTTGTTTTACTCATCCTTCGGGAGCCAGCTTTATGTTTATGCTCCCGATACTGGGCAGGGGAACGCGACCGAGCCATTCATCACGAGCATCACCCCGAACGCGGATGGATCGTTCCATCTCATCGGCACTGGGCTGACCGGAATCTCGGAGGGTGCCGCCTTTGGTGACGATGCCCAGATGGCTTGCAACTATCCGTTGGTCACCTTCGAGGACACGAATAACGGTCATATTGATTATGCCCGAACCTACAATTGGAACAGCACCGGCGTGAGGACGGGAGGGGCCGTTCAAACAACCGAATTCACGCTGCCACCCGGTCTGATTCCGCAGTCGTATTTGGTGTCGGTCAGTGCAGTTGGCGTTACCTCGGCTCCGGTCACTTTTTCTTTCGTGACGCCATCGTCGCTCTCAATGTGTCCGGGTGACAGCGGAACGGTGAGTGTCATTCCTTCACCGCAGCCTGCGACTTACCAGTGGTTGTTCAACGGCAATCCGCTCTCCGGCCAAACCAATTCGCAACTGAATTTCATTTCCGCCACCACCAATCAATCAGGCTTTTACAGTCTTAAAGTAATCAGCAGCGGCGGCGCGTTTGTCAGCCAGCAGGTGCAGGTTTCGGTGGGCGTCTGGGTGATTCAACCACCGTCGCCGACAAATACAGCGACCCTCTGTCAGCCATACAGCCTGTCGTTTATAGCCCAAGGCAAAGGACCGCTTTCCGCCCAATGGTTTCGTAACGGAAATCCAATCATCCTCGATTCCCGGATCAGCACGAACTCTGTCCCGCAAACCAGTGGCGGTACGACCTTGTCTCTGAATTTTTCCGACATTAAGTATCAGGACGATGGAACCTACACCGTCGTGGTCACGGACGATTGCGGCCACGTCACCACCGCTCCTTTTTCCCTGCGGGTCTCCCCGAATCCTCCCTGGGCTGTAGTGGCGACCCAGGGCCCGCCGTCCCGTGAATATGCCGCGATGGCATATGACAGCGACCGGCATGTGACCGTGCTCTTTGGGGGACAAATCTCCGTTCCATCGGGACCGCCGGTCATCGGCGACACTTGGGAATTTGATGGAACAAACTGGATGCAGCGGTTTCCCATCACTTCGCCAGCGCCCCGTTCCCAGGCACAAATGGTTTACGACAGTTTGCGACATCGCACCGTATTGTTCGGCGGACAGGTTTACACCAACCTTGCTTTTCAATTTCTCGAAGAAACCTGGGAATGGAACGGGACCAACTGGCAAAAAATAGTCACTGCAAACGTGCCAAATTGGACCGCATTGGACCCATATGGTGCCTGTTATGACAGTGAGCAGGGCGAGATGTTGGCATTCGGCGGGATAACGAATGGTGTGCGTGCCAACCAGCTCTGGGCATATAACGGAATCAATTGGACGCAAAAAACTTCAACCGGAACAAATCCAGTCGCTCAAGAAAACACGGCAATGGCATTCGATTCATTACGTGGGGTGGCGGTATTGCTGGGTGCAAATTCGCAACTGCCTTCCACTCCTTACAAAAGTGCTGGCGGAGTTTGGGAGTGGGACGGTTCGCAATGGCAAGAACGTCCTCAATCGGGTCAGATATATGGCGGTTACCAAAGCTACGACATGATGGCTTACGATGCCTTCCGTGGAGAGTGCGTACTGTATGGATCCGTCTTCGGCATTGTAGATGGAATTGCCTCGTCCAGTTCTGTCTATACTAATCTCGACGGCTACCGTTTTATCTGGAGGTGGAATGGCCAGCAATGGCAGGCCGATCCGCCAACGCCAACGCAAGGAGCACCTTATGGTCAAATATCTGGAAATTTGGTCTTTGACTCGCAACGCAGCGGTATTTTGCTTTTTGGCGGCATCGGCGGTTACGGGGGACTAGTAACCAACTACACTTATGAAATCCTTTACCAGGATGATCCCGCCGTGCTAAAGCAGCCAACGGTTCAGGTATCACTGCAGGGTCAACAGGTTCAACTGTCGGTGGTGGCGGTCGGCGCACCGCCAATTGGTTACCAGTGGCAAAAGGGAACCACCGATCTGAAAGACGGCGGGCACATTTCTGGTTCCACCAGCAACACTCTCACCATCAACGATGCCGTGCCGACCGACTCCGGTAATTATCAGCTGACCTTGAGCAACCTTTGCGGTTTAGCCGTCAGTCAACCCATCTTACTCAATATCACCACCGGTCCAGGCACCATCGCGATTGGAACTGAAGGCGGCAATAGCGTTAATGGCAGTAATATTGTGATCACGTGGGGCGACAATTCCGCGGTTTTACAATCTTCCACCAATGTTCAGGGTCCGTGGTTCAATCTGCCGGGAGCCACCAGTCCGTATATGGTGCAGTCAAACCTGCCCACGCAGTTTTTCCGCTTGTCGTACCCTTGATCGAGTGGTTAGATCTCCCGCGATCAAGACTCCATTCGGCATTGTATTTGGATGCTCAGTTGTCGTAGTCAGGCCGAAGTATCGGAACCGTTCGCAGGCAGCGAGTGAGTTCATTGCTCAAGCTGCCCACAGGCCTCTTGGCAACTACCGTTTTAATTCGCTCAGCCAGCGGTTCAATGGATTTGCGACCCCCCTCCAAGAGCAGCCCTTGCAAATATACCTTAAAGACGGTGTGCGACTATGTGCACTTGAATCCTGTGCGAGCGAAGTTGCTGACGCCAGAGCAGGCGTTGACAGAATATCGTTGGAGCAGTTGGCCGGAATACTTGAAAAGCCCGGCCAAGCGTTGGGTGTGGTTGCGGGTGGATCGGTTGCTGGGCGAGTATCGGATACCCCAGGACAGTGCGGCGGGGCGGCGGCATCTGGCGGAATGCTTGGAATTGCGGCGGCAGGCCGAAGCGGGCGGGGAATTCAAGGCCATCCGGCGTGGCTGGTTTTTCGGTGGTGATGAGTTGAAAAAGGAGTTGCTGGCGCTGGCCACGGAAAAGACCAGGCAATCCCACTACGGGGAGCTGGTACGGGAATCGGCCACCGCGAAAGCGGAGCGGATGGTGCGGGAGGAACTAACGAAGCGAAAATGGGAGGAAGCCTCGCTGGTCGCGCGACGCAAAGGGGATCCGGGGAAGGTAGCCATCGCGCAGCGGTTGCGGCGGGAGACGACGATGACGCAGGCTTGGATTGCCGGACGGCTGCGGATGGGGACCAAAACCTATCTGGCGCATTTGTTATATTGGAAAAAGCGTGATTGCAAATAGCAGTAAATTATTGACTGACCCCTAAACCCAGCAGGAAATGCGCAAAAATGAACCCCTGAAATAAACCGGCGCAAACAACGCGGCGGGTATTGTCGAAAGAATGACAGCAAAAATAAACATCGATGATGTTCGGGTGCCCCTTGGGAAAAAGTCAGCCTCAAAAGCTGGCCGAGGAGAGTGAAGACTGTTTGCAATTCAAAGAAGCAATATCAAACAGCACTCGAAGAACACGCTGCAGAATTGAGCGCGCTGCAAAACCTTCATTACGCGTCCAACCGTTATGAGTTCCTCGTGGTCTCCAAATGACAATCAAGCTACTAAGGTTAACAGAATGATATCGCGGCAATAAATGATATCAATGTGTATTGCGCTGATGAGTAGGGTGAACACCTTATAGCGGAGGGAAGGTCTTGAGGTTAACCTGTGCTGTATAATAGCGAAGTAGAAAATGCAATACGCTAAACAAATCAAAGCTTAAGGAAGATTAAAGTGAAAAAAGCGAACTGTTTGATTGACCGAATCAAGATGGGGCTGGGGATTACGTCGTTTGTGATCTTGACTGGATGTGCGGGACACGTGAATCGCGGCTACGTTGGTTACGATAAGTACGACGGTTACGATAGGTACGGCTATTTCGGATCTTATGACGACGAGGGGGCAGCACCAGATCGATATCTCTTCGGCGGCGGGTACGAACGAGAGAGCGATGTGCAAGCCGAAAGTCGCCGCGGACTTGGAAGTCTTGGTGCCGCGCGTTGAAGGTCACATTGCATTGGACCTCCCCCCAACATATGTCAGCTATGAAGGCAGCTGCGGTGGGCGTGGTTGCAGCCGTCGTGGATTTGCGGGCGCTTCGCAGAAGATGCACAGCATGCTAATAATGAGCGGCTAAGAGATTGCAATGACTCCGATACCCGTAGTGTTCCGATATCCGAATTTGCAGTAAAATGGTTGCGTGTTTCTGTTCCAAAGAGGGCTATTCGGGCGCCGGCGTTCTCAAGGAAAAATAAGATAATGCAGAATCAAGGGGCGCGCAACCTCTTAACACTGAGCCATCAAGATGGGGGGAAGACCCTATATCATCATCCGACTTCAATGTCTATAATCGCTTTCGTGAAAGAGAGTGAAGTCGCAAAAGTCGAGGTGCCGGGCAGAGCCCAAATCCGAAATGACGCTCCACCAGCATAGCGTTTTCTGGTGGTAAACGATAATAATTGTCTCCGCTTAAATGACTAAATGGAAAGATTATGAAAGCCATACTTATTCTGATGGTAGGGGGTCTGGTCGCGGTCATGACTGGATGCTCTTCAAACCCGATTGCAGTAGCCCCGGTGGGTCCTGATCCAGCTCTCAGCGGGTACAATGCTTCTGAAGGAACGTTGCAAGTGTTCTCAAACATTATCGGACACAGTAGGGGTGGTAATCCCCCCTGGTATCAACACGCTGATTATTACCTCTATGATCTACAGGGGAAATTGTTGAAACATGTGAATAACACCATTGGATATTATGAGAGTGCGCCTCCCATGGTGCCTTTGCCTGCCGGAACATATCTTGTGAAGGCCCCTGCAAACGACTTCATGTGGGTGAAAGTGCCAGTCACGATTAAGGGTGGACAAACCACGCGGGTTCATTTGGACGACAAATGGAGTCCGCCAGCAGGCACGCCAATTGGTTTGCTGATTAGAATGCCCAACGGCGAACCTGTGGGTTGGCGCCATGACAATCTGTAAGAATGGGCAATCCCGAAGTATCCAAATATTCAAATGTGTAGGGTAATTGTTGCGTATTGTGGTGCTGAAGATGGTTATTCCTTACTCTGGCGATCTCGAGAGAAGATGACATAATTCGGCGGTGAATCCGTTAGCTTTTATACTTCTCTGTCTGTCTGGTTGGATGAATCGGAGCCAGCAGGAGGTGATCGAATATTTGCAGGAAGAAATACGCGTCCTCAAAGAACTCTTGGGTAAAAAGCCCCGATTCAAAGATGACCAACGCCGGCGATTGGCGATCAAAGGGCAAGCGGTTAGGCAGGAAGACCCTGGATCGATTTGCGAATCTGGTCACGCCAGGCACCTTGCTGGCATGGCACCGCCGCTTGGTGGCTCAGAAATATGATTCCAGCAAAATACGCAAACCTGGGAGACCGCGAACGAAGGGTGAAATCCAGGAATTGATCTTGAAGCTAGCCTGGGAGAACCGGACTTGGGGTTACGCCCGGATTCAAGGCGCGTTGGCCAATCTACGGCATGAAGTCAGTCGCGGAACGATTGCAAATGTCTTGAAAGCTGCCGGAGTGGAACCGGCACTGACGCGGAAGGATGGGATGACTTGGAGAGGGTTTCCGAAAGTGCACCGGCCAGTGCTGGCAGCCACAGATTTCTTCACGGTGGAGGTGTGGACGGGCAGGGGACTGGTACGATATCATGTGCTTTTCGTGATCCAACTGGCGAAGCGCGTGGTGGAGATCGCCGGTGTGGTCCCCGAGCCAACCGAATCGTGGATATTGCAGATTGCCCGCAACCTCGTCGACCCATGGACCGGATTTCTTACTTCCAGTCGTCTGTTGATCCACGATCGTGCCACCGTGTTCAGCGAACATTTTCGTCAACTGCTGCGAAGTGGACGAGTTGAGTCACTGCGGTTGCCGGCGCGATCGCCGAATTTGAACGCATATGCAGAACGATTTGTGCGGACAATCCGGCAAGAGTGTCTGGGACGGACGGTTTTCTTCGGAGCGAGTTCACTGTGACATGCGGTGAATGAATTTGCGGCCCACTACAATCAGGAACGAAATCACCAAGGTTTGGCAAACCAACTTATCAGACCCAAGGCAACCCTCTTCGCGTCAAAAGGAGCCCTCCGCAGACAAAAACGCCTTGGAGGACTACTCAATTATTATTATCGCGAAGCGACTTAACCAATGAATTTGAGTTTTTGGACAGTACGCGCTCTGCCAACATTTCCCGAGCCGATGATTGAATAACTCATAATATTTACCTTTTGATCGGGTGAAATCCACCGTGTTTCGTTAATGTGTTTGAGAAACAATTGATTTTTTTTCAGGCGATTGTCTCAGAAACAATCCCGCGAATGAGTGGCGGTGACGCGCCAGAAGAAATAGCGCTAGCACGGCCAAGACGATGCCCAACGGCAGGCCGGACGCATCGAGAAATGTGTCGAAAAACAAGATGTTCACAATGACAGGGCCTACGAGCGTGAGGCCGAGCGCAGTGAAGCGCCCGCTCAACAGCAGCAGGCCGCCGGAAATCTCAAAGCATTTCACCGCATAAAGATAGTGACTGACAAACAAGGCCTTCATGAATTCTTCGGCCAGTTCCCCCTTGGGAGGCGGCAGCGGGATAAAATTGAAAAATGCGTTAAGGCCGAATACGACGAAGATAAGGCCGAGCAAGGTCCGGGCGAGGGTGGTGGCGATATTCATATAATTAATGTTTTGCTTTTGGTTTGTTGTGGAAGTAAAACAGCGCGGTTCAAATGCGGACCAACACCTCTTCTTTCGAAAAGCGCACTTTAGGCGCGTTGGCATATTTATCCGTTGGGAGGCGATAGCCGAGCGTGGCGATCACGGCCGAGGCCAATCCCTTCGCCTTGAGGCCGAGAATCTCGTCATATTTGGCACGGTCAAATCCCTCCATCGGGCAGGCATCAATGCCCAGCAGCGCGGCGCTATTCACCAGGTTGCCGAGTGCGATGTAGGCCTGATTGCGCGCCCAGGCGTTTCGAGCGGGTTCGTCCAGTGCCTGAATGACGGAGCTAACCAGCATCCCGCGCAAGGGAGCCAAGGCTGCGAGGGGGGCGCCCTGGATTTGGGCCAAGTTTTTCAGGTGTGCGTCCACGTCGGCTTCGTTAAAGTTATTTTTTGCCGCGAACACGACCAGATGCGATGCGTCGTTGATCTGGGCTTGGCCGTAGGAGGCGGGGGTGAGCCGGGCGCGCACGGACGGATCAGTCACGACTATGAATTTCCACGGCTGCAAGCCGCCGCCGGATGGTGTGAGCAGGAGGGCTTCCTCCAGCGTCGTCCAATCAGCCGCGCTGATTTTGCGTTGAGGATCGAATTGCTTGGTGGAGTATCGCCAATTGAGCTGTCGCAATAGTTGTTCATTATTGATGGCTTTCATAATTTTTGTTTTTTATTTTGTTGGTTGCTTTTCATTTAAAATCCATCGTTTTACGAATTTCCTGTTTCATAATAATTAATCCAATTTGAATTGAGACCCGCCGTTTTTGGGAATACTGCTCAATCGTTGGCTTACGAATTATCGTTACGGTAAAACTATGCGGGTGACCTAGGAGTTTTAGAAATACCATGATTCTTGACTGACGATAACTATAGGTTATGGTTGAGAAATGGAACTGCGCCATCTGCGTTACTTCGTCGCCGTGGCGGAGGAGGAAAATGTTTCCCGCGCCGCGTTAAAGCTCCACGTCTCGCAGCCGGGCATCAGCCGCCAGATTCATGATCTCGAGGAAGAGATTGGATTTCCGCTGTTTGAACGCAGCGGCAAATCCGTGCGCCTCTCGGCGGCCGGAAGAATTTTCCTCGCCGAAGCCCGGGAAGTTCTTCAACGCGTTGTGGATGCCGTGAAGAAGGCCCGCATCGGTTCGTCGGCCCGAACGGAAATCAATGTCGGCTACGCGCCGTCGGGAACGGTGGAGATTCTGCCGCGCGCGTTGCGCTCGTTTATGGAAACTTTTCCCGAAGTGCGCGTGATTCTGCATGACTTGTCGGTCGAAGAAATGCTGCCGCTGGTTATCCAAAGGAAATTGGATATAGCGCTTACTCTACCGCCACGCAAACTGCCCCGTGGACTAGCGATGACGGAACTGGCACAATACGAAATTTGTGTCGCCGTTGGACTGAAGCATCCGCTGGCTAAATCAAATTCTGTCAGCCTGGGCCAGATTGCTCAGGAACCTATCGTGATTTATACTCGTAAGGATTATCCGGATTATCATGTGCAACTTGAAAAGATGTTCGCGACCGTTGGCCGCCAGCCGAATATTGGCAGCGAGCACGATGGCGTGACAAGCCTAATTACTGCTGTAACAACAGGACACGGTTTCGCTCTCGTGCCGAGTTGCGTTAACGAGATGGCCGGGTCACGACTGAAGCTATTGAAACTGCGCCCCGCATTGCCGCCCACACCCATTGTCGCGCTTTTTCGCAAAGACGCTGAATCAAATGAGGTTCAGGCTTTTATTTCTGCAGCGGTTGGCAGGCTAATGAAAAGTGAGCGGGCAACTACCGTTTAGCGTTTGAGGACGCGACATTAGGCAGCCATGAATTGACGTTACCTTCTAATCTCAGTCCGGTGTAAGCGTCACCAACGAACAACCGCCGTGCAGCTGCAGCACCAGTGCGGAGGCAGCCTTAGAAACCTGGGACGGTTCAACTACGGCTTCGTTACATTTGTGTGGTAAAACGGTGTTGTTTACAGGGTCAAAACCTTCCAGCGTTTTCTGGCCGAGCATGGCGAAGTGTCCAAATATTCGAATTCGTGGGGAAATGGTTGCGTAATTCGGTGGTGAAGATGTGGCATTTCCATCTTCAATCGAATTCATTTTTGGAGGTTTATGGCAATTTTGCATTTGAACTTTTTGCAATCGAGGAAGCCGGCAAGACAATAACATCATCCAGCCCAACATAATAACCAGTGACTTTCTTAATCGCGCTAAATGTGATTGAAGTATTTGTATTCGAAGCGGTAAAACAACAATTGAACAGCTGCCATCGGTTGGTTCCCAAAACGTCAACGCAAAATTGCCTGTTTGGGTTGCCGGTTAATTCCACTGTGACGCCCGGCACTGCACCTTGGTCATATCGAACGTCACTGCCCACCTTAAACGTAAGACTGTAAATCTCACCGACAATCGTACTAATTGCTTGCGAAATTCCAACGTTCGTCCCGTTGGCAATACATCCGCAACCCAAGTTGATAAAACAACCACCATCGGCGGCTTTCAGTCCCAGAGTGTTCGTCGGACCAATCCATTGGAGCCCGTTTACCGGACTGCCGCCAACGCTCCAACCGATCAACCCCAATTCACTCCCGCGCAGTGGTGAAATACCGTCACTATGAATGCCGGGAGGTCCGTTGCCAAATTTGAAACTGCCATTAATTAGCAAGTTATCTGGTGGAATCGGTTTGCAAGCCGCGTTGAACTCACGGTTGGCCTCCGCACATTTTCCTTCATGATTGAGAATCGTCACCAGAAACAAGAGATACATCTGCCAATGATCGGAGTCGTTTGGATAAGCACTATAATTGTTCAAGAATATCTCTCGACAAACCGACTCCACGGTATTCATGTCGCGTAAAGTGGTTTCATTTTCAATGGATGCGTCCGCCTTATAAACGAGCCAAGTCAGTTGCAGTACCGAATCAAACACCTGCTCACTTTCGTCACCAAATAGTTTTCTTCTAATTGATAGCGCGTCAAAATTCAGATGCAAGGCCGCGCTAAAATGCGGCGGCGAATCATGACCTCCGTAGGCGAAGCGAATGTGAGATGTGACCAAGGCAAGATGGCCGAGGGTTGTGGCTGCCGCGGCACTCTGATTACCTAATCGATTCATTTCTATCGCCAATGCCTCACGCAAAGGTGGCTCACATGTTTCAGCCCAATCGCCTCGCCTATCATAGGCAAGGCCCAGACCGTTGAGAGAAGCCGCCAGTTCAAGGCTGTCATTGCCGTATAATCTCCTTTGAATGGTGACAGCTTGTTGCCTGAGCCATAAAATCTGTTCATCAACTTTGGAGATATCCTTTGAACCTGAATAATCGTATGCATCAGCTAGAACGTTGTACATTTTCGCCTGTATTTCCGGCGAATCTTTCAGGTCGGTTTTGACTCGCTCAATTATCTTGTCCAGGAGTGGGCCGGCATCCTCAAATTGATCACGCTTCGCGGAATTCAAAGCCAAAAGGAGTTCTCGAATTAATTCGTAGGAAAGCAGTTTGAAGTCGTCATCTGATTCATCGCGGGCAGAGGCTTCGCTTTCGGCAATTCTTTGTTCCGTCTTAACCTGTTCACGCGCGGTCTGCTCGCGAGCGGACATCAGCACCACCGACCTAAACCCTATAAGGAGTAAAACAACAATGATGCCGGCAGTAATCAGGATCGATCTATTCCTTCGAGCAAATTTCCGGAGTTTATAAAAGTTATTTGGCGGTCGGGCCGTGACTGGCTCATTATTCAGATGGCAACGGATGTCGCTAGCCAGACCGTTGGTGGTTTCGTAGCGCCGGGAGCGATCTTTCTCCAACGACTTCATGACAATCCAGTCGAGATCGCCGCGGATCAACGGAGCAAGCCGCGCCGCTTCGACCTGACGACGTCCTGCCACCGTCGTCAGCTCCGCCGCCATCATCGTGCTCAACCGAGTAGAAGGCCGGGCGGGTTCCTTTTCGCGGATGATCCGGCGCATTTCCTCCACACCGGCCGCGAGTAGTTCCTTGGGGTCAAACGGCGTTCGGCCCGTAAGCAGTTCGTAGAGCAGCACTCCCAGCGAGTAGATGTCGCTGCGCGTGTCAATGTCCTGCACCTTCATCTCTGCCTGCTCCGGGCTCATGTAGGCGGGCGTGCCGATGAACTGCTCGAAGGCGGTAAACAGGGTTCGATCCGTCAATTTACCCTGCGTCGCCTTGGCGATGCCGAAATCAATCACCTTGGGCACAGGCGCGCGGTCGTCCATCGTCACGAGAATGTTCGAGGGTTTGATGTCCCGGTGGATGATGCCCTTCTGGTGCGCGTGCTGGATGGCCCGGCAAACTTGAATGAACAGATCCAGCCGTTCCTGGGTGGAAAGAGCGTTCTGGTCGCAGTAATCCGTGATCTTAATGCCCCGCACTAGTTCCATCACGAAATAAGGCCGGCCCGTTTCCGTCGCGCCGGCGTCCAGCACCTTGGCGATGTTTGGATGATCCATCAGGGCCAGGGCCTGCCGCTCGGCTTCGAACCGGGCGATGACTTGCTTGGTATCCATGCCCAGCTTGATGACCTTGAGTGCGACCTGGCGGTGAACCGGTTCCTCCTGCTCCGCCATATAAACCACGCCACACCCGCCTTCGCCAATTTGTTGGAGCAACTTGTAGCGGCCAATCCGGTCGCCGACTTTCTCGGTGCGGATGGGTGTAATGCGGTCGGTTCCAGCAGGTCCGGATGCCGGGCTCTCGAGGAAGGCACCGGCCTCATCTCTGGCGCGAAGGAGTTCCTCGACACGCTGGCGCAAGGCCGTGTCGCCGCCGCAGGCTTCATCAAGATAGGCAGCACGTTGTCCTGGTGGCAGCCGCCGGGCAGCGCTAAAGACGATGATTTCGCGGTCAGGTGGATTTGTCATAGCCGGACGGCATCACTTTCTACTCTCCAATGCGAAAATCCAGAGCAAAAAGCGCAGATAGCTTTAAGAAAACTTTTTCAACCAGCAATTTTTTAGATTGGCGGGTATTGCCAGACCCAATCACCATTTTCCAGATCCATGTGACCCTCCTTCATCGGTGCCATTTGCCCCTCGTCGTCTGTTTCATTCCAGCCAACGGAATACAGCAGGAAGTTACCGCCGGAGGCTCGCCGATATTGCAATGGTTCGCCGCCGATGAGGTCGTGCGGCAGTTTGTCCATATACTGCGGCATGAGCGCCTCGAGTGTTGCGGGATATTCGCCATGCGCGAGCCGGTAACGCTCTAGCGCGCAGACAATTTGCCCCTCATTCACCATCGTTTGAATATGTGCGGTGTTTTGTTCCGCCTTGGAAAAATTGGGAATCGCGATGGCCGCCAGTATTTTATACGGACTAAACGGGCGGGCAGATTTGTCAAATTCGTGAACCGCGCGGGAGGCTTCGTCAAATTTGCGCGGCAAAACGGTGTCGTTTACATAGTCAAAACCCGCCAGAGGTTTCTGGCCAAGGATGGCGACATTCACCATGTTTTGATACAACCAGCCCCGCGGTGCCACATTGAGTAACCAAAACAACGGATTGTTCAAATCTTTCCACGTCCGCCCGCTCCCGCCAAAGACCTGCTGTCGGCTTAACAAATTGCCTTCGGCCAAAACTTCATTTAACCGGGCATGGCTCGCCATTTCCTCGCAAAATGCGCCCAAAATAAACGGGGTCAAATTGATGTCCGCCAGTTGTTTTTGAAGTGCAACCAATTGAGGTTCCGCCCAGGCGCGCGATTGCAAACCGCCAGCCATCGTGTCCACATAAAGTCCCGTGACCGCCACGTCAATCATCGCGGCAATCAGGGGCATCGGCTTGCCGGTCGGTGCCGCTTCGAGTAAATGGCGGAATTCGCGGAGCAATGTTATTTCCTGCAAAGCCTTGCCCGGCTGACCATGCAGCAAATCACACTTTGCGCGCTGTGCGAGCGTTTGTGCGACCATCCGGACCGCAACAAAGTTTGCAACCGGCATCTCGAATGGCAATGAATAATCGCCATCCATCCGTGCATACGGACGTTTCAATGCTTCACGGATCAGATCGAAGTCCGGCTCGAACTGATCGCTCCACGCCAGATATTTGGTTGCGAAGGCCTCATTCAAGTTGGTTGCGGTCGCGTCTGGATTGCGAAGGCGATCGGTCAGATCATTGTCAGGATTATCCCTTGAATCCAGCACGTCCGGATGATGCTCCACCTGCTTTTGTCGGACAAACCACTCCGTCATTTTTGGCGCCTTGAAAAAATTCTGGTCATCCGGCACAGGCGCCGGAATATAGTCGTTCCAATCCAGCACTTCGCCTTTCGCTTCCAGGGCGTGCCGGCAATTCTGCCACGCCAGCCAGCCGCGCAAATCCTCCTCGGCGTAGAAAAAAGCGATCAATAACGACAGGCCGCCCAGGCTGAATCCTAGCAGCCGGAGAAACCTGCGTTTGGTGGAAGGTTGAGGGGCGTTGTTCATGGTGTTGGCTGTGCAGAGTTCATGCTCTGCCCTTCAATGCGAAAATCCAGGGCAAAAAGCGCAACGAATTTCAAACCATTTGGTTGAAACGGTTGATGATTGAACCACTTTTCACTCCTATTTTTCTCAAATTTTTCAGAATCGATTATCCCACGAAACCATTGTTAATGTTGATCTATTGTGGCTTCAATGGAATTATTTGGAGCCACCTCACCACGGCAATCGCGGCTTAGCAAACTAACCCCTGCCAGTTGAACAAGCTAAGCAACATCGGTCCGTGTCAGTTACACTGGCTGATTTTGGAGGTTGGGGTGCGCCGACCGCACCAGCCATGGAAATGGCCGGCTTGGATGGTCTTGACAAAGGATGATTTGGGGGAATTGACCCTCCGGCTGTGTGAGAACGACGACCCGATTCAGAACGCCAATCAGGCCATGTTGCAGGCATTCCGTGAGCTCGCCCGCACCATTGCGTCCTGGGACCAACCACACGCGGTTTCGCGATTGGCAACGAATTTGAACCATCTTTTCCTGGGAGTCCTCAGTGCGGTGTCGGACGCGCGCGCAGGGGAAAACCACGAACCGACTTCGCGGCAGCGGGCGGTGGAGTCCTTTTTGATTCAACTCAAAAACAACCCAACCATCTGCCAAGAACTCTGGACGATTGACCGGATGGCAGGCCATTGCCGGCGGGGAATAATGATGGCGGGCAGCCAGCTCATATCCACCGCGAAGTTGTGAACCTTCCGCAGAAACGCATTGGTTGAAACCGTGCCGGCGCGCAACGCGGCCAGCAAATGCTCGGCCTGTGTTTCAATCAGGACGCGGTCGCGGATCAGGTCGAACGCCTTGTCCTTGGCGGCGGATTTCCATCGCGCCTGCGTTGGGCCGGTTTTTAGGGCGATAATTTCGTCCAGTACGTTCTGCCAGGTGCGAGTGGTCACGAGTGGGTCGCTGTGGCGGAGGTAGACACGGGCGAGACTCAAATTCATGGCAGGCTGTTTGCCTGCCTCGTTCATTGCCATAAGCAGCCGATTGGCCTCGGCCTTGTCCTTGGTCTTGAGGCTGGTGAATGTCTTGGTGGTGTCGTCAAAGGCGTAGTAGACGCTCTTGCGACGAAGGAACAGACGGTAACGCAATTTCATGTTCATGCGTCATCCATCCTACCTTGGCGAAGATTCCGGCAGTCAGGCAATAGCGGGAGAATCCTCCCGAATACTGAGACAATCTTGGGTAAATCCAAAAATTGTTAGCCAAACTGTTAGCCATTGGCTTCCTCACTTTCCTAATTCATTGCTGCTCAAGCAGAGAGAGCTGGAGGCGAGGGTCGGAATCGGCCATTTATCCCCGCGATTACGCATCAAATATGCCTGATTTTATTGGGTATTCAAGCAAATTCGACCTAATCCGATTATAGCCTTTTTAATCCGTTTGGTGTCCGCTTTGGTGTCCGCGACGTCATCGCAGCTTTATAATACCCGCCAACTGTCACCGGGCACTTTCAAAGCGGCCAATTGAACTTGCATAAGTTTTGCAGCCAGCTCTAACAAATGCTTTGATTCTCTCGCTCGCATTACATCCCTTTCTGATGAACTCGTGCCGTAGTACGTTCAATACTTTGCAGAGATCTCTGTCAGGGGTACCTAGGCCTCTGACCTGGCCCCAATTTGGTGAATAGGTCACGATGCGTATCCCATTCCAAGTTTTTGTCGAGCGGTGTTGGGTTATAATAATACGTGAAGGAAATGGTACAAGTAGAAGTGCCACGAGGTTCCATCTCTATGCCGCCTCTAATTTTGCCATAATGTGCCGATATAAGTTTCCCGTCTTGAATTGTGCTTCGAACACGGAAAAAATAGCCTTCCCATTCAGTTCTTGGCTTAAAACTTCGAACCACCGTGCTAGAATCAATTGACAGCGTATATTGAAGATGAAATTCAGATTCGTAGCCGCTTTCCGGGGCTTGCCGTGGCCACCTAAATATTGAATTTGAGGCAATTTCAGATATTGCTGCTGCCTGCAAACCATTGAGGGAATCCGAAAACGTCAAATCACCTTTGATGTCAAAATCACTACTGTTCTTCATCTGCTTGTTAATTTTAAAAGCGAAATCCGTTGTTCGTCCCTGGCCATAAGGAGCGACCCAATCACCAACCTCCAGATCATAACCACAAAGTTTTCCAAGTGCTGGAACGTCGACTTGGACAGTCTTTGAGAATAACGGTATAGGATTAATAATCGGACGTAATATGACATTGTAAGTCTTGTTCCACGGCTCCCATCGGTTCAATGCTTGATCATAGTCGTGAAATTTAGGAATCGCGGCGGAACTTTGATAATAACCATCTTTTAAGACCCTAGATCCAATCCCTGAAACGTTGCATGGCCCCTCAGCTGTAAAAATGCCACTTATATCAGTCACGCCACGAGTGAGTGGACCATCGAAACCCATCTCTACTTTTGCACCACCAACAGCTTTTCCATTCTCGTCAATTACTTTTATAGTTACCTTTGCTGATGGCAACTTGTAACCACTGTTAATGTCCCCGGCGAAGGTTGCAAGGAGGCCGATTAAGATAAATACTTTAGTTAGAAATATAGTTTTCATTGATTAGAGATTGAAACAAGTTGGTTGTACAACGGGTACAGATAAGGGTACGCAATTTGGTCCATGTCGCTGTGATGCCAATTTGGAATACCTGAATCATTAACACTTCTTGGCCAATTATTTTGATTTGCAAACACTTGCGCCATATCAAATTGTTTGTTTGAAGGAATATTAAAACATTGGTGCGCCCCAACCGGCAAACTTAGGGCCGGTATGGCTTCTGCCAACAATTGATCTCTTTGCAGCATATTGGATGCCACAGCCGAGCCTAAAATCGGATCAAATAATTGCAATATCCAACTCGGACCGGTGAATAATGAAGAGTCTGTATTTACAACTACCTCACCAGGCTCATTAAGATTATACGCGCCCCATCCTGTCTTAAAAAGAGGGTTCCACCTGCTGCCATTCAACACATCCGAAGAAGGCGTGCCAATTTCATCTGGAGTTTTTATCATGCGAATGCCACCGACAACATCATACCACACTGGATAACTCGAGAGATAACCATCCATATAATTGAATCCCCATCCTCCATAAGTACTTCCCACATGGAATGCTCCGATTGATGTTCCAGGAACTGGCGTATAGTATTGCCGCGCCCCTTTTGCCTTTTCTTGATAAACCCAAACGTAGGACTGGAAGTCGCCTCCACTAATAATTAATGCTTGGAGAAGATAACTTGGAACATCAAAATCATATTCGCCAAGAGCATCCTCGGTCGAGGAATAAAAATTATATATTGCATTATTGGCGCTAGTAAACCTTAACCTCCATGTTAAATTGGTGCGAGAATCATTAGAAAATAGGCTGTGCCATGTCGAAGCATACAAATCTTCGGGGTAATTATCCCACGCTGACGGCGCCATAGCTAAAGTGTTATCATCCAAACTACCGTCGAAACATTCCATTGGAATCGCGGCATCGATAAGGCATGCATTAGAAACCTGCATGCTTTGATCAGCAATTGCCGAACTGATTAGACCGCATCCTAGACTGTGGCCAGCAATAGTTTTCTGCCCGCTTAAACTGTTAACAAACGTAGCGAGTGATGGCGCGGTTATAAATGCATTTTGCACTGCCAAATGATAATCATATACACTTTCGGAATTCGTGTATGGATCTCCATACCACGAAACTCCTACAAACTTGCATCTGTTGCCACTCCAATACAGCCGCTTAAAGACCTCCGACTCCCAACCGCGCGCGCTTGCTCCTCCAACATTTGAACCAACGGTAAATATAAACCATTTACCATTTGATAATGTATCATCACTATTCGAGGGCTCGCCCATCTGGGTCGGCATTCCTGGATCGCTGTTTCTGACGGCAAGATCGCCGTTTAAATTAGTTGGGAGATCGGGATCACCGCCGTCTCTCAAGTTCTTTTGTCGATACATTTGCTCTACGCCACTGATATCAAGATAAAGTGGCACTCCTCCCAACAGTTTATTATTACGCCATATTTCCAGCCAAAGAGGTTTCGTCGTCGAATAAGTTCCTTCCACCAAAATAATACCATTGCCGCCGTTATTTTGAACCACGCTTAAATAATTGGTGTTAAGATCGGTCCCAAATATACTGTCAACCGACTCTACGCTTGCGGCGTCTAGGTCGCTAAAAGCCATCGGGCCATAACTTCCAGGATCGATGCCGTAGTGATCTACCGCGGTGGAATTTGTTAAATAGTCGAAGGCATTGTTGGGTAGCAAATCGGTGTAAATAAAGTTTACCGCCGCATCACCCTGCCGAAGTCGATATTCATAACCTTGTGCGGGAGGCATCACGCTGAGCGCATCTCCCAAACATAATTCAACCGGAAAATAGTTAACCACATCTGAAAGACCTTCTACTTGTTTTATGGCATAATTAGGATCACTAGCTCCAGGCACTTGACTTAATGAACTGTCGACAATGCTGCCATTTTCCTCAGAATCGTTGATCCAGAACCGATATGGACTGCTTACAGTAGTCTGATCTTGGCCTGTCAGGCTAATTTGGCCATCTCTGTTATTGTCTACCGCCATTTGCAGGCTAACCTCGTCTGCTTCGACATTAAAGGTGTAATTTTGACTGTCAGTCCCGATTAAGCTAATCTGAACATTCAATGATGACCCTGCCGGCACCGAAATGAACGTCTCGCCCACATCCTCGTTTGTAGCGGTCGGTGTTAAAGTCTGCCCAAGGACTTGCACCTCAGATGGTGGAACTGGCGCACTACCCAACTCATCGAAAGGAGGGGTATAGTAAAAAGAATCAATGTTGTTAAACTGATATTCTTGCGATGGAGAGTAAGCAAAGGCACTGACTTTTAAATGAATCAACTTTGTCGTGCCCTGAGGCCCCAAGCCCGCTATTAGCTGCACAGACGTGTCTGCGTGGCGTTGGTCAGATCTGGTATATTGGTAAAAAGGAGAGACCGGCTGATTCCCTGGTGGAATAAACTCCGTACAGACTCCGTTATATCCGGACGACATGTGTACCCATGGTTTACCAAGTGGCCAAACGACAGGATAATTCCACATGGCAGTTAGCGGTCCGAAGTCGTTAATAAGAGAGACAAGTGATTCATTTGCGTTTCCACCGGAACCTTGGTTCCACAGCTCGTCGTCGTTAAATGAAGCGATCTGGCCTATGCCGCTAGCTGAGTCAATAAATGAATCGTTGCCAATGAAACTAACCGGGATGACGGACGGCGGCATGTCAATTAGTTGGAATTGCTGTGCTGTTGGCGATGTTGAACTCGGGTTGCTTCCCGGAGGATAGAGATTTACAGCGAGTGTTCCATTGCCACTATTATTGACGACGGGCACGCTGTCGGCTTCCCAAGTTAAATCTGCGTTGATCGTAGCCTGAACTCCGTTCACATAAATATCCTGATCGGCCTCGCTTGTCGTCCCGGTCACAGTAATTGATTGTTGGGAAAGTGAAGTTGATGATACAGGATTAACCGTCACGTTTACCGAGCCTTGCACAACAGCAATTGTTTGTGTGGAGCTATATCCCCCAGAGTTTGTCGCGCTAATAACGAAGTAGCTGGTTCCAATCGAAAGCGGCAGATTGGTAACGCTAAAGAGACCGTTTCGCTGAACAACACCGGTGAACACGTTTGTTCCAACGTTGACACTTACCAAAGCCGTAGGATCATCCACGCTACCCTGCAAGGTGAAATTGGTGCCGGCTACAGAACTGTTATTCGCTGGCCAAGCAACAGAAATGACCGGTGGATTCGTGGCCAGCGAAGTATCCAGTGTCACAGTAAAGTTTGTGGTGGTGGTGTTTCCTGCCAGGTCGGTTGCGTGCAGGGTTATTGTGTTGGCGCCTTCAACTAAAACCACATCGTAGGCTTGAAAGTAGTTGGTGGTGAATTGCCAGATGTTCGTATCTTGATACACACCAGTCAGATAAACCGGCTGACCATTCAAGGTGCCGGCAGAATTTGTCAGGTCATAGGTAAAGATTTGTGTGGTTTCCGATACGTAACCTTGAAGCTGCAATACTGGTCTCGACACAGTGGGAACCGTGGGATTTGTCACCACAATAGTTGGTGCCACCCGATCCAACACAAAAGTAATTCCATGCCAGGACGGTGCCGAAGTGGTCAATCGTCCGCGCAGGCCCACCCACACGTCGTAATTCCCATCAGTCGGTCCGAGTGAAGCCGTCACGTTGGTTGAATTAAACGGTTGCCAAATGGCGTCATCAAAGTTGGTGTCATTGACCAATACCGCCTCATAAAATGCCACCCCGGTCTGCACCGACACTTGAGCCGAAAAATTTGTGGAACTGACATAAGTATTGGTCGTCCCGAGCGTGAAGTCAAGTGTGTCCGGGTCAAAGCCATAATTGTAATCAAAAAGCAAAGTGTTTTGCTGGTAGTCCAAACTTAACGCTGATCTGGTCAAATTGCCAAAATAGTGTAACTGCCACCAATCCGGAATACCGCTGCTAAATGTTACGACGTCAGCCGCCGCGAGCGGATAATTAAAGGTTTCGAGATTATCAAAAACTCCGCCAGCCTGCTTGAACCCGTTGTCATCACTGCCAATGCGAAATCCATTTGTTTCTTCATTTGCATTCGGAAGGTTGCTAACTCCACTCCCGCTCCCGATCAAATTACCGTCGACATATAAAGCACTGTTGGTTTCTGAATAAGTAAGCGCAATCTGGTACCATTCGCCAGCGGTCCAAGAGATGCCGCCGGACAAATTGATTTCGCCAGCGCCATTGGTGGAAGTGCCGAACGTCAACTCAGAGCCATCCGGACTAACCGATAGGCCCCACCAACCGTTTGTAAATGCGGGATTGTAATTACCAACTTCGAGTAATCGCGCCCAATGTCCCGGCCCGGTTCCAGCAGCATTGGCGCTGCTCCAGGCTGGCTGAAACCAGAATAGAATCGATCCGTTGTCCAGGCAAATATTGGTTTCGCCGTTGGTCTCCACAACATTGTAATCCAGCACCGCCTCGTTTGTGCTGTCGATTGAAACACCGTTGCTGCTCCAATCCGGAACGCCAACAATGTTGGTTGCCAGCAAAGGTAGTTGACCTTCTTCGCCAACCCACGTGTTTGTGTTGTCAAATGTCCAATAACCCATAGGCACAAACTCATTGAACGAAACGGAGACAGAATTATTTCCGCTTATTGCAGTGGCCAGGATTGTGCTATCCGGGGGATTTTCATTTGACGCGGGGAAATAAATCCAAGCCGAGACCAGGCCATCCGTTCCCGTACGCAAAACGACAGAATTGGTCGGGACATCACTCGTCGAACCTTCGACCAAAGCGATCCCATTTGTGACAGTGAATTCAATTGGGGCGTTGGTTAGGATGTTACCGTATGCGTCGGTCACATATACTGTTGCCGGTACGGGAAGAAATGAATTGTAAACGCCGGCCTGGTCATTTCCCCCGGTGATTTGCAAAACCGGCACTGAACTGTTATAGTAATTGGTAGGATTTATGCCGTTTTCATAATCGTATAAAAGGCTCTGGCCATTACCGTCCGGGGACGAATTGGGGTCCAATCCGATTTGGCCAAAATATTCCATCTGCCAATAATCCGGCAAGCCGCCGCCGTCAGTATCCAGAGCGATTGTGACTGTGACGTTTTGAGGTTGAGATTGCCCCCCCGAATTATCCACCGCCACTGCCGACAGGGTATATTGACCGACGAACGCATTCGACCACCACTCGGCATTGGTCCAAGCAAACGCGAAGGGGCTCGCTGTTGATACGCCCAACGGAATGTTGGCGACGCCATTGGTTCCGTAACTGTAATCAACCTGCTGGATCGACAAACCGGATGCGGCCTCGGCATCAACAGTAATCCCCAAGGCTTCGTTCGTCTCCAACAGGATGGTGCTGCCGTTGGCTGGACTGAGGATGTTCAGTGTAGGGGAGGCGATCAGTGTTTCGTTGAAATCTATTTCGGCGATTTGCGCCTGACTCGCTGCCAAAACCCGGACCAGACAGTTGGTGTTTACCAGATTAACATCAGCGTACCCGATCACAGCCACCTCGCCATTCGTGTCCGTCACCAATCGCAACCCCTTATAATTGTTTCCGCCACTATTGGTTCGCAGTTCCATGTCACCATAAATGACTTCCACCGAAACCGGCGCGTCACTTAACGCAACACCGTTGGTGTCGGTGAGTTGAAAAAGCATTGGTTGAGCAAATTCCATTCCTCCATGTCCGAGTTGATTATTGCCTCCAAGAATCTGCTCGTTCGGCAATTGTCCATCATAAAAGTCAACATAAACAGGACTCAGTTGTGGAACCCCATTTGGAGCCTCCCACGACCAGTCGGCATTGTCCGTGTCCCCACTGCCACATTGCCAGGCGTTACCACTACTGTCCACGACCACCGTCGCGTCCGAACCCGCCGCAATTGACACCAGATTGGTAAAAGCCAAAACCTGCGCTGGCAGGCTCATCGAACCAGACCAACTGAGTAAACCAAAATCGTCCATCTGAACGGCGTTATCATTCCACATGCCCTGGCCATTAAACACCGAAGGGCGGATACTCGCGCTGGCAACATTGAGGAAACCAGCATCGCCCAACTGACCAGCGTTATCATTTCCCCAAGCCCAAAGGTTGCCCAGGGCATCCAACGCCAAAGAGTGGAAATATCCGGCAGCAATTTGCGTGATGTTGGTGAGAACCGCTATCGGCGTGGCGGAGGCATATTCCGCCCCACCATCTCCAAGCTCGCCATATGAATTATCACCCCAAGCCCAAACACAACCATTGGTATCCAGTGCAAGGTTATGCTGGCTGCCAGAACAGATCGCCACGATGTTGCTCAATCCCGTGACTTGAACTGGCGTAACACTGTAATTTCCAATGTTTCCATTGCCCAACTGACCTGAATCATCTTGTCCCCAAGCCCAAACTGTGCCGTCGTTTAGCAACACGAGGAAATGATATTCTCCTGCCGCAACGGCAATAGCATTGGTCAAGCCTGCCACCTCAGCAGGCACATCATTCGTTACCGGATTCTCAATGGGATTAATTTGCGTCGTTCCCCATGTCCATACGGTTCCATCAGATTTTACCGCCGCCGATGTTTCATAACTTCCAGCCGCAATTGCCACCGAATTGCTCATTCCCGAGACCATTAGTGGCACGTTTGAATTTGTGTTTTCATTCCCATCACCCAACTGGCCATAAGTATCGTCGCCCCAGGCCCAAAGCGCACCGTTGGTATCAATTGCTAAGGAGTGACTTAAACCAGAGCTGACCTTGACCACGTTAGTAAGCCCAACGACGTGAACGGGATTAATGCTGTCCACGTGAGTATAATCGCCCAGCTCACCAAATTGATTTCCTCCCCACGAAACCACGTCCCCGTTAGCCGTTAATTCCATGATGCGCTCGCCGCCAACCGCAGTCATTACAGGTAGGCTGCCGACAGCCTCGGCGGTTTCAGCAAAAGTCACCTGAACCACGTTGGTTCCACTCTGTGCGCTGACCGTTACAATATTGGTGCCAATCGTGGGTGGTAATTGCAGCCAGACCGCTGCCTGACCATTGAGGTCAGTCACGATTTGCAAAACGTTGGTGGTTGTCCCATTGATCGAATTGGCGATCAAGGCACTTCCCTGGGTGACGGCAAAAGTTACGGGTGCATTGGTCAGAATCAAAGCGTTGGTATCGGTCAATTGCACGGTCAGGGGCGTCGGAAGCCAGCTATTGGTCAGTCCACTTTGATTGTTACCACCAATGATTGTGATGTTGGGCAGGTTTCCGTTGTAGTAATCGTTGGGATTTCCCGGATTAAAATACTTTCCGTTCAGATAGTTTTCGACACCCTGGCGATCCGTGTCCGAGAGCACCGTGTTGTAAACCAGCACTTCCGCAATGTCTCCGGCCATGTAGCTCCACGCATAACCCAAACGTCCGCCGGACACGTCCCAGCCGGTTGCCCCGTTGACCACTGCCTGATCCAATCCATCCTGAAAAAATCGCTCGTCACTCGTCCATTCCTGCAAGACCGGTCCCAGCGGCAGGCTCGTTGCCACCCCCGTGGTTATGTCTGCCAGTTCCTGGCTTCCCAATGACTCCACCAGTTCTGGTTCATAAACACTCGTGTCCGCACTACCCGAGGCCACTTCAAATCCATAAAGTCCTGCCGCCCGGTTCTCCAGCGGCCCCGCCCACGCCTGATGCCCCGTCATTCGATACACGATGAAGACTGTGAAGTTCGTCGTATTCACCGCCGGAAAACTCAGGCAATCGCTGGTCCCATTGAAGCGCACCACCGGCTCTCCGTTGATCGCGTTGGTCGCCAGTACCGGCTCCGCCGCCATGACCGTCTGGCTGGCATGGTTCCCATTGCCCGACTCATCCAACCATTGGCTCACGTTCCCACTCCCGTCCGTGATCACGCCCACGTCTGCTCGAAACCAGAAGGCCAGCCCGGCGGCCGCCGTTGGAG
>Ga0302320_10001907_pt1 | contig 49772 bp, 44 predicted proteins | sample Bog_T0_3_FD_202130 | JGI IMG/M metagenome (GOLD analysis project Ga0302320, IMG submission 202130) | Peat permafrost microbial communities from Stordalen Mire near Abisko, Sweden - Bog_T0_3 | ecosystem: Environmental > Terrestrial > Soil > Wetlands > Peat | place: Sweden: Abisko, Stordalen Mire... | reverse complement strand
CTTGCGCCCTCTTCCCGGCGCATCCTCCAGCCCCGCTAAACCCTGTTCCCGGAAGCGTTGACGCCACAAGCGCACCGTGTGACGGTTCACCCCAAGCTGCCGTGCCACAGCCAAATCCGCGACGCCGACCGCCGACAGAAGCACAATCCGGGCTCGCAAAACGCTGCGTGGTTCCGAGGTCCTCATGCGGACCGTATGTTCCAACGCATTCCGATCCGGCTCGCTCAACACGATTTCGGCAATGGCTGGCTCCATGCATCGCAATCTATCACATCGTATTGTATATGTCTAGACATTTAAGAGACGGTACACCAGGAGCACTTCACCGGGGCTCGCGAGGTGATAATGAACGGCCGCTCTCAAGGTGATCGCTGCGGCCCCCTTTCTCCTGTCCATGGGACGGTCCGTTATTTCGGGCTGCCAACAGCTTCAGGATCCGCACCCCACAAGTCGAATTCGCCAGTGAACTGAAAGGTTGCGTCCCGGCTCGCCAACTTGGCACTATTCCAACAGAGGGTTTCTCAGTTATATTGACTCGATGCTGGCTTACTGGACCGGCCGAAATCGTTTGATAAGCTGTGAATTTGACGAAATACGTTCAGCGCAAAAGAATTCTGCCGTGGCGCTAAAATGGCGGTCAAAGCTACACGTTCCCTATTAAGCCCATTGCTAACACGCCGTGCGGCGCAAATAAAGGTTGTTCATGACCTCTAACGACCATCGCCCACTCGTAACTCGCCGTAACATTTTGCTGACCGCGGGTATGCTCGCTAATTCGGCAGCTTTTCAACTTCTGCTGCCCGGCGAACTCTTTGGGCAGAGCGGCGCCGCGGCGGGCGCGCCGGATGCGTATGCCCAGCCGAAGTCCGATTTGCCAGGGCCGGTCCTTCCCAACTGGGAAAGTGTGCGCGAGTTTTATCAAGTGCCGAGTTGGTTCCAAGGTGCGAAAATCGGCATCTTCATCCATTGGGGTCTATATTCCATTCCCGCGCACAAGAGCGAGTGGTATTCGAAGTGGATGTACACAACCGACGTCGAGTGGCACACCCGGCACTACGGTTCGCCCGACAAATTCGGTTACAAGGACTTCATTCCACTGTTCCAGCCCACGAAGTTCGATCCGGATGCGTGGGTCAATCTATTTCAGCGGGCGGGAGCGCGCTACATGTGCCCAGTTGCGGAGCACCATGATGGGTTTGCCATGTGGGACAGCGCCATCACTCCTTGGTGCGCCGGCAAGATGGGCCCCAAACGCGACTTGATTGGGGAACTGGAAAAGGCCGCTCGCAAGCAAAACATGATCTGGGGTTGTTCGACCCACCGCATGGAGCACCACACCTTCATGTATCCTGCCCCTGGCGTACCCAACGACCAGTTCGATTCCAGATATGCCGGCTTCTATGGGCCGCCAATCCAAGACGTTGATATGAACGGTCCCAATGCAAGCGCTGCTTTTCAGGGCGATTGGCTGGCTCGCATTCAGGAGCTTACCGACAAATATCATCCTGAAATTCTCTACATGGATAACGGGGTCAATCCACGTGAGTACGATCCCATCAAGCTGCGCGCCGCCGCATACCTGTTTAACCGTGCGCGCGAAGCGGGCTACGAGACGACAATCTGCAGCAAACAATGGGCCTATCTGGCTGGATCGGTTCAAGTGGCCGAAGGCATGGGCGGCTCGCCGGAGTGGATTAATCCTGGCGCGTGGCAGTGCGACACTTCGATTGGAAATTCGTGGGGGTACATTACCGGACTGCGCGTTCTGGATGGCGCGGCGCTGGTTCGGCAACTGATCACCCTCTCGAGCTGCGGCGGCAACTACATGCTGAATGTGGCTCCAATGGGTGACGGCAGCATTCCCGATGATCAGCAGACGTCGTTGTTGGCCATGGGCGAGTGGCTGCACAGAAACGGGGAGGCTGTTTATGGCTCCAAGCCGTGGCTCAGGCCTGGCGAAGGACCCGGCGTCCCGGAAGTTGCGCCCCAGGAGTGGCGAGGCTGGCCCACGGGTATGGGCATTCCGAGCAAGGCAATCAGCCATTATCCTCCGCCGCCCACGGCCGCCGATTTTCGGTTCACGACCAATCACGGCAATCTCTACGCCACCGGCCTAGTGCCGCCGGAAAACAACAATGCGAGCTTCGAAATCAAGCTTGCCACTTTTCGGAAGGGGCATGCCAACATTCAGCGCGTGACTCTGGTCGACGGGGCCAAGCCGGTGCCATTCAAGCAAAGTGAAGAAGGGTTAATTTGCACGGTCCCCGCGCTTGAAACCGCAGTAGCACATCTTCCGTACACATTGAAGCTTGAGGGTTCGATGAGTTCCTTTGATATTTGACCGGGCCGGTTTGAGTTCCTGGTGCAATCGCACTGAGGAGAGATTGAGATTATCCGGACCGTACAGCTCATCCGAATTCAGTAGGATTGAGCACCTATATTTGACGAGACAAAGTAACGATGAACATTTCTCGAAGGCAGTTCACGAATAGTGCACTGGCGCTCGCGGCTTCAAGACCGCTTGCCGCAGCACATAATCTCGCGCTAATTAAGATCCTGGTTGTCGACGGTATGAACAATCACACCTGGCGGATCGCGACCGCGGCTATTCGCGAAATACTCGAAGGCTCGAGTCTCTTCATCGTCGACGTTTCGACAACTCCGCCGGGAGATGCCCCGGCCTCTGCCTGGGACAGTTGGCGTCCAGACTTCTTTCGCTACGACACTGTCATTGTCAACTTCAATAGTGGCCAGGATGCAAACGCGATGCTCTGGCCCGAACCGGTGCGCAAGGCCTTCGTAAAATATATAAGCGATGGCGGCGGGATGGTCAGCTACCATGCTGCAAACAACGCCTTCTTAATGTGGCCGGAATACAACGCGATGATCGGCATGGGATGGCGGCCGAGTTCCTACGGGCCGAGCGTGCATATCGGCCAACGTGACGAGGTGATCGTAGTGCCACAGGGCGAAGGATTTCAGCCGAATCACCCTCCGCGCTTTGACTTTCAGATCCATGTCCGAGACACTGGCCATCCCATCACTCAGGGAATGCCGCGCGTCTGGCTTCACCCATCAGAACAACTCACGCACGGACAGCACGGCCCGATCGAGGGCTTCACTTTTCTTACTTATGCGACCTCTCCTGTAACCCGCCAAAACGAGCCGATGGACTGGGTCCATCGCTACGGCAAGGGCCGCGTCTACACCACCATGCTGGGTCACACATGGGCCAACGAGCCAAGTCCCGATCTCGAGTGCGTCGGCTTTCAAACGCTATTCGCGCGTGGCGTTCAGTGGGCTGCAAGCGGCCAGGTGACCATCCCGATCCCTCCTGATTTCCCGACCGCAGACCGTATCTCCCTGCATCGGCTTAAGGCGGTCGAATAGCGATTTTGTTTTCATTCCCCGGCGCGGGTCAACGTTGGAACAAATTGAAGATTTTTCATCTTGAACGGTTTCAAGTTGCACAGCAAACTCGAGGTCAGCAGTTGGTCAAACTCTCGAGTTCGGGAAGATCGAAATCCCCAAGACTGAGTGGATACCGGCCGAACTTTCTCACCAAATTGACAACGTAGTCGTAGTTGTCCGGCGGCACATTGCCCGGTACTGAGTGATCTGACTGGAAGATGAAGCCGCCTCCCTTGGCAGCGTTCAGCTTGGTCAGCGTCGCTGCCTTGAGTTGCTCGCGGCTTCCGGACGCCCACAACTGAACATCCATGTTTCCACAGAAGCCGATTCGATGACCAAACTTCCGACGCAAGTCCACCGCGTCCATTCCGGCCTTGAATTCCAGGGGATTGTAGGCATCCACTCCGATCTCGATGTAATCCTCAAAGATCTTGTTCACGTTACCACAGCCGTGGTAAATCACCGGAATGCCATGTGAGTGAATCTCATCGATTAACGCCTTTACTCCGGGTTTGAAGTGGGATCTCCAGAACGCGGGAGAGAACATGATTCCTTTCTTGTAGGCCACATCGCCCCAGATGACAATCCCGTCGAGGTGCCCATCGGCAGCCTTGATCTGTGCTTTGACAATCTCAAGAGCGTACTCGTTCAACCGATGCGCAAAGCGTGCAATCTCGTCCGGGTACATGCCCATCCAGCACAAGGTATTCTCCGAGCCGACAATACGCCACATCATTTCATGAGCTTCGCAAACGCCGCCGAAAACCGGGAAATCTTCCCAAGCCGAATTTATGCGATCGACAAAAGATGGCAGGTTACGGGTAAATGTGTCTCCAACTCCATTTATCTGGTCGTCCCCTTGGGTAAAGTAGCGGCGGGGATCCCACGGATCATCAAACTTGAAGGCATTCATCTTATCGATCGTATCCGTGTCGAAAGTCAGGAATGCCGGCATGGCTTGATCGAATTTCTTGAATAGCACCGCCTCAAAGCCGGTGCGAACGACCACTTCCTCCGCGGTTTCCTTGAGAATTTCGAACGGTTTGATATGGGGATCCACATTGGGATTGAACTGCATCCAATCGAGGTCATAGTAACGGTAGATGTCCGCTTCGGGCCCTAGCCCGAATTCCTCGCGCCAGCGCTTGAGAAAGCTGCCCCAGAAAAAGTCACTGACAGGCACCCTGTCTGCCTCGCGATGGGATAGCGCCGCTTTCATTCGGGTCAGTTTCGAGATGCAATTCGCTTTTCGTTCCATATCGGCGCTCCAGTTGATTAGATAACTCCACCAAGGTGGTTGCCCCAGGTAAGCATAATGATTGCCGCAGCAAGGACTACGATACCAAGGAAGATTGTGAGACGAGTGCCGCCGCCGCTGCCTTTCCATTCCTTGAAAATGATAGCCAGCAGATTGCTGAAAAGGACCAGCATGATCATGTGAATGGCCCAACTGCAAAATGAGTATTGCGCTCCCAGGTAAACATGCCCGAGATTATAGAAGAAGAACTGTCCGTACCACAGTGTGCCGGTCAGCAGGGCCAGCAAATGATTCCGTACGATACGCTTCGACCCGCCGCCGGAAGGCAAAGCCACCAACTCACCTAGTGAATGATTTCGCCGTGCGAGGTAAAGACAGTAGATTATTGCGGTGAGGAATGCGCCCGAATTGACGAAGATGTAGGAGACGTTGCCCTTCCATACCCCGGCCCCGTAGTGCTCCGCCAAATCGGCGATGGGCGCGGTTACCTCGAGCGCAAGTCCGTATACGGCTGAGAAGACGCCGGCCACTAGCGACAATGCCAGTCCGACGACCAGTGAGAACTCGCTGCGCCTGCCCGATGCAGCTTCGAGGTTTCGCTCCTTCATCCTGCCAGCCGCACCGCATATTGCGATTCCGAGCGCACCGGCCACAAGCCCTGCCACAACCCATTGTGACCCGGGGCGGGCCAGGATCATCGCCGCTTGCCCGCGAACCAGCGGGGGCACTATTGTACCGAGAATGCTGGAGAGACCGACCGCGATTGAGTAAGTCAGAGAAAACCCGATGTAGCGGATGGAAATATTAAATGCGGTGCCTCCAACGCCGTAAGCTATTCCCATCAGGAACCCGTAAAACATCAGGTTGGTCGGTGCGGAAGCCAGGACCATCCACAGGTGAGGAATGGTAATAAAAGCGCCTGCGAAGGGAAGAATCAGCCAGCACCAGGAAGCCTGAGCAAGCCAAAAAATCTCCCACGACCATTTTCTAACGTATTTCTGCGGCGCGTAGCAGTTGGCCGACAGCAACGCACCAGCCCCGTGAAACTCGATGCCTAGAGGGAGACTTGCGATGATCATTTGCGACAACCCGAACCAGCGATGAATGCCTGGCGTGCGCAGATGGCACGGAGCGGGTCACAAGTATTTATCATTCGACTTTTCGATTCGAAAGCGAGATTGATTTTGAAGTTATCAGAATCGGGGCAAGAACTCAAAATCCATTTCGATCTGTTTCTCGGCTTTTCGGCATTCAGTGCGTGCAATTATGAGTTGACAGACACAGTTCGTCGCTCCTCTTACCTTCGGAATTACGTTCTGCGAAGTTGGAGAACCTGGGCCAATTTGGAGAAGGAGTATGGCCGTGCTGGTGTTGGCGGAAAGCCACGCTTCCACCCGTCATGATGCCACGCTCGCAATTGCGAGAATAGCAGCTCGGCTTGTACACCGCGGGGACACAGAAGAGCACAGAGCGCTCAATCCCGCTTGCCCACCGTATTTCAAACCAAGTCTCGAGCCTTAATAGCGATGCAAATGGTCACGTGAATCGCGCTGAGCTGTAGCCCTGATAACGACGGCGCTGGCGGGAGGCATCGTTATCGCTACGATGCCCTTACTCTGATCAGCTTTCACCGGGGCCCAATGCCCCGACCAACTCCCATCTGGCTGGATTTGCGCTCCTCCCAGAGAAACCTCCGATGAATCCGCCGCGATGTTTCCGCCACGGGCGGTAAGAAAGATCGCCATCGCTTCAGGACTCGCTAGAGGAGAGCCCAGCAGAACTCTTGCCCTTAACTTCCTTGCATCATCGCCATGGGTCTTATTAATGACTGTGACTGAAATCGTCCCATCTTCGGCCAAGGTTGCGTAAGCGATTAGCCCCTTTTCCGGAGTCGTCGAGACATGCACCCTCAACTCGCCACCTTTTGCTCCGAGGTGAAACAACATTAGACCGTACGCTAAGGGGCGAGCTTCGTACCCATTGGGTGTAGTTACAAACGCCGCATATCGGCACGGGAGTGTTACCAACCCGCCGGTTCTATCTCCTGTGTGAAAATTTAGCCCGTCTGCGCCATGGAGAATCCACCAATGCAGATAGTCAACACTCCACAGCGCGGAAGCATAACGATCGCTTGCGCCTGCCAGTCCGCTGTACCAGAAACTATTCGTCTCGCTCAGGCGAAATTGAAGAGCCGTTCCGGAAATGGAATTCGTAATACCCTTGCGGATCTCGTCATAGGTCTCGTAGGCTGCCGGCGATAACATTTCCTCTCGCCCCTTCGCAGCGTCTACTGGAACGAGTTGAGCGGGATTCTTGATACTCGGATTCTTGTAGGAACTTCCAAACGGATAGCTGTGCTGCGTAATTTCGACAAGTCCTCTTTTCGCAAGATCCCTGGCCATCGCCCGATCCAGGTCGGGTGATGGATTCTGATCTGGCCCGCAGAAAGTAGCTCCATGAGCGGCATCGGCAATCGCATTTCGAATTGCCATCCACTTCTCGCGATAGATTGAATAGTCCTTGTATTAGCTCGGCTCATTCCCGATTGCAAAACAAGAAATCAGATCTGGATACCTGCCATAAATTCGCTTTGCTGCTTCCGAAGCCGATTTCGAGTCTCCGTTCTCCAGTCGAACCGAATAAATCACCTTTACTCCGGCTGCCTTCGCAAACTCGAATAAGGAATCGATATCCGATTCGTTCGGGATTGGAATGCCTGCGGTATCGACCGAATTTCCACCTATCCGCAGGCTCTCAATTCCGAGAGTCTTAAACATTGCTATCAGCTCTTGGTTGTCGGGCCGAAAATAGTGCGCGCCCTTTTTATCGGGTAGCATTTGGCTGGTCTCAAAGCTGAGACCAATGGCTTGGCTCGACAGAGAAGAAACTGCCTGCAGAGACTCAACCGAGACGGTAATCGGTTCGCTTGGCCACGCAGGAAAGGATGTGCACAGCCCTAGCAGCACAGTCAGTAGATATAGAGAAAGTCGATGGTTGATGACACTGGAACTCTTCATCGGCAGCCTGAATGTGTCTGTGACAACTCTTTTGGAGGTGCCGAGTTGATCCATGCCAGCAAATGTCGCCCTTTTCGTAAAGGTCATGAGCATTGTGAACCACTCCATTTGATCCGAAGAAGTTTACCGCACCCTGGAATTCTGAGCCTGTCGATATTGTTTAACATACGAGGATCCCGTCCATTGTTGTCGGCTATATGCCAGTGTCTTCCGATTCTGATCGCCAGACCATTGATCTGCCTCGTGCCGCGCTGCGAGCCGCCGGTTTCGACAAGCGCCACCTGTTCGAGGATCATATCTTCGCGCGAAGGATGATTGCCTGCGCCTCACACATGGGCGCACACAGCTTTTCAAATCTAGAAGAGCGCCTGCTGCCCAGCTCGTGCGGCGCGCCGGAATATGCGACCGTGACCGGGACCCTCCATCTTCAACGAAGCCGAACCCGGCGCCGCTGCAAAGGACGACGGCGTGTTTTCGCTGTTGTGGCACAAAGGGCCGCAGGGCTGGAAGATCGGGCTCGATCACCCCAGTTGAATAATCAGGCTGCCGATTGGCGGATGGCGGCTTCGTAAGGCAAGAAAACGGTGAACACGGTTCCATTGCGACTTCTCTTGTGGCCGCTGCGCACGCGGAGTGAGCCGTGATGTCGCTTCACGATCTCGTTGCTGACCCAGAGCCCCAACCCGGTGCCGCCCGCGCCCTTGGTGGTGAAAAAGGGGTCGAATATCCTGGCCCGGTGGTCGGCCCGGATGCCGGCGCCGTTGTCGGCCACAGTCAGCACCACTCCGCGCTGTCGCGTGGCCCAGTTGGTCGCTTCTCGGCTGCGCAACAGCAGGCGCCCGCCACTCGCCGGCATGGCATCAATCGCGTTGCCGATCAGGTTGTTGAGCACCTGCCGGATTTCTCCATCGAAGCAGGTCAGAGGATGCCGCGCCAGCAGCCGCTGCTCCACCTCAACATGGCGATTCGCGATGCGCCCGTGGTGAATGAACAGTGCGCTTTCGAAAAGCTCATCGCAGCAGATGGCGCGTGTGGTGCCGGCTTGCCGGTAGAAGTGCAAAGTCTGGCTGCTGATGCTGGAAACATGGCGCACCTCGCGCTCCGCGATCTGAAGATATTCGCGAAGCTCGTCGATGTTGGCACTATGCATGGCGAGATAAAGAAGATTGGTGACGGCCTCCAGCGGATTGTTGATTTCGTGGGCGATTGATGCCGCGAGCCGGCCCACCGAGGCCAGCTTCTCAGATTCCTTCAGCGCGGATTCGGCGCGCTTCATCCACGTGATGTCGCGGCCCTCGGGGACGATGAAGATGACCTTGCCGCCGGAGTCGCGCACCGGGGCTAGCGAAAAATCAAACATGATGGGTTCGCCGGCCGGCCGCGACAATTCGACCTCGTACCGGACATACTCGCCGTGGGCCGCCCGGGCAACAGCGCGCCGCAACTTCTCCGGCGCTCCAGCGGTGTATTGAAACCAAGGGCAATCCCAGAAATAACGCCCCACCAGTTCCTTGCGGGTGTTGTGCGCAAATTCGAGTGAGGCCCGGTTGCAGTCCAGAACCCTGCCGTCAACGGAGAGCAGACCAATGTACTCGAGCGATGTGTTGTAGATTGCGTCGAGGCGAGCGGCGCTCTCGCGAGCATCCGATTCGATTTTCATCTGTTCCGTTTTATCGCGAAAGAAAATCGCGATGCCGTCCTTTGCGGGACGTACATTCACGTGCAGCCAGATGTTCAAGGGCTCGGGATAATAACCCTCAAATTCCCCGGCGACGCCTTCTTCCATGGCCCGGCGGCAGAATTGCACGAACGGAGAATCCTCATACATCATGCGCGGAAAACACTCCCAGATGCTGCGGCCGAGGAGCGGTCCTCGAGGAGCCGTCATCTCCCTGGCGCGCCGGTTCAGATAGACGAAGCGATAGCTGCGATCGAGGCTGGCGACGCCGTCGGTGGTGGAGTCGAGCACCTGGTTCAACTGCTCCGAAAGCAATCTGCGATCGCGCCGGGCAAGCACCTCTCCGGTCACATCGAGACAGACCGTTAGCAAGCCCGCGATGGCGCCACTGGAATCGTGAATCGGGCTGGTGCTGTATGTCCAGAAGACTTCTTCTATCCGTCCGCCATGCATCACCGGAATCAGTGCGTTCTCCTCCCATGAAGCATGGCCTCGCGTCATCGCGTCTTCAAAACGCGGCCCGATCACCTGCCAGGCCTCCTTCCAGACCTCCCGCACCGGCGCGCCCAGCGCCGCAGGATGTCTCTCTGCGATCACCGAAAGGTAAGCGTCGTTGTATAGTTCAATCATCTCCGGTCCCCAGCAGACCGCCATCGGGAAGGCGCTGTGGAGGATGGTGCTGACTGAAGTCAGCAGGGTCTCCGACCATGTGTCGATGGGGCCCAGCGGCGTATCGGCCCAATTGTGCGAGCGTACCAGTTCGGCCATCGTTCCGGAGGCGCCGATCGTGGCGCGGCCTTGAGGAGCGGGAGAATCCCCGGCGGAGATGGGATATAAGTTACCGCGGTTGCTCATGGTTTTCCGGAATTTGGCCGGTGCTGCACTCGACCTTGAGGGTTCACTTGGCCTCAATCTGAAGGATGCGACTGGTACAAGGGGGGTTGCGCTGGGCTAGTTTCCGCCATGCGCGCGCGTACAGTGGGATCAAACGGCCTGGCGCGTCTCATCACACGCCGGTCCGGATGGTGCTCGCCTTCCCATCGGCGGAGCCGACTCACGGAAGATAAAGCTGTGTCCCTTCGCTTAAGAACAGGCTTTGAGATGTAAACTGAGCGCGACCAGAACCATTTTGAGCAGCGTGCGCCCGATCTGAGACCCGGCTTTTCGAATAGGCGCGTATTCCACTTTCCCCCGGACTCCGCGAGGAGAAGGCGAATGTACACTGATTCCGCCATGACCTGCATCTTCTGCAAAATTATCCAGGGGCAGATTCCCTCAACTCCAGTCTTCCAGGATGGGTTGGGATACGCCTTCGCCGACATCAATCCGAAGGCGCCAACCCACGTTTTGATTGTGCCTCGCGAACATATCGCTTCACTGGATAAAGCTAACCAGGACCACCAGGCCCTGTTGGGCCACCTTTTGCTTGCCGCAGCCTCAATCGCACGCGAGAAGGGCCTCAAGGACGGCTACAGGATTGTGGTCAACACCGGGGAAGATGGCGGCCAGACAGTCGACCATCTCCATCTGCATCTGCTCGGCGGAAGAATGCTGACCTGGCCGCCCGGCTAAAGGGGCAGGATCGGGATCAGATTTCAGAAATCAGTCACTCTGCACATGGCCGCAGCGGCTGTCGCGGCGAACTGAAAGACACAAAGGGCGCACCCATTCAGGTGCGCCCTTTGTTCGAATAGCGATCGAACCGTCTCACACTGGTTGCGGAGCGTATTCCTCTTCTTCTTCAACCCCGTACCGCCGCAGCAGGTTCGGCAAGCTCTGGGAAAATGCTGACCGCGGCATCACCACATCACATCCGGCCTCGATCCCCTTCATCTTCAAGTCGCCCTGCAAGTGGCTCAGAAACCCGATGATCGAGACGGCTTTCTTGAACTTCGTCCTGAACTTCGGAATCAGCGACATTGGCTTGGCGTTCAGGTTGTTGAGGTCGAAAACCAGCAGGGCGGGACGCGCACCTTCGGGCGAATCGAGAATGCGGCTCACGACCTCCTTTTCGCCCTTGACGAATTCCACCTTGACCCCCAGTTTGCGTGCCGTCTCCTGAATCTTGGCTAGAAAAAAAAGATCTTCGATAAAACAGAAGATACGAGTGGGCGCATCTTCCCGGGCCGGGGCTGAAGGCGGCTGCGCGTACACGTCGGCGTAGTAGCCGCTGTGGTTGCTGCCCCCGTAAGGAATGGTCGAGGGAGGCCCGTCGGCTACATTGCCATTCACGGCGCGGTAGCTATGGTCCATGGGACCGACAAATTCGCGAGGGCCTCTCTGCTTTGTTTTGCGCTTGCCTGGCGGCGGGCCGGAGATGCTGTTGCCGGGCGAGGCTGGGGGAGCCTGGGTCTTCTGGAAGAATTTCTTCTTCTTGCGCCCCTGGTTCTGGTGGAGGGGCTTTTGCTGCACCGGCGGCGGCGGCAACTGCTGCTGCGGGGGCGGAAGCGCCTGCGGCTGAGACTGCTGCACCGGCTGCTGACCTTGGGGTGCGCCTTGCTGGCTTGTTTTATTCTTGCGGCGGCGCCGGCGGCGCCGATGCCCTTGCGACTGTACCTGGCCATTGTCAGGTACGGGCCCCAGCTCAGGCTGAGGCTGCGTCGATTCTGTCGTCATGCTTTTGCTTCCTGCTGACTTGCGATGGTATTGTTTGGACTCGTGCCCAGCATCACAAACCCCCGCTGAGCATTTTTGCCGCTGCCCCTTCCACTTGGGAAAGTGCAAACCGGACTTTGCCGGTGGAAACTATTCGTCCGATCCTGTAAGCTTGCCGGATTGCCTGACCCCACCCCGGAAAATTGCCTCAGTCCATGGAATGCACAAACTGTCCCTGAACCGGGCTCCCCATTCCAGATCGCAGACCTTTATTTTTCAGTCCGCGCCCAAAGCGGCGCCTCTTTCGAAGCAGTGTATTAATCTGGATCTGTGCGCCGTTGCTTACGCGCTCCCGACCCCGCTCAAACGGCACTACTTTGCTGCCGGCGGTGACCAGCTTTCTCTGCTGACTGTTTCATAACTCTCTGAAATGCAATCTCCGCCGCTTCCGCTGAAGCCGTCATGAATCCTATCCGCCGTGAAGGAAAGATGCTCTGCGGCGAGTGCTCTGCTCAGGTGTTGCCCTTCCTATGTGAGCTCCGCCGCATGCAGCCTGAAAATAAAATGGACTGGTCGGCGAAATTGCTGGCTCAGGGGCGAGCTTGCTCTACCCGATTCGGGTGGCCCGCGTCAGCCGCTTGATAGGCAACTTCGATACTACCGCGAAGCGATACGACTGGCAAGGGGGAAAAACAGAGAACCGGGAATTTGGAGTTAGCGACGGTAACACAAATGGGTCAGGGAACCCTTCAGACGCACATAACGCCGCTCAAAGAGCGGCGTTATGGGGTCCTGCGTTGGTCACTGGCCTCCGGACCAAATGGCGGGCGATGGTTCATTCCACCACCCCTGTTGCAGGCTCTCCTGGCTGGCTTGTCCCTTTTGAGGGCCGCTCGGTGAGCGGTTACTCTTGCCTGGGGCCTGTTGTGCTTCATAGCTGTCCAGTGTTTCCGGCAGCTTCAACATCACTGGCGATCAGGGAGTTGCAATCCAGTGGCCGTTCAGGATTTTTCTATTTATCAACTACTTAGAAGATGCCAGCATCCCGCCTTGTGTTGAATACGGGAGGCCAAAGGAGAAAAAACTTCTAAAAACCATAGAAGCCTCGATTCCTCACGGTGATTCTGCCCCTCAGTCCGCGCGCCCATATCCCCTGATCGCATCTCTCACCGCTGGCAATTGGGGCAGAAGTGAGTTCCGCGTCCGGCAATAAGAATCCGCCGAATTTGAATTCCGCATCTTCGACACGGCTGCCCTGCGCGCAGGTAAACACAGTGCTCGAGTTGGAAGAATCCTCGAGACCCGTCCGCGTCGACGTAATCGGAAACCGAGGAGCCGCCCAGCCTGATGGCGTGGGCGAGTACCCGGCGCAGTGCCAGGCGGAGCCTTTCCAGCTCCGCTCGGGTCAGCCGTCCCGCCGCCCGCCGCGGCCTGATACCGGCCAGGAACAGGCTCTCGTCGGCGTAGATGTTGCCCACGCCCGAGAGCAGCGACTGGTTGAGCAGCGCAGCCTTGATGGCCAGCCGCCGTCCGCGGAATAGACCCGCGAACTCGGCTGTGCCGATCGTCATTGGCTCCGCACCCGGGGCCGCAAACGACTCACCGCCCTTCAGATCGCGAAATTCGAGCCGCCCAAATCGCCGCGCGTCGACAAAGCGCAATTCGCGCCCGCTGAGCAGGCTGAGCCGCGCATGAGTGTGCGCGGCAAGCGGCACATCAGGGGTGGTGACTAACAGCCGGCCGGTCATGCCAAGGTGCACAATCCATTGCGCTTCAGCTTCACTCGCGCTGCCGCCTTCCAATCCTCCCAGCTCGCACACAATGTGCTTTCCAATGCGGTGAACGGCCCGAATTACGCGCCCCGCCAGGCCTTGTGCCTGCCCCGCCGCCGGGGTTTTGAAGGGTTGCGAATGAGAGCTGAACCACGCCTGTACCACCCGGTCGCCGCGCACACGCTCGTCGACACCCCGCGCTATAGTTTCCACCTCGGGAAGCTCAGGCATCGGTCTATTCTAGAGGATCGGTCGGACAGTGGAATGCGCGGGTGCCCTACCGGTGCTCGCCCGGCGCGACAATGCGGTTTGCCTCCCAGCTGACAATCTTCCACACTCCGGCCGCGTCCTGGACATACACGCGCGTGTATCGGAAGCTGCCTGAAATGTCCCCATCGGCATTGGTGGCTTTCACGTCGGCCTTCGAAGTGACCAGCGCGGTGGCGCCATAAAAACGAACCTTGCGGTCTGTCAGTTCAATCGATGCGATGCGAAGTCGTCCGGAGCGCAGGTTGGCCAGTGTCTCATCTTTGGTTTGCAGGGTCCCTGTGGGAGTGATGGCCATGTAGTCGTCGGCCAGCAAGGAACCCATGGCTGTCGTGTCGCCCTTGATCAAGGCGTCGCGCCACACGTCTTCCAGGTGGTCAATCTCATGCCTGCGCTCGTGCTTTTGCGCCCTCGGCATGTGAGCCATGAGGGGAGCTGCGCAGACGGCCAGCAACAGCGAGGCCACGATGGCGACACCGGTACTGAGCCGGCCGATCGGCTTCGAGGGGTGGATCGATTTACCCGTCATAGCGTAACGAATGTTAGCCTTGAAAGCGCACAGCGGTCAAATCCAGGGCCACGATCCGCCTCTTGTGAATCTGCATTCCTATCCAGGGTATTCCCATATTGGGTTGGTTTCGAATCAGGAGCCGGGGCAACCCTTCACTTCGATGCTGCCGCCGCTGGCCCTGCTGTTTTCGTCACGAAAATCGCATTTCATGCGTCGCCGCGCCGGCCGGATGAATTACAGCACCGCTCAATGTATTGGACGGCCCACACGTGAAAAATGGAACCATCAAGCCAGTGCGATCAGGTTTTGCACGCTGCGCTCGCGCATCCTCTGGAACAACCCGCCGACAGCATACTTCTTGAAGTGCGCAGACTCGCGGTGCGCGGCTTGGGCCTTTTCGTCAAGATATTGCTCATAGATCAGCACGGTGTCGGGATCGTCCTGTAGCTGATGCGGAATGTAGCTCACGCAGCCGGGTTCCTGGCGCGAGGCCGCCGCCAGCAGGCGCAGCATCTCGGCAATTTCGGCGCGGTCTTCGGTCGCGAACTTTAAAGTGACAATCAAGCTGACCATGGGAATGTCTTCCTTTAAGCCCGTGGCCGGGCGGGCAGCGGGCGGTCTTTCAAGTGTACCCGCAACGATTGCTTTAAGCGTGAATCCGGTCGAGCGCCTCGGCAAATTCAGGCAAGACCATGGTCTGAGCACGGTCCGGGCCGGTCGATACCATACCGATCCGCGCCCCGCTTTCACGCTCCTGGAAGCGGAGATATTCCCGTGCGGCCTGTGGCAGCTGGTCAAAATCCACAATGCCTTCGGTTGATTCCCGCCAGCCCTTGAACTTCGCGTAGTGCGGCGTGATCCGTTCCAGGCCCTCGACGTCAGCGGGAATTTCGTCCGTCACCTTGCCGTCGATCTCGTAGCCGATGCAGATGGGGATCTCTTCCAGATCGTCCAGCACGTCGAGCTTGGTAATCACCAGCCACTCGGCACCGTTCACCTGGTTTGAATAGCGCAGCAACGGTATGTCGAGCCAGCCGCAGCGCCGCGGACGCCCGGTTACCGCGCCGTACTCGTTGCCGCGAGCTCGCAAGTGCTCGCCCACGGCATCCTTGATCTCGGTGGGAAACGGTCCCTCGCCGACTCGCGTTACATAAGCTTTGGTCACCGAGATCACCGTGCCGATGGCCGTCGGCCCCACGCCGGTTCCCGTGGCCGCGCCGCCGGCCGTCGCCGATGACGAGGTGACGAACGGATAAGTCCCATGATCGATATCGAGCATGGTGCCCTGCGCGCCCTCGAACATCACGCTGCCGCCCTGAGCCAGGATATTGTTCAACATGCGCCCGGTGTCGGCCACAAACGGCCTCACCTCTTCGGACGCCTTGGCATACTCCTCGTACATTTGCGTTGGGTCCAGTGGGTCGGTCCCGAACAGCGCATGCGCGATGGCATTCTTCTCCTGACAGGCCTCTTCAATGTGCGTCTTGAGCAGGTCGGCCCGGAGCAGGTCGACCACCCGCAGCCCGCTGCGCGCCATCTTGTCTTCGTAGGCCGGCCCGATTCCCTTGCCTGTCGTTCCGATCTTCTGCCGCCCCGGAGCGTACTCGGCGGCCAGTTCAATCATGCGGTGGTAAGGCAAAATCACCTGAGCCCGGTTGGACACAAAAAGCTGCTCGTCGACGGCTACCCCTAAGTCGCGCAGCCGGCCTACTTCCTTGAGGAACGCCAGCGGATCCAGCACCACGCCGTTGCCGATGATGCCTTTGCAGCCCTGTCGCAGCACGCCGCAGGGAATGAGCTGCAGGACGAATCTCTGACCCCCGATGATGACAGTGTGCCCGGCGTTGTGGCCGCCCGCGTAGCGCGCCACGGCGCTGAACCGTTCGCTGAGCACGTCCACAATCTTGCCCTTGCCTTCATCGCCCCATTGGGCGCCCAGCACTACCGCCGTCTTAGCTCGCATGTCGTTCCATTTCCGCAAAATGGCCCGGCGCGGTCGGCAAAAGGGCCAGATGCGCACGGGCGTGGGGTCTGGCATGCGCGTCACCCTGCTGCGCAGCCACTAAGATGATAAACCCTCCCTCGGTTCTCGGCCCGTTATCAGGGCTCAGAACCATTCATCGCCAAGCCTGTTAACCAATCCCCGCCCCGATTCGTTCTATGTGCAGAAGTAGATTCAGTGTCCCCCGAAACCAACAGCCGCCCGTGAGCGAGCGGTCGGCTGACTTTTTACGAGATCGAGGAGGAAGAGATGAAAAACACGAGCCGTGTGCTGGCATTGGCGCTTTTGGGGACGATGGTATTGGGAACAGGATTTCAAGGGCTGGCGCAGACCCACCCCGCGGCCAAGACGTTGCCCACCGGCTCGGCCACCCCGCCCACCGACCAGGAAGTTGCCGACACCCAGGAACAGTTGATCAAGCTGCTCCGCCTCAGTCCCACGCTCACCACCGTAGTGGCCCACGACCCCTCGCTGCTCTCCGACCAGGAATATGTACAGCGCAACAATCCCGAACTGGCGCAGTTTCTGGCCGCGCATCCTGACGTGGCTCAGAATCCGGACTTCTATCTCTTCGGCAAGCTGGATCATCGGGACGGCCGCCGCGACCAGGCGCTCGAGCGGGCTGTCTGGCCGGAGTTTCAAGAGCAGTCGCGCGATCAGTCTGTACTGCCGCAGGTGATTGATCAACTTGTGCCCATCGTCGTCGTTCCGGTCATCTTCTTTTCCCTCGTCTGGGTCATCCGCATCTTCGTCGAGAGTCGCCGCTGGTCGAAGACCTTCCAGACGCAGAGCGACGTGCACGCCCGCCTGATCGAAAAGTTCAGCTCCAGCCAGGAGCTCTCCGCGTATATGGAAACCGAAGCGGGCAAGCGCTTTCTCGAGGCCGCGCCTCCGCAGATGGGATTCAGCGTCGGCCGGCACATGCCGAACGCGGTAGCCCGCGTGCTCACGCCCCTCCAGGTAGGAATCGTGATGGTTCTCCTCGGTTTCGGCTTCATACTGCTCCGTCACGCCCATACTGAGATGAATGTGCCCATGTTGGTGCTCGGTACCATGCTGCTGATGCCGGGAATCGGGTTTATTCTTTCCGCAGGGGCTGCATGGCTGGTGGCGCTGCGGCTGGGGCTGATGCCCGAGGGACCGGCGCCGAATGGAGTGGACTCCGCTTCCGGTTCTCAGGGAAGACTGTGAGCCGGGAATACTTCGGCAATGGCAGGGAATCCAAATGACCTGGGCAATCGCACTTCCGAACACGCTAGCCCGCGACGCGCAACTTGCCGGGTCGCGGGCTCGCGAAGCAACTCGCGCGATTGACCCTCCCATGGATAACGAGGCCTTCGCCCGCTTCTACGAGCGCTCGGCGCGTCCGCTGTGGGCCTACCTGGCGCGAACCTCGGGCGATCCTGCGCTGGGCGAAGATCTCATGCAGGAGAGCTATGTGCGCTTCCTCTGCGCAGCCGGGGCGCCCTCGCTCGCAGCCGAGGGAGAAAACGCCGCTCGCCTGTATCTGTTCCGAATTGCCACCAACCTTCTCCGTGACCACTGGCGCAGGCCCAGCGCGGCATCCATCGACGACATCCCCGAGGAGTTCTTCGCCGCAGGCGACCAGGCAGCCCGGCAGTCCGACTCCCGGGCCGCGCTCGGTCCTGCGCTCCAGCAGATGAAACCGCGCGAGCGCCAGTTGCTGTGGCTGGCCCACGCCGAAGGCTACTCCCATCGCGAGATCGCCGCCGTCACCGGCCTGGCCTCGGCCAGCATCCGGCTGCTGCTCTTCCGCGCCCGCCTCAAAATCGCAAAGCTGCTGCGCGAACAAGATGCGCCCGGCGCGGGGAGGGCGATGTGACTCTCAGAAATTGCCCGCGTGAAAAGGAAGTAAGAGATCTGATGGATCGCGGCCGATGGCCGCAGGCTTCCGCGCCCGAGCTGCGCAGCCACGTAGACGCGTGCCGCGCCTGCGCCGACCTGGTGCTGGTCGCCGGGGCCTTCCAGCGAGCGCGTGAGGAGACCGTGGCGGCTGCAAAACCCGGCTCGGCCGGAGCCATCTGGTGGCGAGCGCAGCTCCGCCGCCGCCGTGCCGCGGTTGAACGCATCGAAAAGCCGCTGCTGGGCGCGCAAATCTTTGCACTGGCCTTCAATTTACTGGTCGCCGCGGGCTTCGTCGGCTTCGAGGCCCGCCACGGCATCGCCTGGCTCAACTGGCTTCAGCAGTCGGCCGCTTCAAATATCGAAAGCCTCTGGCTCAGCGGCCTCTCAGGCTCAGGTTGGAACTGGATCATGCTGGCGTCCGCAACCTTTCTCGTGCTGCTGGGCGGAGTGGTGGCTTTCATCGCCTCAGAGAAAAACTGAAAACGGCCCAAGTCTTGGCATCACACCGCGTGCCCCGCGCCGTTGGGCCAGAACTCCCGGCAATCGGCGACCCACCACAGATCGGTCTGCTGCGGTTGCCATCTCGTTTTGAATGTTCCGGCCTTCTTCCAGATCTGGTAACACACCAGCTTTTGAAAGTAGAAGGTCCAGAGGCCGTTCAGCCGATGGCCGAAAACGCTGCCTACCGATTCCTGTATGCGGACCTGCGTGTCGGACTGGCGCTTCAATCCTGTCATCCGCACGATGCCCGACTTGATCCTCGCCCACTCCTCTTCCTGGCCCGCTCCAACTACGCCCTCAAACCCAAGGACCATGTAGTCGTTTTGGTTGGTGGCCTTTCTGGGAGCTGCGGTCTGCGCCACGCCCCTGGGATTCTTCGGGCTGGCGAGCGACATCGTGTCCATCCTCGTCGTCATCCAGTTCACCTTCTGGCCGATCTGGTTCTGAGCCGTAGCCGAGTCTTGATTGGTCACTGCGGAGGTCAGCGGCGATCCTGCATGCGCGATCGCGTTGCAGTGATACACCGTCGGTTCTTCACGCGTGCCCTCCACCACCACCATGCAGCCGTTCACGTTGGCTGTAAAGAATATGTCGGGATCGTTGGTGTCCTGCGGGGGAATGGCGGCATTGTTGGCGGCATTGGCGGCAATGGCCGGCTTTGCGCCGCGCAGAGCCTGGTTTCGCGTACTCCTCAATGTTGTTCTCAGAAACTTGTTCTCGGCCCAAGGCAGATAATAAATTGCCATGCGCGGCGCAACCACGGCGCCTGGCGTCTTGGAGAGCACCACCTTCGAGCCTACGCGGTTCAGATCGCCGCTCCAGATCCTTTTAGCGCCGACCAAGTTGTACAACGACTCGCCAGATCCTATGTTGTTGTGCGCCTTAAAATAGCTGGTGGATACGTTGGGCTCCAGGCCCGGCACCCCAGTTGGATCGCCGGGCCAGAGAACGTTGGCCTTGGCAAAACCAAACGGGTCACTGCGAAAGAAGTTGTTGAGTTCCTGGCTCACGTCGACCTCCGCAACGAGACTAGCATGGGCGATAATGAGCGGGTCCAGTTAAGTTTTCGGAAAGCAACGCGGTGCGGCTGTCCGCCCGGCTGCGGAGAGATATTAGCGGTCGAGACCCATGAAACGATCGGCCGCATATCCAAGGAGCTCTCAGCAACGCTGCTCAAGCCGGGTGTCGAGCGCCCCCCAAGGTCTCGCTTCCGAGACCTGGAAAACCCAGGCGCTCTCATACCAACGCCGGTGCAGGCCGCGCATAGGTGTACGGTCCTTCGGGAACCAGCACGACCAACGCGTCGCTGCTCAGCCCATCCAGCAGCGCCGCAACCGCGTCATCGATGCTTCCGAAAGCCCGCACCCCAAGACTGCCCAACTGCGCCTTTGAAACTCCGGGCGTGTAAAAGTAAACCTCATGTTTCATGGCTACCAGCGCCAGCCGTTCAAGTTGCCATTGGTCCACTTCCACGCGCGAATCGCGAATCTGATCGAGAAACTCCTGGTGGCCGGGATAGCTCCCAATCATTCGCGTGAACTCCGGCGAGCCCATGCCCTCGGCGCACTCGCCCAGCACCAGGATCCGACCGCCCGGCTTCACAATGTGCTGGGCCGCTGTAAGGCCTTTCACGGTCTGGTAAAAAGTCAGGTCGAGCGGATAGCCTGCCGCCGAGGTAATCACCGCATCGGCCAGCGCGGGCAGCGGCTCGAGAGATGTGGTTTCAAGAAAATCCACAGCCGCAGCATGGGCAATCACCGCATCGCCCGCAAACACACCCGAAATTTCGCGCTCGCGCGTCAGCGTCACGTCGACGATAAAGTCGTGGCGTGCCATGGCCGCAATCTCCACCAGTTCCGCGTGCAGCGGATTGCCCGCGATCGAACCCTCCGTGGCCAGCGGCTCGCGCATGAAGCGCGGCGAATGAATGACCTTGATCGTCTCCTGCGCGGCCAGCCCAGGCACAATCAGCTTGCGCCCGCCGCTGAATCCGAGCATCAGGTGCTGCTCCACAAAGCCCAGCGTGATATGCAGATCGGCCGCCATGAAGCGCTCGTCGATGTAGACCGGCGTCCCGCGCCCGGTCGAACCCAGTGGCCGGTGTGCCGCAAAGGCGCGCGCATCGTGGCTCACCACCCGATAGGCCGCGGCAATCTCCGATCCCAGAATCACAACGAGCTCGTCCTTGGTGGCCGGGCGATGCAGCCCGGTGGCGATCAGAATGGTCACGCCCTCCGCCGGGATCCCGGCCGCGTGCAGCCGCTTGAGCAGAGGCGGCAGGGTCACTTGATTGGGAGCGGGCCGGGTGATATCGCAAACCGAGATGGCCGCGGTGCGCTTGCCCCGGGCCAGTTCGGCCAGCGGCCGGCAGCGGATGGGATGGTCGAGAGCCGCATCGAGCGCGGCGGCCACATCAGGCAGCGCGGAAGCCGAGCGCGTGTGCGCCATGTGGCAATCGACGCCCTCGGGAACGTCAACCGTAATGCCGTTCTTACCAAAAGAAAACAATGTCTTCATGGGTATTTTCCGTGCGAACCTCGTCGGTCCCTTGAGCCCATTTTACGCGTGCGTTTCACCGCGCGGCCAGGATGGCGTCGGCGATTCGCGCCGCTTCAACCGCCGCGCGCACCGAGTGGACCCGCACTACCGACGCGCCATGCAAGATCGCGGCCGTCATCGCCGCCAGGCTCGCGCTCTCGCGCGCCTTCACTGGCGCCGGGGCGCCCCCATGGAGCGGCGCCAGCGTATGACCCAGAAACGACTTGCGGCTCACGCCGGCTAGCAATGGACGGCCGAGCAACAGCAGCTCTCCTTGGCGCGCCAGCAAAGCATAATTCTCGCCAGACCGCTTGCCGAACCCGTACCCCGGATCGAGAACAATTGCATCAAGTGGAATTCCGGCGTCCGCTGCGGCGCGAAGAGATGCCTCCATCCCCTCGCGCACCAAGGCCATCAACGCGTCGGGCGCAAGCCTTGCCTGCGCGCGCCATTCATCCGGACGGCCGCGCGTATGCATCAACACCACTCCGGCGCGAAGCTCCGCGCACGCAACCTTGATCGCAGGGTCCCAGGTAAATCCGCTCACATCGTTCACGATCTCTGCCCCGGCACCCAGGGCCGCGCGGGCCGTGGCGGCCTTGTAAGTATCGACGGAGACCACAGCGTCCGGCCGCTCCTTGAGAATCGCTTCCAACACCGGCAGCAGGCGCGCCTGTTCTTCGTCGGCACTCACGGCAGGAGCCTCTCCACCGGCGCTTGATCCCGGCCGCGTGCTCTCCGCACCCAGGTCCAGGAGGTCCGCACCCTCGTCCAGCTCTTCGAAGGCGCGGGCCATCGCAGCTTCCGGCTCAAGAAAATCCCCCCCGTCGCTGAACGAATCCGGCGTCAGGTTGACGACGCCCATGACCAACGTGCGCCGCCCAAGCTCCAGCACGCGGGCGCGAAGACGCCATATTGCGGGGGTTCTGATCATCGCTCGCTTTCGATGGTACGACGTGCATCCTGTTAAACTCCCGGCATGATCTTCCGGTATGGATTTGGGGCGGTTTTGCTGGTGGCACTTTCAGGGCTCGCGCCCAAAGCTCAGGCTCAGGCGGCGCACCAGCGAGCTGAGCCAGCAAAAAGTACAATTGCCCAGCGCATAGACGCCATACTGACGGAGCCGGCCCTCAGCCATGCGGAGTTCGGCATCAGCGTCACCACGCTCGACGGCCAGTCGCTCTACGGCCTGAACGATGGCCGCCTATTCACCCCGGCATCGAACGCGAAACTCTCCACGACAGCCGCGGCATTTGCCCTGCTCCCGGTGCAGACGCTCACCTGGACCACCTTCGTTGTGGCCGATGGCGACATCGACAGCGCAGGCACGCTCCACGGCAACCTGATTCTTGTGGGCTCGGGCGACCCGACCATGAGCGCCCGCCATTACCCCTATGTGGAGCCGATGCCGCCAGCGGCCCCGGTTCCTCCGTCCAAGACTGTGCCAAACGCAGCTCCAAACGCGGCAGCGCCCTCCTCCGAAGCGCCGCCCAACGCAGTTGCGCCGAACGCGGCAGTCGATCCCATGTTGGCATTGAGCTTGCTTGCCCAGCAGGTCGAGCAGTCCGGCGTTCGCACCGTCAAAGGCGACGTGATCGGAGACGACAGTTTCTTCCTCGATGAGCGGTACGGCCAGGCCTGGGGATGGGACGATCTGCAATGGTCCTATGGCGCTCCGGTATCCGCGCTCACCTTCAACGACAACGCCATCGGACTTGCCCTCACCGCCGATCCAGCCGCGCCAGGCACAACCGCTGCGCAGTGGACGCCGAGTGTCGACTATTACACGCTCGACAACTCGATGACCCCCGCCCCCGACGGCCAGCCGGCACATCCCGGAATTGAGCGGCGCCCGGGCGAGATGACCGCCCGCGCCTGGGGCACGGCGCCGGCGCGCGGCGTACACGTTGACCTGGCCCTCGAAGATCCAGCGCAGTTTACCGCCCTCGCCTTCCAGCAGGCGCTGCTGGCCCGCGGCGTGACTGTAGCCGGGGCGGCCGAAGCGCGTCACCGATTCAGCATCGGAACCGGCGATTTCGTCCTCCAGCGCCAGCAGCCGCTCAAGCTCTCGCCCTCTATGCTCACCACAGTCTCCGTGCCTGCGGCGGGCCGCAGGGTGTTGGCCGCGCGCATCTCTCCGCCGCTGGCCCAGGACATCAAAATCACCAACAAAACCAGCCAGAACCTGCACGCTGAATTGCTATTGCGCCTGCTGGGCAAGCTCGAGGCCGGCGACGGCAGCTTTGCTGAAGGCGCGCGCGTGGTCCGGCAGTTCATGACCGGCGCCGGCATCGACAATGGAGACTTCTACCTGGTCGATGGCTCCGGCGCCAGCGTGAACGACCGCATCGCCCCCCGCGCTCTCACGCGGCTGCTCGCTTACGCATCGAAGCAGCCCTGGGGCGAAGCCTGGCGTGACACTCTGCCGGTGGCCGGAGTGGACGGCACGCTCCAGGGCCGCTTCGTGAACTCGCCGGTGAAAGGCAAAGTCCAGGCCAAGACCGGCACGCTCAACGAAGTGAACGCGCTCTCCGGTTACGTGACCGCGGACAGCGGCAAAACGCTCGCCTTTTCGATTCTCATCAACGGCCGCCGCCCCGGAAGCGACGCCGAACCGCAGGCCATCGACCGCATCGTAGAAGCCATCGCCGCCGCCGAGTGAAGTTGTATCATCGAAAGCAAATGCGCACTCGCGTCGTGCTTCTTTGTTGTATCTGTTGGGCGGGTTTCGCCGTGCCGGGCTGCAGATCGTTGCCGCCGTCAAAGCCCGCCTCTGAATTCACTCCGCAGGAGGCGCGCGGCGCGCTCATTTATCAACAGAAGTGCGCCCGTTGCCACTATCCCAACAATACGCATCCTTTGAACGGGCCCGGGTTGCAGGCGCTTACCAAGCTGCCCGCCATGCCCTCCGGCGCGCCGCCCACCGACGAGCGCCTGACCGCGGTCACGCTGCACGGCCGCCAGATGATGCCCGCCACTCCTCTCGACGAACAACAGATGCAGGACCTGCTGGCTTATCTGCACACCTTATGACGAATTCGACCGACGAGACAAAGCCGAGCGACCTGGGGGCGCCTGCCGATCACCCCCCGTCGGGCAGCCCCGTGCCAACTCCCCGTGAGCTGATGCCGCTGCCCGGCCTTGGCGCCATCGCTCTTTACCTGCTGCTGTTGGCTGGAGTCATCATCCTGGGAGTGGTCGCCGGGCGCCATTATCCGCCGGTCTTCCTGGTTTTCTCCGTGCTCTTCATCGCTTCGAGCGCCGGCCTCGTAATGCTGCTGCGCTGGGCCTGGGCGCTGGCGCTGTCCGCCGTCCTGCTGCTCGCGATGTACAACCTGTGGATCTTTTTCGCTGCTCATCAGGCGCCCGCATTCGTGCAGGGCCTATTGAACCTTGTCTTTTTCCTCTACCTCGTCCGCCCCGAGGTCCGCGAAAAGCTGCGCTGACAAGCGATCTACCACGTCGTCTTGCACGCCCCGCCGACAAGACACATAGTCACATGACCGTGGTCGGCCCGTAAGAGTGTCTTTAGCGCAGCTGGAGACTATAGACGGGTCCGCGACGGCCGCTGCCAGAAGTGCTTCCGCTCCTCCACCACCACGGGAGCCACTGGAACATCGGTATAGCGCGTCGTTCCGTCTGCGCCCACCACCGGCGTTCCTACCGGGTACCGCTCCACCACGCGTTCAGTGCGAATGGTTCGCATGGGGTCGGAGAACAGGCTCACGATGCCGGCGAAGAAGGCGACGACCAGCAGCACCAGCCCGACAGCCGTCGCCACCAGGCCGCCAATCGCGGCGGGGCCAGTGGTGGTGAACTCCACGTGAAGAGTCGAACCGGCCAGCGGATACGCGGCGCTCAACCCGGTTGTTCCGGCGCAATATGCGAAGATCAGGCCCAGACCCAGGCCCAGAAAGATGACTGCGCCAATTAAAGGACGATCGGCTCTCATGTTGGAACTCCTTGTAAGTGTCGCGCCCGGTTCACCCGCGACCCTCCGGCCTTTGGCGGTCTGTCTAACGTGCCCGCCCGTGATTGCGACTACTGGCACAGATGCCTTCTTCGGTCGAAAGGTTGAGGCTGGGACTTCGAATTATCCAAATACCTCGGAGAGTGAGCTGAAATGCTCCATTCGCGGGCCGGTTACAATCAAAGCGTAATGGAACTGATCCAGATCGAGCCCGTTCGCAAGCTTCCCGCTCCCAAGCCCGAGTGGCTCAAAGCGCGCGCACCCGTGGGCGAGAACTACCACAACTTAAAAGCGCTGGCCCGCTCGCTCTCGCTCCACACGGTCTGCGAAAGCGCACACTGCCCCAACATCGGCGAGTGCTGGCACCACAAGACCGCGACGTTCATGATGCTCGGCAACCTATGTACGCGCCGCTGCGGATTCTGCGCTGTCCCCAAGGGCCGTCCCGAACCCATCGACTTCGACGAGCCGCGCAGGGTCGCCGAGGCCGTGGCCAAGCTGGGGCTGCTCCACGCGGTGGTCACGAGCGTCAATCGCGACGACGACCTGGTGGGAGGCGCCCGCGCCTTCGCCCTGGTCATTGAAGAAATCCGCCGCCAGGCCCCCGGCTGCCGCGTCGAAGTTCTCATCCCCGACTTTCAGGGCAACCGCGCCGCCATCGAAGCGGTCGTCGAATCCCGGCCCGAGGTGCTGAATCACAACACCGAAACCGTGCCGCGCCTCTATCGCGTAGTCCGCTCAGGCGCGCGCTATGAACGCTCCCTTGAGCTGCTGCGCTACTCCAAGGAGTTGCGGCCCGAAGGGATTACAAAGTCAGGCGTGATGGTCGGCCTCGGCGAGGAGACGCATGAGCTGATCGACGTCTTCCGCGATCTGGCCGCCGCAGGCTGCGACATCCTCACCATCGGCCAATACCTGCGCCCGTCGCGCGACCACCTGCCCATGGCGCGTTTATATACACCAAGGGAGTTTGAGGAGTTAAAGAGCGAAGCGCTCAAGATGGGATTCCGCCACGTAGAGTCCGGCCCGCTGGTCCGCTCCAGTTACCATGCCCACGAGCAGGCGAATTTGATCGGCCTTGCCGTGTCCTGATCGCATAGAATGAATTGTTTGAAGTCGCAGGAGGAAGAAAAGACGATGGCTTCGTTCATGGATGGCAATCCAGCACTCAAAGGGGTCTCCGGCGACCTGAAGCGCCGCATGGATCAGGCGGTAGCCACATTCCAGGCCGCCCTCGCTTCAACGCGCACCGGCCGTGCCAGCGTTCACATGCTCGACCTCGTCAAAGTCGATTACTACGGCACCCACACGCCCATAAGCCAGTTGGCCCAGGTCTCCGCGCCCGAGGCGCAACTGATCCTGATCTCGCCGTACGACCCCACCATCCTCAAGGACATCGAAAAGGCCATCCAAACCTCCGATCTGGGGTTCAACCCCATGTCCGATGGGAAGGTGATTCGCGTCCCCGTCCCCCCCATGACCGAGGATCGCCGCCGCGACGTCTGCAAGCACCTCAACAAAGTTCTCGAAGAACACCGCACCGCGGTCCGCAACGTCCGCCGGGACGGGAACGAAGCCGTCAAAAAGCTGGCCAAGGACAAGAAGATCGGCGAAGACGAAGAGAAGCGAGCTCTGGAAGAAGTCCAGAAGATGACCGACGGAGAAATCCGCCGCATGGAAGAGCTGTCGCAGCGCAAGGAAGCTGAAGTGATGCAGGTGTGAGCGCAGCGAGCCTGCAATTGTCTCGGATTGAGGCTGCGCGTTGCCGCGCGGCCCCTACTTCTTCACCCGCCTATAAAACGGCAGCGGGACCTGCTTCGCCCGTACCTTGTTACCCCTCACATCTACCAGCACATCGCTGCCCGCATCGGCCACAGCCGCGGGCACAAGAGCCATCGCGATATTCGTCTTTAAAAACGGCGACGGCGAGCCGCTGGTAATCTTCCCAATCTCCTCGCCGGAAAGCGAAAACACGGGGTACCCGTCGCGGCCGATGCCGCGCTCCACCATCTCCAGGCCGACAACCTTCCGCGCCGGGCCGGACTCCTTCACGGCAACCAGCGCGTCGCGCCCGATAAACTCACCCTTGTCGAGCTTGAGCCAGCGCCCCAGGCCGCCCTCCAGCGCATTGATCTCCTCCGAGATTTCGTGCCCGTAGAGGCTCATCCCCGCCTCAAGGCGCAGCGTATTCCGCGCTCCCAGCCCGCACGGCCTGATTCCGAATTCCGCGCCGGCTTCCATCAATGCGTTCCACATCTTCACCGTAGTGGCTTCATCCGCGGGAAGATAGACCTCGAAGCCGTCCTCTCCCGAGTAGCCCGTCCGCGCGATAAGAACATTGGAGATACCCGCAACCGTTCCCCACGTGAACCAGTAGTTCCTGATCGCCTCCAACTCCACCTTGGTCAGTTTTCGCAGCGTCTCAAGCGCCCGGGGTCCCTGCAGCGCCAACTGCGAGTAGTAGCTCGAATAGTCGCTCAGGTGAATCCCCGGCCACGATCCTACCTGCTTCCTGATCCACGCAAAATCCTTGTCCTTGGTCCCAGCGTTCACCACCAGCAGGTAGTCGTTCGCGCTCAATCGGTGCACCAGGATGTCGTCGACAATCGTTCCCTCCGGCGTCAACAGCGCGGAGTAATGCGCCTGGCCATCCTGCAACTTGGAAGCGTCATTCATCGTGATATGCTGGACCGCGGCCAGGGCGCTCGGCCCGCGAAACTGGATCTCGCCCATGTGACTGACATCAAACAGACCCACACCGGTCCGGACCGCAATGTGCTCGGCAATAAGCCCTCCACCCTCACAGGGGTACTCGACCGGCATCTCCCACCCACCGAAGTCGACCATTTTGGCCTTCAAGGCGCGATGCGTGGCGTTCAGTGCGGTTTTCTTCAGCGGCTCCGGGGCGGCCTGTGCGCCGTTTGCCGGCGATGCCTGCGTTTCCATATCAAATCCCTTCTCGATCTTTCTGCCGTCATACTCACCATAGGGATTTACCGGCTGCGGGGTCAAACCGCCCGTGCCGGCAATTAGGATGGAATCAAACCGCAATGCTCCGCTCGCCCACAGCCGAAGGACCCCCCCATGAACCATTTTCGAGGAGCGTTGATGGTCCTAGCCGCCGCCGTAGCCTTCTGGCGCGGCGCGAAGATCCACGCTGCCGGCCACTCCTCATTGCTTGCCTGTGTGCTGGGCGTGGTGGCGCTGGCGCTGGCGGTCTGGCATTTTACCCGCAGGCCGGCGCCGTGGTCAGGTTTCCGGGGTCAGGGATCAGGTCCAGGAAACGATTCCTAGCGTAGTCCGCCGCAAAAAACCTCATCTCTCAGGGCTTGTGCTGAAAAAATCAGCGCAGAGCAACTTGCCGCCCGCCCTCGTGTCATTACCGATGCGGCTGGACCTTCTGTCTGCCGACGGAGGTCGATATGGTAACGGCGGCGAAGAATTCTCTGGCGATGTTGCGCTTCGGAGCGATTCGGGCATTGCACGGCGCTGGCGGCGAGTTCAGTTTGGCGGTGCTGGGGCCGGCGTTAGTCGGCGCCGTCGCCTGGGCACTGTTCCGGACCAGACGCAGCGGCGACACAAACGGTTAGATCGCATTAAGAGCGCGACTTCACGATTTACCCTTGCATTTGTTTTGGTTCTCTCGCGTCAGCGCAGACAGGCCCTGTTACTTCCGCCGCGCCCGCACAAACGAACTGACCCCAAGGTAAAGAAACACAACGACCACCAGCGCCGACGCCCAGAAAGTCCGGTGATCCGGCCCGTGGAGATAACTGAGACGCGTGCGCCATAGCGTCGGCGTAAACACGAGCACCGGCAGCAGAAAGAAGACACCCGTAACCTCAAGCCAGAGAATACCCCCCACGCGGCCAAAGGGTCGCAGGAATCCGCGCATACCCTGGACCAGTCCTCCCCGGGCGCGCGCGACCGCCTGGGAAGCGTCCCGCATATTGGGCCGTTGCGAACCTGTTGAACCCGCGGAACCCGCAACCGGTTGTCGGACAGGGGCTTGAGCCGCGTTTGACAGGCGCTGCCCGGCCATCCGTCCGGCCACCCGAACTCCCACGCCCAATACCCGGCCTATAGTTTGAGGCTTCATCCCGTTTATGATGGTAGCAGCCACCCTGATTGAGCTGCTTGAACACCACGCCAGGGACACGCCCGGTTGCGGCGCGGTCGGGTTGGAAGTAAGGTAGATAGATTGGTGCGGACAGCCCTCGCAAGGCCTCGCGCCATCAACCGATCTCGTAACCGCTCCTGGAGGTGCCCTTGACGTCTCGTCTGCGTGAATTGATTCAGCAATTGGGTGAGGCCATCCATGAGTCGGTGATTGAAAGCGACCAGATAGCCGGGGTTGTCCAGGACATCCGCAAGCACGGATTCGACGTGGTACTCATGCTCGAAGCCACTATCGGACTCAACGATGTGAACGCCGACAAGCCGGACGAAAGCGCCGAAACCGAAATCGAAACCAGCGGCGAGCCTCCCTTCACAAAGAACGATCTGCATTTTCTGCAGTCGCTCCGCATCTCGGTAGCCGGCGAAGCCGAAGGCGCCGAGGAAAACGACACCGAATAGGGAGTCGCTGCACTGGTTGGATTCACATCTTTTTAGGAGCATACTGGTGCCATGGCCACGCTTCCCGCACACGACTACATCGAGCCTTACGTAACAGTCGAGGAATACCTCACGACCGCGTACCGGCCCGATTGCGACTACGTGGACGGGCGGATCGAGGAAAGAAACTTGGGCGAGTACGAGCATGGCCGCTTGCAGCTTTTGCTAGGCGCACTTTTTCTGGGACTCGAGGCCGCATGGGGAGTTCGAGTGGTAACCGAAGCGAGGGCTCGGGTCGCGCCTAGCCGCTTCCGGATTCCGGACGTGTCGGTTTTACGCGCCGATGCCCCTCGAGAGCGAATCATCACCCACGCGCCGCTCATCGCGATCGAGATTCTCTCTCCCGAAGACCGGATGAACAGGATGCAGGAAAAAGTCGACGATTACATCGAATTCGGCGTGGAAAATGTGTGGGTCATCGATCCGGAGACGCGTAAGGCCTGGACTGCAGACACCACCGGGTTTCACATCGTCCAGAGCGGCGAACTCACCGTCCCTGGAACGCCGATTCGCGTGGTGCTGAGCGAACTGTTTGCCGAGTTGGATAGACCATAGAGTGAACGGACTCTAGCTCTTCAGCGCCACCCGGATATGCAGTTCCTTCAACTGCTGTTCCGTCACTGTAGTCGGCGCGTCGGCCATCAGATCGATCGCCTTGGCCGTCTTCGGAAACGCAATCACCTCGCGCAGGTTCGCCGCCCCGGCGAGCAGCATCACGATCCGGTCGAGCCCCAGCGCGATACCGCCATGCGGCGGCGTGCCGTATTCGAGCGCATCGAGAAAGAACCCAAACCGCTGCCGCGCCTCTTCATCGCTGATGCCGAGCGATTGGAAGATCTGCTGCTGTACGTCCTTGCGATGAATCCTGATTGACCCCGATCCCAGCTCCAGCCCATTCATCGCCAGGTCGTAGCAGTCCGCGCGCACGCTGGCCGGGTCGCTCACCAGGTTGGCCATGTCCGCCTCGTAGGGGGCGGTGAACGGGTGATGCGCCGGCATCCACTTTCCCGAAGCCAGATCGTACTCGAACATTGGAAAATCAACGATCCAGATGGGATGAAACGCCTCGCCGCCGTCCACTCGTTGCTCGCCTGAAATCGCATGCGCTTCGGCCACAGTCTTTTCCGTAACCCTAAACGCCCCATGCCGATCGGCATACTTCTTGGCCAGCTCGGTGCGGAAGTTGCCGGCAGCAGCATATACATTGATCTCGCGCTCCGAAAGCCGCCCCTCGAACTTGGTGTCGCTAGCCTTCACCGGATGCGACGGATCGCCGGCCACAATGATCACGAAATCGGTGTCCGAAGCCCCCGCCAGCTCGCGCACCCTGGCCGCAGCCTCGGGAAAACTCTTCGCCAGCCGCTTGAAATCGTCGATGAACTTGGCGCCTTTTTTCTGGTCGAATTGCGGATGGTTGTCCTCTCGTTCCTTGCGGCTCAGCTCGCCCACCCTGGGAATGCGCAGCGCAACCACCGGCAGGGCCGGGTCGATTTGCAGCGTGGCCAGGTCCGCATCGCCAAACGCCGGCCGCACATCGGTCAGCCCCGGCAGCCGCAGGTCGGGCTTGTCGGTCCCAAACTGCCGCATGGAATCGTCGTAGGTGATGCGTGGAAACGGCGTGGGCAGCGTAACGCCCGCAGCACCGAAAGCCGCCGCCAGAAACTGCTCCACTACCGCAAACACCGACTCGCGCCGCGGAAAGCTCATCTCCAGATCGACCTGCGTAAACTCCAGCTGCCGGTCGGCTCGCAAATCCTCATCGCGGAAGCAGCGGGCAATCTGAAAGTAGCGATCGAACCCCGAGATCATCAGAATCTGCTTGAAGATCTGCGGCGATTGCGGCAGCGCATAAAACTCGCCCGCATGAACCCGGCTCGGCACCAGAAAATCCCGCGCCCCCTCTGGCGTCGACTTGGTCAGGATCGGCGTCTCGATCTCCAGAAATCCGTGCTCGCTCAGGCTCTGGCGAATGGCCAGGGTGATGTCGTGCCGCAGCCTGAAGTTGCGCTGCATCTCCGGCCGGCGCAGATCCACGTAGCGGTACTTGAGCCGCACTTCCTCGTTCTGAATGGCCTCATCCGAGGGCGAAAACGGCGCCAGCCGCGTATCGTTCAGCACCCGCAGTTCGGTGGCCTCAATCTCAATCTCCCCGGTCGGCATCTTGGGATTGATGGCGTCCTTGTCGCGCAGCCGCACCTTGCCCACCGCAGCTACCACGTACTCCGGCCGCACCTGCTCGCCCTTCAAATGCCCCTCCGGCGTCAGCTCCTTATCGAGCACAATCTGCGCGATGCCCGACCGGTCGCGCAGGTCGAGAAAGATCAGGTTGCCGTGGTCGCGGCGGCGATTGACCCAGCCCATCAGCACAACCTGTTCGCCGGCGTCAGCGGCACGCAGATCGCCGCATCGATGGGTGCGTTCAAGACTTCCTAAAAAATCGAGCACAACGAATGTCCTTTATCCCTTTGCGGGCTCGGCGAGGAAGATGGCCAGCTCGGCGCGAGGTACTTTGCTTTGAATGCCTGTGACGAAGTCTTTCACGGTAAGGATACCGGATTGAAGTTCGTCCTCGCCCAGAATCACGATCTGGCGCGCGGTCTTCTCCGCCATCTCGAAGGACTTCTTCAGCCGGAAGCTTGCATCGCCCAGCTCAATGTAGAGCCCGGTATGCCGCAGCTCCCGCGCCAGGCTCAGCGCAGCGGCGTTCAACCGAGCCACGCTGGCCTCATCCTTGGTGTCGCCCAGCGGAGCAATAAACGCATCCGCCACGACCTGCGGTGGAGCTGACTTTCCGTCGGCCTCGTTGGCCAGCAGCGTCAGCACCAGCCGGTCCTCGCCCATGGCAAACCCGATTCCCGGCGCCCGCGGCCCGCCCAGCATCTCGCTCAACCCGTCGTAGCGTCCGCCGCCCAGCAGCGCATTCTGCGCCCCCAAACCGCCGTGCGTGAATTCAAACGTCGTCCGCGTGTAGTAGTCCAGTCCCCGCACAAGCCTGTGATTCCGCGTGTACGGTACCCCTGCCGCATCGAGCGCCGCTGTCACCGCCGCAAAGTGCGCCTTCGACGCCTCATCCAGCGAATCCGCAATCACCGGCAGCGTGTCGATGATCGGTTGATCTTCAGGCACCTTGCAGTCCAGCACCCGCAGCGGATTGGTCACCGCCCGCCGCTGGCAATCCTGGCACATTTGTCCCAGCACCGGAACCAGCGCCGCCCGCAGCGCCTCGTTATACCGTGCCCGGTCAGCGGCCGACCCCACGGAATTCAGCTCCAGCGTCCACCCCGCAATGCCCAGCTCATCCAGCAGGGTAGAGAGCATCTCCAGTACCTCCGCGTCGCGCAGCGGACTTTCGCTCCCCGATGACGGCGGCCCAATGACCTCGGCCCCAATCTGGTAGAACTGCCGGTACCGCCCCTTCTGCGGCCGCTCGCGCCTGAACTGCGGGCCGATGTAATAGAGCTTCTGCAACTGCCCCGTCTCGCCCAGCTTGTGCTCGATGTAAGCTCGCACCACGCCGGCGGTATTCTCAGGGCGCAGCGTCAGCGACTGGGATGATCTAGTGAAGTTGCCGGTAAGATAATCTATTGCGATTGTTCCGTCACGTTCCCTTTCGGCCACACGAGTGAACGGAGAGGCAACCACAATCCGCCCTCGAATATCGCCATCTCGTCCCGTTTCGTACAACTGCGAGTTGGATTTACCAGCGAGAATTGCCTGCTCTAGTTGCTTAACGTCAGCCTCGTCCAGTCGGGAACGGAACATCAAGAGCTCAGAATCGCCCGGTAAGTGGCGTACGGCGTTCACGCCGTACCTGTCTTGCCGCATTCCGTATAATCGCGTCTCGTATTGCTTGTCACCGCGCCACCACGCGTCTTCCATCGCGTCGATATCGAATCGCTCGCCGTCCTCCCAGGTGTACATTTCCTTCGAAACAATATCCGTCTCTTCGCCTACGCCGCGGGCAAACAGCGCCGTGTCCTCGAAGACAGGCGTGCGAATCTCGCCAAAGTTGTAGCGGGCAAAGACCGAACGCGCAGTCGCCTCGATGCGGTTCCAAAGCGCCGTCTCCGGCGGCAAAAGATCGCGGGTCCCGCGCACGGCTTTCAGAGTTTGGCTCATAACCCTTCTAGTCTAAATGGGCAAGTGCAGCCAGCCTCATCGGGTCCGCCGCTCCCCCGGGAACATCCACCGGGTAACTGTCCTTTCGTCACCCGATGCGCTCTAAATGTCTATGTGAGCGCGTTTGGCTGGGGAGTTGGCCTATGTCATTTCATGTCGTTCTGTCGATTGACGAAGGCGGGTGGATTGTGGCTGAGTGCCCTGCCCTTCCCGGTTGCGTTTCGCAAGGGAAAACGGAGCAGGAGGCGCTTTCCAACATCAAAGAGGCCATCACCGGGTGGCTGTGGGCCAAGGATCACAAGGCTGCCAGCGCGCTTCCACACGACCAGTCCCCGGTTGTGGTCGCCGTCTAGACGCGCGAAATTCCGATTAAGGCCCTCATTTACCACTGATTTTGGCGCCCCTTCCAGGCACATTGCATCTGGAACCGTGCATATCATTGGACTTGGATTCGACGGTCCCGGTGAACTTTGACCGCCTTCGCCACCCTGACGCTGCGGGGACAGTGCACAGAGTACCGAGCCAGTGAGGTTCCTGGGCTACGGATAAATTCGATGCAGCGTCCGCGCGAACGGAATCGTCTCCCGCACGTGATCGAGCCCGCAGATCCACGCCACCGCACGTTCGATTCCCATGCCAAATCCCGAATGCGGCACGCTCCCATACCGCCGCAGGTCCAGGTACCACTGGAACGCCTCTTTGGACAGTTTGTGCTGATCGATCCGCGAGTTCAACAACTCGAAGCTCGATACTCTCTGCGATCCGCCGATAATCTCCCCGTATCCCTCCGGCGCCAGCACGTCCACGCACAAGGCATAGCGGGAATCCTCCGGGTCGGGCTCCATGTAAAAAGCCTTCACATCGGCCGGGTAACGGTTCACCATCACCGGTCGGTCGAACTGCGAGCTGAGCCATGTCTCGTCGGGCGAACCAAAGTCGTTGCCATATTCGAATGGCGCTTCCAGTTGTCCATCCTTGTGCGCCTGGTTCAGCATCTCGACCGCTTTGTCGTAGCGCAACCGCGGAAACGGCGGAACAATCGCCGCCAGCTTAGCAGGGTCGCGCCCGATGACGTCCAGTTCAGGCGCCCGGTTCTTCAGAACGCTCTGCACAATGTGCGAGAGAAAGTTCTCGGCGAGTTCCAGCAACCCGTCCAGATCCATGTAGGCCACTTCCGGCTCGATCATCCAGAACTCGGTCAGGTGGCGCCGCGTCTTCGATTTTTCCGCCCGGAACGTCGGCCCGAAGCTATAGACCTTCCCCAGCGCAAGGGCTGTGGATTCAATGTATAACTGCCCCGACTGGGTAAGAAACGCGGGGTCTCCGAAGTAGTCCACAGGGAACAGGGTCGAGGTTCCCTCGCATGCCGCCGGCGTCAAAATCGGCGGATCGGTGCGAATAAACCCGTTCGAGTCAAAATACTCCGCCGCCGCCCGCATAATCTCCGCACGGATCCGCAGGATCGCCGACTGTCTCGGAGACCTGACCCACAGGTGACGGTGCTCCATCAGGAAATCGACCCCGTGCTCTTTGAGCGTGATGGGGTAGGGGTCGGATTCCGGGACCCGCTGCACGACCTCAATGTCCTCGACGTCGAGCTCAAATCCGCCCTTGGCCCGCTTATCCGCGCGAACACGCCCAACAACTATTACGCTCGACTCTTGCGTTAACGATTTGAGGGCATCAAAGACTTTAGCGGGTACGCTCTTTACGTGGGCTACCCCCTGGATCGTCCCCGTACCGTCGCGAAAGATCGGAAACAGCAGCTTGCCGCTCTCACGCAGGTTGTAGAGCCAGCCTCGCAAGGTGACCGACTGGCCTTCAAACTGGCCGATTGTGGCGATGGTGGCTACCGGACTCTGCACGGTGGGCTCGGATTCGGTAGAGGCAGCGGGTTCGTCGGGCATGGGCGGGGGTCCTTTAGGCTGAGACAGCCGAAAGCCTAGGATAAACGCCGCCAGGTGCTTCGCGTTTGCATCAAAGAGGGCATTCGCTATATTTTGTAGGATAGTAAAGACTTTTGATGAGGACAATAAATCTATGCAGCTTACATCCAACTCCAAGCAGGAGGAAACAGTACCGGTGATGACGGAGCGCGCTGAGGTAAGGAACGACGAGATGCAGAAGACGCAGGCCGATCCTGAGACTGCCGAACGCTTTATCTCCGAAAAGCGGATCGGCGAACGAATCAGGCGGCTGCGTCTCAAGAAGTCAATGGGCCTTGTTGATCTCGGCAAGCACACCGGTCTTTCGGCGAGCTTTTTGTCGCAGCTCGAGACGGGCCGCGTCGTCCCGACTCTCAGAAACCTGGCCCGAATCGCCATGGTCTTTTCCAAAGACCTGTCCTACTTCTTCGATACCGAGCCCTCTGCGATGTTCCGCGTTCACCGCCAGAAGGACCGCGTTCGCCTGCCGCAGACCGGTGTCGAGCCCCCTACGTATACCTTTGAGAGCCTGGGCTATATGGTCCCGGACAGATACATGGACCCTTACTTTGCGGAGTTCGTTCCGCTGGCCGGGAATGCTGAGCCAAAAGCGCACCTGCATGCGGGTTTCGAGTTTCTCTACGTGCTCGACGGAGAGCTTGAGCTGCATCACGGCGAACACCAATGCACTCTCGAGCGGGGAGACGCGGTGTATTTTGACGCGGGAACAGCGCACTCTTACCAGTGCGCCGGCAAGAAACCTGCGGAAGCGATAATTGTGACCATGCACCAGCCGCCGCCCACACAAAATCTGCCGCTGCGCACCGCGGCTGCACCGCAGCGGACCCTGGTCAGCATTCCGCCCAAAGCAATCGGCGAAGAGCGCAGCGAAGGGGTCTGACCGGTGAACGACAGGAAATTCACTCCGCCTGGCCGCCATTTGGGGGTTTGGCAGGACCACATGCTTCACCGACGGCCGCTATTCGGCAAGTCGGCTCGCCGTCAGCTTGCTGTCTATTTTGAATCGCTCACCAGCTTGCCATTGATATCGCGGACCTCGACTGGACCGAGGCCGGCGTCTTTCAGGCCCGGCTCGATCTTGGTTCGGTCTCCGGCAGCGACCAAGATCAATTGGTCGGGATGAATATATTGCTGCGCGGCGCGAGCGATATCTGCCTGGGTGATGGCCTCATATTTGCCCGGAAGCTTGGCATAGTAGTCGAGCGGACGATGATTCACGAATATATCGTCAATCGCGCCTGCCATGGCGGCGGTAGTTTCAAATCGTCCCGGCAGTGAGCGCATCGACGCTTCCTTGGCGGCCGCCAGTTCCTCAGCGGTGGAAGGCTTCTGCGGGAAGTTGCGAATTTCTCCCATCATTTCCTTGGCAGCCGGCGCGGTCACATCTGTTCTCACCAGGCTTCCAGCGAAGAACTCGCCGCCCTGGGAGTACTTCACAAATTGTGACGACGCGCCATAGGTGTAACCGTGAACTTCGCGTAGATTCATGTTGATGCGGCTCCCGAAGCTAGAGCCGAGCGTGTAATTGAGCAGCGTCAGGACTTCGGCGTCGGGCGAGTCGACCGGAACGCCTAGACCGACCGCTCCCAGCGCGGTCTGCGGCGCGCCTGGCTTGTCGATGATGACGACATGCGTCGAAGGCGGCGCTGGAGCCGGCGGAATCGTGGGAGCAGATGCGGCGTGGCCCGTCCACTTCCCGAAATATTGGCGCGCCAGCTTTTCAGCCTCAGCCGTGGTCACGTCGCCCGCGAAAATCAGCGCCGAATCGCCGGGCCCATAATGATCGGCGTAGAAGCCGGTTATTTCAGCAGGGGTTAGAGCTGTGACGCTCTCGATGGTCCCGCTGGCGGTCATGCCATAGGGCTGGTCGCCGAACAAAAGCCTGGGCCCAACGCGAAACGCCATGCTCTGCACGTTGTCGCTCTCCTGCGCGATGCGAACCAGCCGCTGCTTGCGATGTCGATCCACATCTTCTGCACGAAATGCCGGATGCTGTGCCACGTCGGAGAGCAGTTCCAGGCCCTCGGATGCGTGCGCGGTGAGCAGGCTCATTGAAATCGCCGCCGAATCCATTCCCGCAAACGTGCCGATGTGCGTGCCGATCCGCTCTGTATCGTCCGCCAGCTTGGTAAGGTCACGCGAAACCGTGCCGTCGTCCATGATCTCGGCCGTCAGTGTGGCGAGGCCGCTTTTATCCGGTGCATTGTTATCGGCGCCGGCGCGCGAGACCACCTCCACACTCAGCACCGGCAGCGCATGATCCTCAATCAGCAGCACCGTCAGGCCGTTGTCGAGCTTGAACTGCGTGGGCACAGGGAGATGAATTGCCGGCGCGGGACCGGCCGCCGGCTTGGTCTTGCGCCACTCCTGCGACGCCTCGAACTCCGGCGTGTACGGATTCGTGAGCTTCACATCGGCGTCGGTATCGGCGGGACTGCGCGGCACATCATCCAGCTTTTTTTCGCCAGGAACGCAATAGACCACAACCGCCGAGTCCTTGGTGAAATACCTCTGCGCCGCAGCCTTGGCCGCCGCCGGCGTTACGGCCTCGATCATGCCGATATCTTTGGGCAGGAAGCCCGGGTCGCCGGTGTACTGGTTATAGCGGTCCAGCGTATCGGCAATCCCGCCAAAGCCCCCCAGCCGCTGCAGGCCGGAGATCTTCGCGGTGAGACTGGTCGCCTTGTACGCTTCCAATTCTTCTGCCGTCGGCCCATCCTGCTGAAGCTTCGCGAGCACCGACCAGAACGTCGCTTCCAGATCTTCCAGCTTCACGCCCGGCTTGGCTGTAACGTCGCAGGAGCTGATGCCTGTCAGCTTCAGCGTATCGGAAGAGCAAGTGACGCTCTGCGCCACCTGCGTCTTGTAGACCAGCGCTTCGTCGAGCCGGCTCGCCTTGGCCAGGCCTAGCGCGTACATGGCCGCATTCACGTTATAGGCCTCAGGCGTGTACGCCGCCGGCGTCAGCCACGCAACGCTCAGCCGCGACAGTTTCACGGTGTCTGTAATTGTGCTGCGGCGCTGAGAATTGATCGGCGGCGTAACCACGTCCACCGCAGGCGCTTCCGGCCCCTTCGGAATGGGGCCAAAATACTTGGTCAGCAACGCGCGCAGTTGCGCCGGATCGAAATCTCCCGCAATCGCAATGGAGGCGTTGTTCGGGGTGTAGAACTGCTGATGAAAATCGCGCACATCGGCAATACGGGCAGACTCTATATCCGCATGGCTGCCGATCACCTCGCCATAGTAAGGATGACCCTTGGGAAACAGCTGGTGAAAAACCTCTTCATCGGCCACATCGTAAGGCCGTCCCTCGCCCTGCCTCCGTTCGTTGCGGACCACATCGCGCTGGTTGGTCAGCAGCTCGCGATTCAGGCCTTCCATCAGGAAGCCCATACGGTCGCTCTCCAGCCACAGAGCCAGCTCCAGTTGATTCGAAGGCATGGTCTCGAAATAATTGGTGCGGTCGAAATCGGTGGTGCCGTTCACGTCCGTTGCACCGGCTGACTGAACGTATTTGATGTGCGCCTTCTCGCCCGCATGTTCCGAGCCCTCGAACATCATGTGCTCGAACAGATGCGCGAAGCCGGTGCGGCCGGGCCGTTCATTCAGTGGACCGACGTGGTACCAGAGATCGACAGCTACAAGCGGCAGGCGGTGATCCTCGTGCGTGATGACGGTGAGACCATTGGGCAGCGTGAATTTTTCATACTTAATCTCCGGCAGCTTGTGAGCGCCTTGCGCATGGGCGGCAATGCCGGCGACGGCAAGGATTGAAAATGCTAGCAGGCACAAAGAATTGCGAAGGGAACTGGTCAAGGGAGATTCTCCTTCAATTCACACTCGAGAAACACGGGTGCAAACAGGATAATACGCCCCGCTCAGACGAGGCGGAGATGTCCGCGGCTCTCTTCCGCGTAGGCCGATTATTGGTCGGCGCCGGCGTCATCCCCGTAGGTCGGATAAGGCTCTGGCTCGCGGCTCGTCTGCATTCCTGCCAGGGACTTCAGATCATCCTGAACCTGCGCCCATTGCGACGGGTCCTTCTTGGTAGTAATCGGCGCATCGGGATTCGCATAGTAAGCCTGGATGTCGCGCTTGATCCCCGGCGGTATCGGTTGCGTGGACTGACGCGTAATGCGATGGAGCAGATCGGCGTACGTCGAATCGGTGAGCGAATAGCCTCCCGGCTGCACTACATTGCCGGTATCCAGATCGCGGTTCGCCAGCGGATGTAGCGGATCGCGCGGGAGGGTTGGAAGATCAAGATGTACGGGGATAGTGGCGGGATGCGCATTGGGCGTAAAGCGGGCCAGCGCCCTGCTCAGGGCAGCAGACGACTGCGCCACGCTGTGCATGTAATCCGCCTCGGTGGCTTCGGTGGGCCCCTTGATGGAAAGGATTGAGAGCGGACCGACCTTGGGAACGACGAACAGCAAGCACGCCATGGCATAGGTCCCAAAACCGGCGTGGCGGCGATACGCGCTCCAGTTGTAAAGAGTCGCGATCGCGGCGGACTCCTTCTCCACTTCCAGGGCATCGGGGGTGTTCGGCTCCGCAGGCTCATGGTGGCGATGGAGAATGGTCAGGCCATACGCAACGCGCGGAATGAGCGTATGCACCGCGAAGCGATAGGCGCGCACATTGAACCGGCGCCCGCGCTTCTGTGAAAAATCCTCGGTCAATCCATAGGTCTGATAGAAGGCCAGCGCCAGTTGCTTGACCGGAACTTTCAGGCCGATATGCCGGTGATAACCGAGGGGCGCCACGCGGTGATGCGCGATCTCGTCGATGTCAAAGGCGAATTCGGTCCGCACATGCTGGTGTTTGCCTTCGGCGTAGCTGACCACAGGTCCGTATTTCGCACGCAGTTTTGGGAATTCTACAGGTACGGCGCGGTTGGTGGCTTCGGCGTGTCCTACCGAATCGGCAATGTAATGCGAGAGCGCACCGATGGCGAAGGCAAGCTCGTTCGCGTTGCTCGCATTGCGAAACAGGTTGAGCACAAAGTCGCCGGTGCGAACGTAGTGGGTGAGGTTAGAAAAAGACTGGTCGCCGAAAGGATAATAGCCGATGTCCTGAATCGTGCAGCCTCCGTAGGCATACGCGCGCGCACGATCAAGATCAGCAACCGTCAGATTCGGATACCGGCTCACCAGCAAAGGAACGATCGAGTCCTGCCAGGTAAGGTCGATGAGTTGCTCGTGCGTCAGCAGAGAATAAGCGACGGCCTGCCGATTGACGGCAAGTAGCAGGAAAATCACCAGAGCGAAGATCGGATTACGGGGAAGCTTCATCGTGATTCGAGTCTGGGGTGGCTGGGAGCCAAATGGCGCGGGAGAAAGCGCACAACGAACCAAAACCTCTTAGATGCAGTCTCGCTTTCCCGCTGCTGTCCACCTGCGTCAATTCAATTCAAATCCCCGCGGGATCGCGCACCTGTGCGAAGTACTGCGCTACCTCCTGCCAGTGATTCACGCGGACAAAGCCCGTCGCGTTCAGATTATGAGGCGCGGTATACAACAGCCCCTGGCCCTCAAACCGTTGCAGGTTGCGAGGCTGGTCGTCAATCAGATAGTCGGCGCGCAAGATCGACTTGTTGCCGCAAAAAACATAGTGAGTGGGCGAAATAAACGGAAAATGCCGCTGCAGCCAGCGGTACTTCGGCCCCAGTGAGTTCGGCACGGCCATGGCCTGAGACGCAATGTAGACCTCGAACCGATCGCTGAGCAGCTTCAACACCTCCTGAGCGTCCGGGATCAGGGGCAGGTCCTCGAAGAAATCTTCCGCGTCGAGAAATGCGCGCAACTGGTGCTGCCGGTCCTCCGGTGTAACCTCCCATAGCCCTTTGCCCACCAGGTCGCCGGCGGTCACATTCTCGTCAAATTCCTGGTTGTAGCGCCGCAGATGTTCCGCGAGCGTGTCCGCCATCACCTCATCCATATCGACACAGATTCGCCGCAATGCCCGCTCCTCTGAAAGGAAACTCCTTCTCTACGAGGTTAGCAGCACAGTTTCGGCGCTTAGGGTTCCGCCTGCCCGGTCTTCCGCGGCGCGCGGCCCGTCCCAGGCGCCAGCTCGGGCTGTGGAGACTTGGGCGCAGGGGCCATTGCCGGATCCCAATAAAGCAGCCGGCTGCAACTGTCGCAGGTCAGCAATTGGCCTTCCCGCAACTGGTTCCAGGTCTGTGGCCGGATACCCATCTGGCAGCCCGAGCACTGCTGACTGGTGGCCAGCGCGATCCCGGTGCCGCGTGACCCCGCCAGCCGGTCAAAGCGCGCGAGCCACTCCGGCTCGATCTGCTTTCGAACCGCTTCCCGCTCGGCATTAAGCTCCGCAAGCTGCGCACCCAACTCCTTTTGGCGCAGGTCGATCCGCTCCCGAGTCTTGTCCAGAGCCCCCGCCAGAAACTCTACCTGCGCCCGCGTCTGCGCCAGCGTCCCTTCCAGCGCTTCGGTCCGTTCCAGGCTGGCAAAGGCATCGTTTTCCAGCCGATCCGCCTCGGCGCCGGCAAACTGGAGCTCGTGCTCGATTGCCGCGGCCTGCTCCGGAGTCTTCACTGAATCGAGCTGTCCGCGGAAACGCACAGCCTTCTGCCGGTGCGACGCAATCTCCCGGTCCAGCCGTGTCCTCAGTGTCTCTTCCCGGCTCAACGCCGCCGATGTATCAGCCGACTGCTTTTGTGCGGCAGCCAATGCTCCCGCCGCCTGGGCGATCTCCGCAGGCAGCGTTTTGGCCTCCTGGCTAAGGCGGCCACGATCAAGTTCGATGGCTTGCAGTTTTACCAGACTTTCAATCAGCGCTTGCATCGGTGCGAGAAGTCTACGGCATCAGGCACACGTTCAGAAAATCCGCGATCGTGGGAGTCATGATCCGAGACGCTTCCATCGGCATCTATCAATAATGTATTGTTCGCGATCACGGCTCAATGGGGAACTGCGAAAATGACGTATGAAAGGAACGGCGTGAAACAGCCCAAGAGAGGATTCTGGCGGAGGCACAGGGCTCTCCAGTGGACACTTTTAAGCCTTATGGCCGTCTTCGTTGTCCTGGCCTCCGTGATCACGGTGGCCATGCGGCGGGCCGAGCCCCTGCTGCGCGCGCGCATCGTCGCGGAGCTGGAGGAGCGCTTTCATTCCCATGTTGAGTTGGATAGCTTCCATGTCTCGGTTTCCGGCGGCTTGGTCGCTGAGGGCAAAGGCCTGCGAGTCTGGCCTCCTTCCGACAGGAGCGGGTCAACCAACGTTCTTCCCGCGGGCAAACCTCTCATCAGCCTCCAGGAGTTCCGGTTCCACGCCCCCTTGAGCTACTCGATTGGAAAGCCCATCCACATTTCCACGGTGCAGCTCAAGGGTCTCTCAATCGACTTGCCGCCTCGGCGGCCCGGCGCTTACGAAAAGACACGCCACCCGATCGGCGATAACTCCGGCAAGCCGAGGACAGGCGATGCCCTGCTGAAGTTCGAGATCGGCGGCATCCTCGTCACCGACGCGCACTTGAAGCTTGAAACCAGCAAGCCAGGCAAGCTGCCGCTGCAGTTCGACATAGCCCGCATCAAGCTCTCCAACATTAAGGAGGGCGGCGCCATGGACTTCGACGCCCAGCTCACCAACGCCAGACCACGCGGCGCCATCAGCACCCAGGGGACGGTTGGCCCCTGGGACACCGAAGACCTGGGCGAGTCGGAGATCCGGGGAAAATACGACTTTGAGCACGCTGACCTGGGCGATTTCAAAGGCATTGCCGGAATGTTGAACTCAACCGGCAGATATCAGGGCACCCTTCGCGACCTGACCGTGGACGGCGTCACCGACACGCCCGACTTCCGGCTCACAAACTTCGGCACCTCGCTCCCGCTGCACACCAGTTTTCACGCCAAGGTTGACGGCACAAACGGCGACACCTGGCTCGAGCCGGTCAGCGCCACCCTGGGCCAGTCGAGCTTCACAGCGCAAGGCCAGATCGTCCGCGTCCCGCAGACCCAGGCGGACATCGAAGCCGCTGGAGAGCCCGCCGGCTCAGCCCCTCAGAGCAAGGGCCACGATGTCTCGCTCTTCGTCAACGTTCCCCAGGGCCGGATGGACGACTTCATGCGCCTCACCAGCAAGTCAGGAACGCCACTGCTCACGGGCATTGTAACCGTGAAGACAACTCTTGAGATCCCTCCCGGAAAAGAGCCCGTTCACCACCGCATCAAGCTCAAGGGAAGCTTCACGCTCCAGGACGTTCTCTTCTCAAGCCAGAAGATCCAGGAAAGGATCACTGACATGAGCCTGCGCGCGCAGGGCGATTCCAAACAGATCAAGGACGCCGACAGGACGGCGAGCGTCCGTTCAACCATGTCGAGCCAATTCTCCATGGGTGGAGGCGTGATCACCCTCCCCGATCTGCTCTACTCCATCCCCGGAGCGGACATCGCTCTGAGTGGAACCTACGGCATCGAAAGTGGCGCACTCAATTTCTCGGGCACGGCAAAAATGGAGGCCACCGTCTCGAAGATGGTGGGAGGCTGGAAAGGGTTCCTGCTCAAACCCGCCGATCGTCTCTTCAAAAAAGATGGCGCCGGAACCGAGGTCCCCATCTCCATCGACGGAACCCGCGAAGAACCTCATTTCAAAGTCGATTTCGGCCGGCTGAAGAATACGTCGCCGGAGCGTCCGGGTGGGGACGGATAGAAACCTGTTTTACGGTTTCCCGGCGGACTCACCTTAACGGTTTCCGCCCGCGCCGCCTCCCTTCGCGGTGTGATAGCTTGGCTTGAGACGAGCCGCTGTCGGATTCCACGCGGCAAAGCGAGAGAAAGCAAGGAGACCGCAATGCAGTCGGCGAGAACAATCAGATCGGTAATTTCAATCTGCGCTATGGCCCTGCTTTTGGCCTCGGCCACGCTGTCCGCCTATGGGCAAATCGCGCCTGTCAAACCAGCCACGAGTGGGTCTGGCGAGCAAAAAGCGACCGGATCCAGCGAGCAGAATTGGTGGAAAAATGCCGTCATCTACGAAATTTATCCGCGCAGCTTCCAGGACTCCAACGGCGACGGCATCGGCGATCTGAATGGAATCACCCAGCGCCTCGATTATCTGAAGGAACTGGGCGTCGATGCCATCTGGCTGACCCCCTGCTATCCCTCCCCGCAGGTCGACTTCGGCTACGACATCTCCGACTACCGCGCCATCGATCCCCAATACGGCAACCTGGACGACTTCAAACGCCTGGTCGACGAAGCCGCCAAGCGCCACATCCGCGTGCTCATGGACATGGTGATGAACCACACCTCCGACAAGCACAAGTGGTTCCTCGACTCCCGCTCCTCTCGCGACAATCCCTACCGCGACTGGTATGTCTGGCGCGACGGCAAGGGCGAGACGGAAACCAGCCAGGGCGAGCCCCCCAACAACTGGCAATCCTACTTTGGTCACTCCGCCTGGGAATGGGACCCCAAAACCCGCCAGTACTACTATCACAAGTTCTATATTCAGCAGCCCGACCTCAACTGGTATAACCCCAAAGTCCACCAGGCCTTCAAGGACATCATCGCCTTCTGGCTGCAGCGCGGCGTGGGCGGCTTCCGCTTCGACGCCATCACTACTCTCTACGAAGACCCCAAGCTTACGGATGAGGGCATCGTGAAGGACAAGGACGGCAATCCGGTCATCAACGCCTACGGCGACCCCACGCTCGATGACTCGAAGACCAACAACCAGCCAGGCGTCCATGCGGTCATCGCGGAGATGCGCGCCGAGTCCGACAAGTTCGACTCCAGCACCTTTCCCGGCACGCGCCTGCTCATCGGCGAAACCTACCTGCCCAACGTGGGCGAGCTCACCAAGATGTACGGCACCGCGGCCAAGCCCGAATTTCAGTTGCCCATGGATACGCAGGTGGGCATGATCAACAAGCTCGATGTGGCAGAATTCCGCTCCAAACTCAACGACGCGGAAACCAAAATCGACGGCAACATTCCGCTGCTGCTCTTTGACAACCACGACAATCCTCGCATCGACCTGCGTTATGGCGACGGCGTTCACGACACTGAAATTCAGCGCGTCATCTCCACGGTCCTGTTTGCCAGCCGCGGCGCGGCGCTGTTTTATTACGGCGACGAGATCGGCATGAAAACCACCCCGCCCACCCGCAAAGAGGACGTGAAAGACCCCATCGGCATCACGGGCTGGCCTAAGGAAAAAGGCCGCGATGGAGAACGCACCCCGATGCAGTGGAACGCCGACCCCAACGCCGGCTTCACCACCGGCACTCCCTGGCTTCCGATCCCGCCAACCGCCGCGACCGTCAACGTAGCCGACGAACAAGCGAGTCCCGACTCACTCTTCAACTGGTACCGCACGCTGATCCACCTGAAAAAGACATCCTTCGCCTTCGCGCACGGCGCCAACGTAATGCTCGACACGGACAACACCAAAGTGCTGAGCTGGCTGCGCCAGGGCGCCGGCGCCCACCAGGTGGTAGTCAGCGCCAACTTTACCTCCGAGCCGCAATCAGTAAATCTCGAATCGAGCGGCGCGGGCCTCAAGGCCGCGCACCTGCATACGCTTCTCAAGTCGCCCGGTGGGGTTGATCCCGCCTCCCTCGACCACATCGAGCTACTACCCTTCGGCGTATATATCGGGGAGCTGAATTAGCCAATTTGGGCGCCGTCCAGCGGCGCCCCCACCTTCTCCCGCCGGTTCCCGTCCATACCATTACGCAATGGTGTATCTTTAGCTCTCCACCACTCCGTGGAACCGAGGCGGGACCGATCTTCGTTGACTCGCAATTAAGCCGCGCGCACTGTCGCTGCTGCGCCTGGATCGTTTGCCTGTTCCTTTCGCCGGCGGCCGCAGCCTATGCGCAAAGCGCCCCTCCGCAACCCTCCTCCCCGGTTGCAGGAGAGCCCGTAGCAACCACCGCTCTTCTCCATGGGGTCGTCACCAGCAAAACCGGCGAGGTCTACCAGGGAGTCCGCGTGACGCTCTCGCTTTCCGGCGTTCCCGCCTCGCAGTCCGTCATCACCGACAGTGACGGCGCATTCACTTTTCCCAATCTACCCGCCGGAACCTTCACGCTCACCTTTTCTTCCGATGGATTCGCACCGCGGACGGTCTCGGGGACTCTTGAGCCCGGCCAGATCTACGACGCCAAATCGATCGTCCTGGCGGTAAGAGGGACAGCCAGCGAGGTCCGCGTCTCAGCTGAAACCCAGGTAGAGATTGCCCAGGAGCAGATTCACGTCGAAGAGCAGCAGCGCGTGCTGGGCGTTCTCCCCAACTTCTACGTCAGCTACGATCCCAACCCGGTCCCGCTGACCACGCGGCAAAAGTACTCCCTGGCCTGGCAATCCAACATCAACCCTTTCACGCTCGTGCTCACCGGCGCTTTTGCCGGCATCGAGCAGGCCGATAACACCTTCGACGAGTACGGCCAGGGCATGCAGGGATACGGCAAACGCTTCGGTGCCTTCTATGCCGATGGGTTTATCGACAACATGATCGCCGGCGCCTTCCTGCCTTCCCTCTTCAAGCAGGATCCGCGCTACTTCTACAAGGGAACCGGAACCATTCGCTCCCGCGCCGGATACGCCATGGCCACCGCCATCGTGTGCAAGGGCGACAACATGCGCTGGCAGTTCAATTACTCCGGAATCATCGGAGGACTGGCCTCAGGCGCCATCTCGAACCTCTATTACCCCGCCAGCGACCGCAGCGGCGCAGCGCTGACCTTCGAAAATGCCGGAATCGGGATCGTGGCGGCCATGGCCCAGAATCTCTTCCAGGAATTTCTCGTGAAAAAACTCACCCCCGGCGCGAGAAAGTCCGGGAGACCTTAATCGCAACGTCTTGCCCCCACCCCGCTTCAGGTGTTTGACTTGTTGCCGAAGGCGGAATCCAGCCATGCCCTATATCCTCGCCCTCGACCAGGGCACCACCAGTTCCCGCGCTATCCTCTTCGATCGCGACGGCGCAATCGCCGCCGTCGCCCAGCACGAATTCCAGCAGTTTTACCCCCGGGCCGGCTGGGTGGAACACGATCCCACCGAGATCCTCACCAGCCAGATGAGCTGCGCCGTCGAGGCTCTCGGCAAAGTAGGAGCGCGCCCTCGCGACATCGCCGCCATCGGCATTACCAACCAGCGCGAGACCACCATTGTCTGGGACCGCGCGACCGGCAAACCGATCCACCCCGCCATCGTCTGGCAGGACCGCCGCACCGCCGCGTTTTGCACGGAGCTCGAGGGACGCGGCCTCGGCGACACCGTATCTTCCAGGACCGGCCTGGTCCTCGACCCTTATTTCTCCGCTACCAAGGTCCGCTGGATCCTCGACAACGTCGAAGGGGCGCGCGCCCGCGCCGAGCGCGGCGAGCTCGCCTTCGGGACCATCGATAGCTGGCTCATCTGGCATCTGACCAGCGGCCACCGTCATGTCACCGACATGACCAATGCCTCGCGGACTCTGCTGTTCAACATCGTCAATGGCGAGTGGGATCCCGAGTTGCTGCAGATCTTCGGCGTCCCCGAGAGCATGTTGCCCGAGGTAGTCTGGTCCAGCCAGCACGTCGGAGAAATCACCACCTCTCTCGGGCTGGCCGGCGCCTCGATTGCCGGCATCGCCGGCGATCAGCAGGCCGCCCTCTTCGGCCAGCTCTGCTGGAGCGGGGGTGAAGCCAAAAACACCTACGGCACCGGCTGCTTCCTGCTTCAGAACATCGGCACGGAATTTGTCCGCTCCAAGCATCGCCTCATCACCACGCTCGCTGCCAGCGCCCGCCGGCGTCTCGAATACGCTCTGGAAGGCAGCATCTTTATCGGCGGCGCAGTGGTTCAGTGGCTCCGCGACTCGCTTAAGCTCATCGGCTCCTCAGCCGACGTGGAGTCGCTCGCCGCCGGGGTGCCCGACTCCGGGGGCGTGGTGTTTGTGCCCGCCTTCGTGGGCCTTGGCGCGCCCCACTGGGACCCCCACGCCAGCGGTATGCTGATCGGTCTAGGCCGAGGCACCAAGCCCGGCCACATCGCACGCGCGGCTCTTGAAGCCATCGCCTTCCAGGTGGCCGACGTGCTGGATGCGGTCCAGAGCGAGACCGGGACACCTCTCGCCGCACTGCGCGTTGACGGCGGCGCCGCGGTGAACGATCTCCTCATGCAGTTCCAGGCCGACGTCCTCGGGGTTACCGTGCTCAGGCCGCAGGTGACTGAAACAACAGCCCTCGGAGCCGCATATCTGGCTGGCCTGGCCACCGGTTTTTGGGCCAATCCTGAAGATCTGAAGGTGAAACGACAGGGCGACAGGCGCTTCGAGCCAAAGATGCGGTCCCAGGAGCGCGTCGCGCTGCGCGACCGCTGGGCCAAAGCCGTCGATCGCGCCAAAGGCTGGAACGCCAATGGCATTTCTCCTAATGGTAAATAGGGGTCTGACGAGGCTGAGTTGGCGGGACCAAGCCGGGGCGGGCCTCCAATGACGGTTCCTGGTCACTGACGCCGGCGGCCTTCCATGAGGGCCAGCAGCTCCGAAAGGCCCCTCGAATTGCGCTGATTTGAGGCTCTTTTGTGTCAAAAATCGACCGGAAGGGGCCGAAAATGAACCAAAACCGACCATAAATGGCGGGTTTTGTTTTGGGGTGACCCCCTAAGTTGAGACAGTTTCTGTTTTGCGCATTTGCCGTTCGCTGTTTTTGGTTATGCCGAGAGTCGGGTTCTGGTTGACTCTGATC